>Ga0247708_1000018_pt1 | contig 46083 bp, 38 predicted proteins | sample 42W_NmetaG_FD_189040 | JGI IMG/M metagenome (GOLD analysis project Ga0247708, IMG submission 189040) | Soil microbial communities from hillslope of Landscape Evolution Observatory, University of Arizona, Oracle, AZ, United States - 4-2-W_N | ecosystem: Engineered > Artificial ecosystem >...
AGCTCCTTGACCAGCCGCTTCTTGCGGGCCGGGCCCAGCCCGGGAATGCCGTCCAGGCTCGACTTCGTCATGCGCTTGCCCCGCAGCTCGCGGTGGTAGGTGATGGCGAAGCGGTGGGCCTCGTCCCGCAGCCGCTGGAGCAGGTACAGCGCCTCGGACTGGCGGGGGATGCGCACCGGGTCGGCCTGGCCGGGCACGAAGACCTCCTCGTACCGCTTGGCCAGGGCGGCGACGGAGATCTCCCCGTCCAGGCCCAGCTCCTCGACGACCTTCATGGCCACGCTGAGCTGGCCCTTCCCGCCGTCGACCACGAGCAGGTTGGGCGGGTAGGCGAACCGGCGGCGGCCCGGAGCGCCGGCCGGCAGGTCCCGCTCCGCCAGCAGCGCGGTCAGCCGGCGGGTCAGCACCTCCTCCATGGCCGCGAAGTCGTCGTTGCCGGGGACCTCCCGGATCTTGAACCGGCGGTAGTCGCTCTTCTTGGCCAGCCCGTCCTCCATGACGACCATGGACCCCACGTAGTCGCTGCCCTGGATGTGGCTCATGTCGAAGCACTCGATCCGCAGCGGAGCCTCGGGTAGGTCCAGGGCCTCCTGCAGGGCGTTCAGGGCCCGGGCCCGGGCGTTGTGGTCCGACGCCCGCTTCAGCCGGTGGCGGACGAACTCCTCCTTGGCGTTCTGGGTGACCATGGCCTGCAGCGCCCGCTTGTCGCCCCGCTGCGGCACCCGGATGCGCACCTTCGACCCCCGGGCCCACGACAGCCAGTCGACGTAGAGGTCGAGGTCGTCCGGCAGGTCGGGGACCAGCACCTCCTTGGGGACGGTCGACGCTTCGGCGTCGCCGTACAGCCCTTCGACGACGGTGCCCATGAGCTGCTCGGGGGTGACGTCCTCCACCTTGTCGACGACGAAGCCCTTGCGGCCCATCACCCGGCCCTTCCGCACGTAGAAGACCTGGACCGCCGCCTCCAGATCGTCGCCGTGGATACCGATGACGTCGAGGTCCTCGGGGCGCTCGGTGACCATGGCCTGCTTCTCGATGGCCTTGCGCACGCTGGCCAGCCGGTCCCGCATCCGGGCGGCCCGCTCGAACTCCAGGGCGTCGGCCGCCTCCCGCATCTGCTGCTCCAGGCGGCGGACGACGGCCTGCGTCTCCCCGCCCAGGAAGTCGATCAGCTCGCCGACCAGGCGGTCGTACTCGGCCTTCTCCACCTCGCCCACGCACGGCCCCGTGCACTTCTCGATGTGGAACAGCAGGCAGGGCCGGCCGAGCCGGGCGTGGTGGTTGAACTTGTTCTCGCTGCAGGTACGGATGGGAAACGTCCGCAGCAGGAGGTCGAGCGTCTCCCGGATGGCGTAGGCGTGGCCGTACGGGCCGAAGTAGGTGACGCCCTTGCGCTTCTTGCCCCGCATGACCATGGCCCGGGGCCACCGGTCGTCGGTGGTGATGGCCAGGAACGGGTAGCTCTTGTCGTCGCGCAGGCGGATGTTGAACCGGGGCCGGTGCTGCTTGATGAGGCTGTACTCGAGCATGAGCGCCTCGACGTCGTTGCGCACCTGGATCCACTCGACCGAGGCGGCGGCGGCCACCATCTGCGCCGTCCGGGGCGGCATCGACGACGGCGACCCGAAGTAGTTCGACAGGCGCGACCGCAGGCTGTGGGCCTTGCCCACGTAGATCACCCGGCCGTCGGCGTCCTTGAACTGGTACGAGCCGGGCGCGTCGGGGATGGTGCCGGCCGGCGGGCGCTGGACCACGCATCCATCCTACCGATATCGCATTCGATATCGTGGAGGACGTGAGCGCGGCGACGTACGTCAACCAGGCCCGGCGGGCCGCCGGGTTGTCCCAGCGGGAGCTGTCCCGCCGTACGGGCGTGCCCCAGGCCGCCATCGCCCGCATCGAGCGAGGGCTCCAGATGCCGCGTGCCGACACCCTCGAGCGGCTCCTCCAGGCGTGCGGCTTCGAGCTGCGGCTCGGCCCGATCCGGGGCGGCGGCGTCGACCGGAGCCAGCTGCGGGAATGGATCGACTTCTCCCCCGCAGAGCGGCTCGAGCGGGCGGCAGGGTACGGGCGCATGGTCGAACGGATGCGGTCGGCTCGTCCGGTCCCCGCAGAGCCGTGACCTTCGAGCCGTCACGGGCCTTCCGGGTCCTCAACGCCCACGACGTGCGGTACGTCGTCGTCGGCGGCCTCGCCGGCGAACTGCTCGGCGCGGCACTGGCCACGAACGACATCGACGTCTGCTACGAGCGGTCGCCCGACAACATGGCCCGCCTGGCCGATGCCCTGCGCGACCTCCACGCCAAACTTGGGGTCGTCGGCGTGGAAAAGGACCTCCCGTCCATTCTCGACGGCCGGACGATCGCCGCCGGCGACTCCTTCGGCTTCACGACCGACGCCGGCGACCTCGAGATCCTCGGTACCCCGCCGGGCACCGGCGGGTTCCGCGATCTCGACGCCGACGCCACCTCCTACGACCTCGGCGACGACCTCGTCGTCCGGGTGGTCAGCCTCGACGACCTCATCCGCATGAAGGAGGCGTCGGGCCGGCCCAAGGACCAGGCCCATCTCCACGTCCTGGCCGCGCTGAAGGAGATGATCGCAGCCGACCGGGGGGAATGACGTGGGCGGGGCCCAGCGTTACACTGGACGCAACGCCGGCCTGGTATCCGGCGACATATCAGCTCCGAGGCCGACATCCCCGCGTGAGGCGACCAGGCTGTCTCCGCCGGCCGATTTCGGAGCTCCCAACAGGGAGAATCACATGGTGCGGATTCAGGGTGCGCTCCCGGAGCGCTACGTCGCGGCCAGCCAGGACGAGCTGGCGTCGTGGATCGGCGCGGCCAGAGCCGAGCTGGGCGAGCGGCTGCTCATCCTCGGCCACCACTACCAGCGCGAAGAGGTCATGCGGTGGGCCGACGCCCGAGGTGACTCCTTCGGGCTGTCGCGCCTGGCCGCCGGCTCGACCGCCGAGTACATCGTGTTCTGCGGCGTGCACTTCATGGCCGAGTCGGCCGACATCCTCACCGGGGGCACCCGCCAGGTGATCCTCCCCGACCTCAACGCCGGCTGTTCCATGGCCGACATGGCCGACCTGGACTCGGTCGAAGAGGCGTGGGACGCCCTGGCCGCGGTCACCGACATCGAGCGCGTCGTGCCCATCACCTACATGAACTCCTCGGCCGCCCTGAAGGCGTTCGTCGGCCGCCACGGCGGAGCCGTGTGCACGTCGTCGAACGCCCGCGCCGTCGTCACCTGGGCCCTCTCGCAGGGCCGGGGCGACAAGCTGCTGTTCTTCCCCGACCAGCACCTCGGGCGCAACACCGGCTTCCAGCTCGGCCTGACCGCCGCCGACATGCGGGTCTGGAACCCCAAGCTCGAGCTGGGCGGGCTCGACGAGGTCGACGTCAAGGAGGCCACCCTCCTGCTCTGGAAGGGCCACTGCTCGGTGCACCAGCGGTTCAAGGTGGCCCACGTCGAGGCCTTCCGCGCCGAGCACCCCGACGGCATCGTGGTCGTCCACCCCGAGTGCTCCCACGAGGTGGTCGCGGCCGCCGACCAGGTCGGCTCCACGGATTTCATCATCAAGGCCGTCGACGCCGCCCCGCCCGGGTCGGTGCTCGGCATCGGCACCGAGATCCACCTCGTCCAGCGGCTGGCCGCCGAGCGCCCCGACCGCACGATCGTCTCGCTCGACCCCCTGGTCTGCCCCTGCTCCACCATGTTCCGCATCGACGCCGCCCACCTGGCGTGGGTCCTCGAGAACCTGGTCGAGGGCAACGTCGTCAACCGGATCACGGTCGATGAGGAGACCGCAGGCTGGGCACGGGTGGCGCTCGAGCGGATGCTCGAGATCACCTAACCGCCGGCGCCTCCCAGGCCCAGGGCCTGCAGGAGCCAACCGCCGAGCTGGCTGACCGCGTCCAGCACCGAGCCGGTGCTGGGCACGGTGGTGGTGGTGGTGCTCGTCGAGGTCGTGCCGATCGGCGGCGGCGCGACCGGCACCGTGGTCGGCACCGGCGGCAGCGCCGTCGTCGGCGGCGGCGCCGTCGTCGGCGGGATGGTCGACGAGGTGGTGCTCGCCGGCGGCGGCGCGGTGGTCGTGGTCGACGTGGTAGTGGTCGACGTGGTAGTGGTCGACGTGGTCGTGGTCACGGGCGGCGGCGTCGTGGTCGACGTGGTCGTGGTCGTGGTCGTGGTCGTGGTCGACGTTGTCGTGGTCGTGGTCGACGTGGTCGTGGTCGTGGTCGTGGTCGACGGGACCGTGGTCGTCGTGGGCGGGGGGGCGGTCGTGGTCGGTGTGGACGTCGTGGAGCCCGAGATCACGACCGAGTTGGCCGCGTCGCACACGGTGGACACCGGCGCGTTGTTGGCGTCGCCGGAGTACTGGACGGTCCAGCGGTGGACCGCAGCCTGCCGCGGGGCGAAGTCGTTCGAGGTGGCCACGCCGGCGATGTTCAGCGGGTTGGTCGAGCGGAAGACCTCCACGCGGCAGGCCGGGTCGCTGAAGAGCCGGAAGGTCATGCTGCCGGTCGGGACCAGCGCGCCCACGAGCGTGCCCGTGGCCCGTACGACCGTGCCCAGGGCCCCTCCGGTCGACGGCGCGGCCAGGATCGCCGGCACCCGCTTGGCAACCACGATCGTGAAGGTCTGGCACGCCGGCACCCCGCCGAGCTGCACCCCGCATACCGTCGTCGGGCCGAAGCTGCCGGCCCCAAGAGGCACCCCGGTGACGAAGCCGACCGGGGAGAGCACGAGCCCGGGCGGCAGCTGGCCGCTCCGCACCCAGAACGTCGTGTCGGGCGCCTGCCCGCTGGCCGTGAACTGGTGCAGGTAGCCGTTGCCGGCGACGCCCGGCGGCGGAGGGCCGCTGCTGATCGCCGGCGCGGCCTGCGCCGCCGCCGGGGCGAACCCGCCCACGCACGCGGCAACGACCGCGACCGCCGCAACCACCACCGCGCGCATACCCAGGTTCCGCCTCCTTGCCGCGGCAGCACGTTAGCAACTCCCACGCGGCATCAGGCAGAACGGGACGATCACCGTGGTCACCCCAGGCAGAGGTTGGAGCTCTTCGGCGATGCGGCGAGCCCTGCTCCGGAACAGGAGCGGCTGCCACCAGCGGACGACGTCGAGCTCGGGCACGACGACGGTGACGCGGTCGCCCCCGTCCGCGTCCTTCTCGATCGCCCGCCGCACCGACGCGAGAACGCCCTCGGCCGCCGCTTCCTCGATGTGGAGCGGGAGCCAGGACAGGCCGAGGTCCATCCAGTCTGCAGCCAGCTTCCGAGTCGCTTCGGCGTCGACCGACACGTGCAGGGCCCGGGAGTCGCTGCACCCGAGACGCGACACGACGTGCAGCGCGGGCACGATCCGCCGGTCCGCGACCGAGACGAGCACGACGACGGTGTGGTTCCTCGTCCGTCGGAGCTCGAAGATGCCGTCCGGCCTCGCCATCCCGCTCGCCCGCGCTACTCCACCTGGTACGGCACCGAGGTGACCACGGTGTCCTTGCGGAACAGAAGGGCGAGCTTGAGCGCGGCCGCGCTCTGGTTGTGCAGCAGCTGCGTCGGCGAGAACAGCCCACCCACCACGAACTCGGGGATCACCACGGTGATCGTCTCGTTGCCCCACCGCTCGTCCAGCTCGTCGAGGTACCGCAGCACCACGTCGACCAGCTCCCGGTACGGCGAGTCGACGATCTCGAGGGTGATGTCGAAGCCGAACTCCTTCCACTGCGACTCCAGGCCCTGCCGGCCGTTGTCGTCGTAGGTGACGTACAGGGCGGCGAGATGGTTCGGCCGCAGCGACCGGGCGTACTGCAGCGCACGCACGACGCCTCGGTGGATGCCGCCGACGAGTACGACGACCGTGTGGCGTGCCGGCCGCGGCCGCACCTGGTCCGGCGTGATGGCCAGGCTGCGGCCGACACGGCGGTAGTGGCGCTTGATGCCGGCGAACAGGGTGATGATGCCCGGCACGACCACGATCGGCAGCCACGCGCCCACGGCGAACTTGGTGACGGCCACGATGACCAGCACGACGAACGTCGCCACCGCGCCCACCGCATTGACGACGACGCCGCGCTTCCACCCTTGGGCACGGAGGCGCTGGTGGTGCCGGACCATCCCCGCCTGGCTGAGGGTGAAGGAGGTGAAGACCCCCACCGCGTACAACGGGATGAGCAGGGTGGTCAGGCCCTTGAACGCCACCAGCAGCAGGGAGGCGACGACGGCCAGGAACACGATCCCATTCGAGAACACCAGCCGGTCGCCCCGGCTGGCGAACTGCCTGGGCAGGTAGCCGTCGCTGGCGATGATGCTGGCCAGGCGGGGGAAGTCGACATAGGCGGTGTTGGCCGCCAGGATCAGGATGCCGGCCGTGGCGAACTGCAGGATGGTGTGCACGGGACCGGTGCCGAAGACGGCGCGGCCCATCTGGGAGATCACCGTCTCGTCGTGCGTCGGGAACGGCTGGAGGTGGCGGGCCAGGATCGACACTCCGAGGAACAGGGTGCCCAGGATGCACGCCATCGTCGTGAGAGTCGTCGCCGCGTTCTTCGACTCAGGCTTGCGGAAGGCCGGGATGCCGTTGGAGATGGCCTCGACACCCGAGAGCGCCACCGCACCGGAAGAGAAGCCCCGCAGGACAAGGAACAACGACAGGGATCCCCCGGCCTGGGCGACGTGCTCGGCCCGCTCGGGGTCGAACGGCACCGGCTCGACGTGGCCGAAGAACACGCGGGCGAGGCCGTAGCCCACGAGCAGCGTCAGCGACACGATGTACACGTAGGTGGGGAAGGCGAAGATCTTCCCCGACTCCTTCAGGCCCCGGAGGTTGCCAGCGGTGAGGAGGGCCACGAAGAACAGGCAGAGAAGCACCCGGTCCTCCTCGAGGCTGCGGAAGGCGTCGAGGGAGACGATGGCCGCCACGCCGGCCGACACCGACACGGCGACCGTGAGGACGTAGTCGACGAGCAGCGAGGCGCCGGCGATGAGCGACGGGTACTCGCCGAGGTTCTCCCGGCTCACGATGTAGGCCCCGCCGCCGTTGGGGTAGGCGAAGATCGTCTGCCGGTACGAGGCGACGACGACGGCCAGCAGGATGGCGACTGCGATCGCCATCGGGATCAGCTTGGTGAGGCCGAGAGCCAGGCTCGACCCGCCGACCGCGGTGACGAAGAGGATCTCCTCGGTGGCGTAGGCGGTGGACGAGATGGGGTCGGATGAGAACGTGGCCAGCGCGATCCTCTTCGGCAGGCGCTGGTGCTCGGCTTCGGCCGACGAGAGTGGCCGCCCGACCAGGAACCGCTTGGCCAGCGAGAGCACGATTCCATTGGATCGCCGGTCGGCATTAAAAGGCCGCAAAGATCACGCCGGCGGCGCGAAGCGTCCGTAAAGATCGTCATGTGCGCCTCGCCCGCCTCCCGTCGACCGCCGGATGGGGCATCGCCGCGGGCGTCGGCCTGGTTGTCGCGGCCAGCGCCGCGCTGGTGCCCGTCCGGGACGACATCAGCCGGGCGTCCCCGGCCCTGGTGCTCGTCATCCCGATCGTGATCGCCGGGCTGGTCGGCGGTCGCGTCGCCGCCCTGGTCACCGCGGGCGGTGCCGCCGTCGCCTTCAACGTGGCGTTCATCCCTCCCTACTGGACGCTCGACGTCCATGCGCCCGACGACTTCATCGCCCTCGCCGTGTTCGTCTTCGTCGCCACCGTCGTCGGGACGCTTGTCGCCCGGGAGGGCGAGCGGCGGCAGTCGGCCGAGGAGCGGACCGCCGAGCTGCAGCTGCTCAACGACGAGCTGCAGTCGGTCCAGGCCGAGCGGGAGCGGCTGGCCGAGGAAGCCGTGCGAGCAACGGTCCTCGAGCGGGTCGACGAGCAGCGCAGCGCGCTCCTGCGCTCGGTGTCGCACGACCTCCGCACGCCCCTCGCCGCCATTCGGGCCGTCGTCTCCGACCTCCTCGGAGACGCGCCCTATGACGACGCCACCCGCACCGAGCTGCTCACGCTCGTCGCCGACGAGGCCGAGCGCCTCGACCTGCTGGTCGCCAACCTGCTCAGCCTGAGCCGGATCGAGGCCGGCGCCCTCCGTCCGGAGCGCCAGGCCGTCGCCCTCGACGAGCTGGTTGCCGATACCGTGCGACGGCTGGGGCGCCTCCTCGTCCACTGCCGGGTGCAGCTCGAGCTGCCGCCCCTGCCCCTGATCAAAGGCGACTACACCCAGCTGTCCCAGGTGATGAGCAACCTGCTGCAGAACGCCGCCCGGCACGCCCCGCCCAACTCCACCGTCCGCATCGGTGGCCGCGACACGGGCGACTTCGTGGAGGTGTGGGTCGACGACGAGGGCATCGGCGTGATCCCCCCGGAGCGCGAGCGCATCTTCCAGCCCTTCCGCCGTGGGGAGGGGAGCTCGTCCAGCGGCATCGGCCTGGCCATCTGCAAGGCCATCGTGGAGGCCCACGGGGGCCGGGTCGACGTGGTCGACGGGCCCACCGGGGGCGCCCGCTTCCGGTTCACCCTGCCGAGGACGTCATGAGCGACGGCGCGCTCGTCCTGATCGTCGACGACGAACCGGCCATTGTCCGGGCCCTCACTGCCGCGCTGCACGCCAGGAACCACCGGGTGGCGGTGGCGACGACGGGCGCCGAGGCGTTGAGCGAGGTCGCCACCCGGAGCCCGGCCGTCGTCATCCTCGACCTCGGCCTGCCCGACATGGACGGCGTAGAAGTCTGTCGGCAGCTGCGCCGGTGGACCGACATCCCCATCATCGTCCTCACCGCCGAGGAGGCGGAGCACCGCAAGGTGGACGCCCTCGACGAGGGGGCCGACGACTACGTCACCAAGCCGTTCTCGACGCCGGAGCTCCTCGCCCGGGTACGGGTCGCCCTCCGGCACCGGCGCGAACCGGCCGGCGGCGAAGGCTCGCCCGTGCTGCGCGTCGGCGACATCGAGATCGACATCCCGAGCCACCGGGTGACCGTGCGCGGCAGCGAGGTGGAGCTCACCCCCAAAGAGTTCGCCTTCCTCGCCGCCCTCGCCCGCCACCCCGGCCGGGTGCTCACCCACGGGATGCTCCTGCGGGAGGTGTGGGGACCGGGCTACGGGACCGAGACGCAGTACCTGCGGGTCTACGCCAGCCACCTGCGCAAGAAGCTCGACGACGACCCGACCCGCCCGTACCTGGTGACCGAGCCCGGTGTCGGCTACCGCCTCGTCGACCCGACCCGGCCCACCTGACGCGGCCGCGGACGCAGCCCCGGGCGGCGGCTGCACGGGCCGTCCTTGTCGAACGCGCCCGCCGGCCCGTCCCGTCCATGGACTGCACCGGGACCGCCCGAGGAACGCAGAAACATAGTGTTCATGGCGGCGTGACGGGTGTGACACACCGCCTGTCTACGGTGCCGTCAGGGTGAGCCGGGAAGTCTGGTCGGCACAAGGACCCTGCGCGACCAAAGGAGCCCGATGCCGCCCTGCCCGTCCCTCTCCACCCCGAAGGCTGGGTCGGGAGGTCCTCCGTCCGGCGCCGTCCATCGGCCCCCTCATCCGCAGGATGACCACACCAGGAGAACTGCATGAGATTGCGAAAGAAGCTCCTCGCTACCGGCGTAATGATGGCCGGCGCCATGGTGTTCACCTCCGCCCCGGTCTGGGCCCAGGGCACGGCGGAGGTGATCGCCGAGGACGTCCAGACCAACTTGGACAACGTGTTCGTGCTGCTCTGCGCGGTGCTCGTGATCTTCATGCAGGCCGGCTTCGCCCTGGTGGAGGCGGGCCTGACGCGAGCAAAGAGCGTGGCCAACATCATGATGAAGAACCTGATGGACTTCTGCGCGGGGGCGATCGCCTTCTTTGCCGTCGGCTACGCGATCGCGTTCGGGGCGGGCAACGACTTCTTCGGCACCACTGGCTGGTTCGTCGGGGACGGGGCCTTCCAGTACGGGACGCTGACGGTCCCCGTCACCTTCATCTTCCAGGCGGCCTTCGCCGCCACCGCGGCGACGATCGTGTCCGGGGCAATGGCGGAGCGGACGAAGTTCAAGAGCTACTTCATCTACTCGATCTTCATCTCCGCGCTGATCTACCCGGTCGTCGTGCACTGGAACTGGGGCGGCGGTTGGCTGTCGCAGCTGTCGACGCCTTTCCACGACTTCGCGGGCTCGACAATGGTCCACATGACCGGCGGGGTCGCCGCCCTCATGGGGGCCATCGCCCTCGGTCCCCGTCTCGGCAAGTACGGCCCTGACGGCAGGGTTCGCGCCATCCCGGCGCACAACATCCCCTACGCGGTGCTCGGCACGTTCATCCTCCTCGTCGGCTGGTACGGGTTCAACCCCGGCTCGGAGCTGGCCGCCGACGGTGCCATCGGTGGCATCGCCCTCACCACCACGCTGGCCGCGGCGGCCGGGGCGATCAGCGCCATGATGACCATCTGGGCCAAGTCGGGGAAGCCCGATGTCGCCATGGCCGCCAACGGGATGCTCGCCGGCCTCGTCGGCATCACCGCCGGCACCGCGGCGGTCAGCAGCGTCGGCGCGCTGATCATCGGCGCGGCGTCCGGGGCGCTGGTCGTCGCCGCCGTGCTGTTCATCGACCGCATCCGTATCGACGACCCGGTGGGCGCCATCTCGGTGCACGGCGTCTGCGGCGCCTTCGGCACCATCTGCGTCGGCCTGTTCGCCACCGAGGACAGCGACTTCTGGCAGCAGGGCCTGTTCTACGGCGGCGGTGCCGGTCAGCTCGTCAGCCAGGTCATCGGCGTGGTCGCCGTCGGCGCCTTCGTGGCCATCACCGCCGGTATCCTCTTCGCCGTGATCAAGGCAACCGTCGGCCTACGGGTCAGCGCGGACGAGGAGCTGGCGGGGCTCGACGTGCTGGAGCACGGCGCTCCGGGCTACGGGCCCGACGTCACGCCGGCCATCGCACCGACGCCGGTCGGGGCCGCCGCCCGGCAGTCGTCCGGCGCGTCCATCGAGGCCGGCCGATGATCAAGCTCGTCACCGCCATCGTGAAGCCGCACATGCTCGATGCCGTCAAGGACAGCCTGCGGTCAGCGGGCGTGCAGGGTCTGACCGTCACCGAGGTGCGGGGGTTCGGGCGCCAGGGCGGTCACACCGAGACCTACCGGGGTGCGGAGTACACCGTCGACCTCGTGCCGAAGCTGAAGCTGGAGGTGCTGTGCTCCTTCGACGACGCCGAGAAGATCATGGAGATCATCCGTAGCGCCGCCCACACCGGCAAGATCGGCGACGGCAAGGTGTGGGTGGTCGGCGTCGACCGTCTTCTGCGCATCCGCACGGGCGAGTTCGACGGCGACGCCGTGTGATCGTGATCTGACCTAGGCCTGGGCACGGCCGGCCGTCCCCAGGGCCGGCCGTGCCCACCCGATCGAGACGCAGTGGGGTGATCGTCGTCATCCCCGCAGCTCGCCGGCCGTGACGGCCAGCTGCTCCACCTGTCGCTTCACCGCGGCGTCCCAGCCCCACCGGGGGACGACGGTCCACCGCAGCTCCTCCGGCCGGCGTCCGAGCCCGCCGGCGAGGACCCTGGTGATCCCCTCGGCCAGCGCAGGAACGGACCGGTCGACGAGATAGCCGTTCACGCCGTCGACCACCGTCTCGCGGTAGCCCGCCTCGCGGGTGGCCACCACCGGCGTGCCACAGGCGACGGACTCCAGCGGGACGAGGCCGAAGGGCTCCAGCCGGGCGGACACGACGGTGGCCGCGGCGCGCGAGTACATCCGGGCCAGCTCGGCGTCGGCGATCCCGAAGTGGAGCCGCAGGTCGACGCCCTCGTTCTCCGCCATTGCCTCGACCTCGGCCCGGAACGCCGGGTCGCACCGCTCGTAGACCAGGTCGAGCGCCGGCCGAGAGGCGGGGGGCAGCATGGCGAGGGCCCGCACCACGAGGTCGTGGCCCTTGGACCGGTCCAGGGCGCCGACCGACATTACGGAGTGCGACCGCTCGACCCCGGGCACGATGTCGAAGGTCGCCGTGTCGATCCCCAGGTAGCAGACGGCCGCGTCGCGACCGTAGGCCCGCCGGATGGACTCGGCGGAGTAGTAGGAGTTGGTGACGATGCGGCCGGCGGCGACCGCGCTGGCCGCGTCCTGCCGCCGCAGCAGCCGCTCGAGGCCCCAGGCGGCGGCCCGGCGCGGGAAGGGGGCGCCCCGGTCGAGGGCCTGGTAGCCGGCCTCGAAGCTCCGGCGCCTCGGCTCGTTCATGTAGTAGAGCGACGGGGTCCGCAGGTGGCGCAGCAGCCCGGGGCTGTGGGTCAGGTGGCAGGAGTACACGAGGGCCACGTCGTAGCCCCGGGCGTCGACGTCGGCGGCGATCCGCCGCTGGGCCCGCGCGATCCAGGCCAGGGAGGTGGGGGTCCAGGCCGGGCGGGGGAGCCACGCCGGGGCTACCGGGTAGCGGTAGGCGTTGGCCACCCACGGGGTGAGGTCGTGCCGCTCGGCCCGGTCGCGGGCGTAGGCGAAGGTGTCGAAGGGGCCGAGGTCGAGGGTGTACAGGTCGTACTCGTGCTCGGCGTGGGATTGGCGCACGAACTCGTGGAGGACGCGCAAGGCCCCTCCCGGGGGCAGGTTGTGGTAGATCGCCACCCTCACGGGCGGGCCTCCACCGGCTCGCCGGCGGCCCGGACCGCGGCCATGGCGTCGCGGTGGGCCTCCAGGTAGGCCCGGCCCCAGCGCTGGCAGGGCTCCAGGTGGCAGCCCTCGCCCCACTCGTTCCAGGCGTTGGTGAAGACCAGGGCGTCACCACCGGGGGTCGACGGCGCCGCGCCGGCCGCGGCCCGCAGCCAGCGGCCGTAGCCCTCGGGCGTCGAGTGCTTGAGGACGACCGCGCCCTGGGCCCGCCGGGCGGTGTTGTCCCAGCTCGGGACCACGCACGGGAACCGGGTGTAGCCGGGGTCGGGTTTGGCCAGCATGCGCCGGGCCAGGCCCTCGTAGTCGTGGGCCTGGTGGTCGAGGCCGGGGAGGTCGACCACGCCGGCCCGGCGGACACCGGCCCTGAGCAGGCCGCCGACGCTGGGGCGCAGGAGGGTCCAGTCGGGGGCGAACTCGACGGCGGCGTCGAAGCCGAGCGACGTGGGATCCGAGTGCTCGTTGACCGCGCTCTCCACCCGGCACAGGTACAGCTCCCCGATGCCGGCCCTGCGGGCCTCGTCCCGCCAGATGGCGGTCGTCCGGCGGGGGTCGTCCATGGCGCCGGCCCGGTAGACCAGGAACAGGGGCTTGCCGTCGACCCGGATGTAGCGCTCGTCGGCGAAGGCCCGGGCCAGCCACCCGCCGTGGCGGCGGTCGTCGTCGGCGTCGTAGGACTGGCGGACCAGGACCGACGCCTCCTGGCCGTCCCAGCGGCGGGTCCAGTTCTCGTTGGCCCAGCAGAGGGCGAAGGGCAGGTCGGGGCGGCCGCTCTCCAGCACCTCGTCGAAGGGCCGCTCGAGTAGCCGGCGGCCGTTGAACCAGTAGTGGTAGTAGACGAAGCCGTCGATCCCGTAGGCCGACGCCAGCGCGGCCTGGGCCTCGCGGGCCTCGGGCAGGCGCAGGTCGTAGAAGCCCAGGTCGGCGGGGAGGTGGGGCTGGTGGTGGCCGGGGAAGCGGGGCCGGGCCTTGACCACGTTGGTCCAGTCGGTGAAGCCGGTTCCCCACCACTCGTCGTTCTCCGGGATGGGGTGGAACTGCGGGAGGTAGAACGCGAGCGACCGAAGACGGCGGTGATGCCTCACCTTGTAGGTATCGACCACCTGGAAGGCCGTATTGAGCCCAGGACCCTCTCGATCCGGGCCCCGCCGGCCTCGGGCGAGAACCGCTCGGCGGCGGCCTGCCGGGCCCGGGCGGCGGCCTCGGCCAGGGCGGCGGGGTCGCCGGCGATCCGCCGGAGGTGCTCGGCGATGGTCGACGGCTCCCGGTCGGGCAGGACCCAGCCGCAGCCGGTCTCCTCCACCAGCGCCTTCATGTTGCCGGCGTCGCCGACCAGCACGGCCCGGCCCTCGGCCATGGCCTCCAGCATGGAGATCGGCGTGCCCTCGGCCGCCGACGCGAGGACGAGCAGGTGGGCGGCCCGCAGCTCGGCCCGCACGCCGGCTGGGCCCAGCTCGCCGGCGAAGGTGACGTGACGCAGGTCGCCGGCGGCCGCCGTGAGCCCGGCCAGGGCCTCCGGGCCGTCCTCGCCGGCCCCGCCGACCAGCCGCAGCTCGACGGCGTCGCCCTGGAGGGCCCGCATGGCCTCGACCAGCTGGGGCGCGCCCTTGCGGCGGACCAGGCCGCCCACGAACACCACCCGCAGCGGGGGCTGGGGCGGCAGGGGCGCGGCCTCGCCGGGCACGTCGACCCAGTTGGGCAGGACGTGGACCCGTCCGCGGCTCAAGGCGGTGCCGGCCCCGTCGTAGAGAACGACCAGGGCGTCAGCCAGCCACATGAGGGCCCGGAGCACGGCCCGCAGCGGCAGGCCGCCCCGAGCCACGAAGCCCTCCAGGTCGTAGGCGTGGAAGTGGACGACCGCCGGGCGCCCTGCCAGCCGGGCGGCGACGACCATGGCCAGCGCCCGGAGCGCGGGCAGGGCGGGCACGCCGAAGGTGTGGATCCACACCACGTCGGCCTTCCCCCGACGGGCCCGGCGGGCGACCGAGGCGGCGTCGGCCACCACGGCCCAGACGTTCTCCAGGTTGAACGCGCCGCCCCGCCGGCGCATCCGCTCGCCGGCGTGCAGCCGCTCGGCGGTGTGGCCCAGCGCCGGCAGCGTGCGGGCCATCTCGTCGGCCGCGCTGGAGATGCCGCTGACGATCGATCCGCCCGTGCCGACGACGAGTACCTTCAACGCAGCCTCCCATGCCCGATCCCGCCACCGTCGACGCCGTGATCGTCACGTGGAACTCGGCCCCCGACCTGCCGGCCTGCCTGGCCGCCCTGCCGGCGACGGTCCGGCCGATCGTCGTCGACAACGGCTCCGAGGACGCCAGCCTGGCCGTGGCCCGGGAGGCGGGCGCCACCGTCCTGGCCCTGGGCGAGAACCGGGGCTTCCCGGCCGCGGTCAACGCCGGCCTGGAGCTGGTGACCGCGGACGTCACCCTCCTGCTCAACCCCGACCTGGTCGTGGGCGAGGGGACGGTCGAGCGCTGCCTCGACGTGCTCCTGGGCGACCCGTCGATCGGGCTGGTCGGGCCGAACACCCTGCGCTCGAACGGCGAGCCGGAGCCGCCCGCCGCCCGCCGGGACCGGGCCGCCCTGCACATCCTCCTGGAGTCGCTGGCCCTGACCCGGCTGCACCCGTGGTTCGACCGGGGGACGATCCGCGACCGCTCCGTCGACCGGGACGTCGACGCGGTGAACGGCGCCTTCATGCTCGTGCGCACCGAGCTGCTGCGCCGGCTGGGCGGCCTCGACACCGCGGTGTTCATGTACCTGGAGGACGGCGACCTCTGCCGGCGGGTGCGCGACGCCGGCTACCGGGTGCGGTTCGTGGCCGGGGCCACCGCGGTGCACGCCGGGGCCACCAGCACCTCCCGGGGCGACACCGCCCGCCAGGCCCGGGCCTACCTGCACCGGCTCGACGCCGACATCGAGTTCCTGCGCCGGTACGGCCGCCCCGGGGAGGCCGGGCTGGCCGTCGCCGCCTTCCTGCTCCGCTCGGTCATCGGCCTCGTGGTGTCCACCTGGATGAAGGATCGTCGCATGCGGTACGCCACCGCGCTGCGCTGGACGTGGGCCCAGCGCCACGGCCGCCGCCCGCCTCCGGCCGTCTAAGGGCCGAACTGGTGACAGAAGTGGGGGTCCCGACCCCCACTTCTGTCACCAGTTCGCAGGCCGGCGGGCGAAGAAGACCGAGGGTGGGAACCAGCCGACGACCCGGTAGCCGTGCTCGGCCAGCAGGGCGGTGACCGGGCTGGCCGTGATCCCGTCGAGGGTGGTGTCGAGGATCTCGACGCAGAACAGCTCGGGCGAGCACCGGTCGAACGGGAAGCCGGCCAGGATGTCGGCCTCCAGCCCCTCCACGTCGATCGACACGAAGTCGACCTCCTCGGCCCCGGCCTCGGCCAGGATGTCGGCCACCGTCCGGGTGGCGACGTCGCCCGGGCCGCCGGCGAGCTCCAGCTTGTCCATCGACCCGTACGACGAGCCGTGGTCGCGCCGCAGGACGGCCCGGCCGCCGCCGGGGCCGGCGACCGCCGCGCACACGTTGCGGTCGGAGCGGCGGAACCAGTCGAACAGCCTGATCTTGGCCGGGTCGGCGTCGACGTTGATGCCCGTCCAACCCCGCCGGCGGAGCTGCTCGGTGTTCGAGGCGATCCTCGGGTGGAAGGCGCCGATGTCGAGCCACATACCCGTGGGCCGGCCGGCGAAGAACTTGCCGACGAAGACGTCCTCCCCGAACTGGCTGTTCGTGCGGGCGCCCCGCCAGAGCATCCCGGCCAGGCCCTTGGCGGTGCGGACGGCGCTCACGAGGCGACCGGCTGCGGGGTGCGCGCCTGGCGCTGCAGGCTGCCCACCGCGACGCCGGCCAGCCAGGCGCCGGCCACGCCTGAGAGCGCCACCAGGGCGGCGAGGTGGGCGAGGACGCCGCCGCGGGGCCCGTCGGCCCCGGCCACCTCGACGGCGAGGGCCAGGGCGATCGCGGCCCCGGCCAGGCCGAGGGCGGCGCCGGGCCCGAAGGCGGCGAGGGCGGCGGCCAGCAGGGCGGCACCGGCGAGCGGCGCCCCCAACAGGACCAGCTGGCGGGGGCGGGGGCGGTCGCCCGAGGTGCGCCAGTACCGGGCCTTCCCGACTCCGAAGGCCCAGTACTGGCCGAGCAGGCCCCGCAGCGAGGCGCGGGGCAGGTAGTCCACCGTCAGTCCCGCTTCGAACCAGACGGTCCCGAAGCGGGCCAGGCGGCGGTTGAGGTCGAAGTCCTCGTTCACGGCCAGGTCGGTGCGCCAGCCGCCCGCCGCCCGCAGCTGGCCGGTGCGGTAGGCGCCCAGGTACACGGTGTCGGTCTCGCCGCTGGGGCTGCCCGGGCGGCGGTACCGGGAGAGGCCCATCCCCCACCGGTTGTTCAGGGCCCGGGCCACGCCAGCGTCGAGGGCCCGGTCGCCGGCGGGCACGGCCCGCTGGCGACCGCCGACCACGGCCACGCCGGGCCGCTGGTCGAGCAGCTCGGCGCAGCGGCGCACGTAGTCGCGGGGGATGCGGCTGCGGGCGTCGACCCGGACAAGGATCGGGGCGGCCGCCTGCTCCAGGCCGAGGTTCAGGTTCGACGACCGGTCGCCGGCATCGCAGTGCAGCACCGCGGCGTGGGCCCACAGGTGCCGGGCCAGCGCGGCCCGGGCCAGCGGCACCGTGCCGTCGGTCGAGCCGCCGTCGACGACCAGCACCTCCACCGACTCCCGGGGCAGGTCCTGGGCGGCGATGGCGTCGAGGCAGGCGCCCAGGCGGGAGGCCTCGTCCCGCACCGGGACCACGACGGTGACCCGGGGGCCGGCCATCAGCGCCCGCTGCGGGCCAGCACGCTGCGCAGCGTGCGGCCGGCGATGCGCACGTCGAGGGCCAGGCTCTGGTGGCGCAGGTAGAAGAACTCGTACTGCAGCTTCTCGAAGGCGTCGCCCTCGCTGGCCCCGTAGGGGTACTTCACCTGGGCCCAGCCGGTCAGCCCGGGGCGGACCAGGTGGCGCAGCCCGTAGAACGGGATCTTGGCCTCCAGCTCCTCCACGTAGTGGGGCTGCTCGGGGCGGGGGCCGACCATGGACAGGTCGCCCCGGAGGATGTTGACCACCTGGGGCAGCTCGTCGAGGTGGGTTCGGCGCAGCCAGTGGCCGAACGGGGTGATGCGGGGGTCGTTCTCCGACGTCCACGCCGGCGGGCGGCCGTCGCCCTCGGGGGCGGCCACCATCGTGCGGAACTTCAGGATCTCGAACTGCCGGCCGCCCTTGCCCACCCGGACCTGGCGGTAGAGGAGCGGGCCCTGGTTCCCGGCCTTGTTGCCGAGCCAGACCAGCGGGGTGGCCACCGCCAGCACGGCGAAGCCGGCCGCCGCGGCCACCGTGTCCAGGATGCGCTTGATGCGGCCGTAGCGGGCCCGGTGCAGCTCGCCGATGTCGAAGAGCAGGGCGATGCGCTCCAGCTCGGAGACCGGCAGCTTGCCCAGCCACTCGTCGTAGAACAGCGACAGGGTGCGCACCCGCACGCCCGACTCGTGGAGGGTGGCGGCCTGGGCGACGATCGACTGGTCGCCGAGCGCGGTGCGGTCGAGGACGACGGCGGAGGCGCCCGTGGCCCGCACCACGTCGACCAGGGGGTGCTCGGCCGGGCCGTCGGAGACGGCGTCGTGGGGGGCGAGGACCCAGACCAGCACCGCGGGCCGCTCGGGGTGGGCGTCCAGCTCCCGGGTCAGGTTGGCGCTCTCCTCGGGCCCGGCCACGGCCACGATCCGGTCGCGCTGGCTGTCGCGCGCCCGGCCCTCACGGGCCAGCGACGAGCAGAGCACGGCGAAGGGCACGAGCAGAGCGGGCGTCCCGAAGACCACGAAGCGGGGAAGCAGGGCGGAGCCCACGAGCAGCTGCAGGACGGACATGGCCAGCGCCGCGGCCCCGGTCGAGGCAGCCGCGGTCAGGGCGGCCGACCGGCGGTTGGAGGGCAGGTCGGGCAGGCCGGCCCCGTAGGCGGCGACCCATAGCAGGCCGACGTAGGCCAGCGACCAGGCGAAGCGGAACGACGACGTGTAGTCGTAGCCGTGGGCGGCGGCGTGGGCCTTGCTCAGGCCGAGGACGGCGAGCGCGATGCCACCGAGCAGCAGTGGGCGGGCCAGGCGTCGCACCTGGTATGTATCGACCACCGGGAAGGGCTGGTTGAGCGTTAGGAACCGGCTGATGCCGCATGTCGGGTACGCCGAAGGCGGGCGCGCACGCCATGCACGAGCGGCCGCAGCGGACGTTTCACCGTCGCCGGCACGAGGGCGGCCAAGCTCCAGAACAACCGGTTGGGCGCTCCCTCGCCGATGCGGCGCACGGCCACCGCGCTGTACCCCCCGCCCCGGATCCAGGTACGAAAGAACCTCCGCATCGCCCGATCCGGCCTGCTGATCGACCCGTCGAGGTCGTCCCCGTCGATCAGGACGAACCCGTCGGGACCCCACAACAGGTTGTGAGGAGCCGGGTCGAGATGCTGCGGTTCGGCGCCTCGGGCGGCATCCCACCACCACTCGAGCTGGGCGATGCCGGGGTAGCGGCAGCGGCCGAGCACGGCCAGGTTGGCCACGTTGACCGCCGGCACACGCATCCGTTCGACACCCCGCACCGACAGGTGCACCTGGTGCTCGTCGGCCAGGATGCGGTAGTCGCGTCCGAGCGGATGGTGACCACCCGGACCAAGGTAGGGCCGGCCCGGGTGCCGGTCGATCGATCCGTCGATGACGAACAACCACGAGGCGACGGGGCTGGTGTGGCGGGACGGCCGGCCGAGCAGCCGCACCGGCCTGCCGGTCTGGGCGCGTAGCCAGCCCTCGGGGTCGGTGCCCCACAAGGCCCGCTTGTCGCCGCCGCACGCTCCGGCATCGGCCGCGTCCGGAAGCTCGACGATCAGGCGGCGCGACAAGGTGCTCAGTGCGGCGAGGGCCCGACCCGGCTCGTCGAACCAGTGCACGATCGAGAGGAGCAGGCAGCAGTCCACGACATCACAGGTGTCGGCCCAGGCCTCCGCCCGCTCCGCATCGATTGAACCGACCAGGAGGACGAAGCGGTCGAGGCTGTTGGCCGTGAGGATCTCTGCCTGCTTGGCGGCGATGGCTTCATCGGCCTCCATCGAGAGCACGGCAAGCCGGGGCCGAGCCCTGACCGCCGAGATGCCGTAGAAGCCCAGGTTGGAGCCGACGTCGAGGAGGACCCCCTCCTCGGGCAGGTGCGGGGCGATCATGGCCCACCGTTCGGCGCAGCCGCGTTCCCCCTCGACTGTGCCGGTCGGCCATAGGGCGTCCTGGTAGGTGAGCACGGGCGGAATCCTCTACTCGATCTCGTTCGGGTGCGGTGTCATGCGAAGCCGCGGCCGGAGCAACCGGAGGGCGCTTCCCTCCACCACGAAGGCCACGCCGACCAGAGCGGCGCCGATGAAGGCCAGCCCACCGGCCTGTGCCCAGCGCCCCTGGAGTGCGTCGACGAACGGCTGGGCGGCGGCGGCCGCAGCGGTGGCGGCGGCAAAGCAGGCTCCGGTGAGGCCGAGCGGCAGCCGGGACTCGACACGCCCGTCCCGCCGGCAGAGGGCCGAGGCGACCCCGAGGGCGGCGACGTAGGCGGCGGCCGTGGCGACTGCCGCCCCCACCGCTCCGATTACCGGGACGAGCAGCAGGATCACCGCCACGTTGACCCCGAGGGCGATCAGCGGCGACACCGCAGCCCACCCGCTGCGGCCCCAGAGCATCAGGTGCTGGTTGCGGTATGGGAGCAGGCCGAAGCACCACAGGCCCACGGCAAGCCAGACCACATGGCGGGCACCGCCGGCGAACTGGCTGGGGGCGAGGACGTGCAGGATGGTGTCGGCGTAGAAGCCGAGCCACACGACAACCGGGACGGCTGTCGCCGTGTAGATCCGGGACGATCGCCGCAGCAACTCGACCGCTGCCGGGTACCCCTCGCGCTCGTGTGCCACCACAGCGTGGCTCCAGGTCACACCCGAGAGGACGGTAAACGCGCCGGCCAGGGGTGCGGCGACGAGAACGTAGGCCAAGCTGTAGAGGCCGAGCTCCGTGCGGGAGACGAGTCCCGCCAGCAACGGCCGGTCGATCCACGTGACGAGCATCCACGCCCCGTTGCTCACGGCCAGCGGGGCGGAGTACCGGGCGAGCCGCCCGAACTGCGAGCCGGATGCGACCCGGAGCCCGGCCACGATCGAGGGGCCGAGGAGCACGCCCGCAAGGGCAATGGCGACGACGTCGGCGGCCGCCCACCCGACGAGTACCCCGACCGGGCCCATGGGGACGATCAGGGCGGTGCCGGCCGCCACCCCGAGGATGCTGCCGCTGAGCGCCACACCGGCCAGGGTTCGGAAGCGGCCGACGGCGCGCGCGTAGCTGGTGGCCGCGATGATCAGCGCCTCAAGGGCAAGGATCACCGCCACCCACCCCCACACCCGCCCGGCATGGAGCGCCCAGGCCCCGGCCCCGAGGGTGAGCAGGCCAATCGTCCACGCCGTCGCCTGGATCCAGGCCCTGAGCACCGTTGCTCGGTCGGCCTCGGTGCCCGCCGGCAGGTAACGCATCATCCCGGTCGTCGGCCACAGCGCGAACCCGGACACGACGGCGATGGCCGCGGCCCAGAGCGAGACCTCGCCGAAGTCGGCCGGCGAGAGCAGCCGCACCCGGACCGGCGTGGCGGCAAGCCGGACGGCGAGCGGCACGGCGACCACCAAGGCCATCCATCCGGTATCGGCTACGAGACGGCGCAACAGCGGCAGAACCGGAGGATCGCCTGCGGCCGCGCTCGGTGCATCCACCACGGATGCGGTCACGGCGCCCACGCGCCGGCCAGCAACGGCCTCACCCGGCATCCCATGCTGTATGTATCGACCACCGGGAAGGGCTGGTTGAGCGCCGGTCGCTCAGGGCCCGGGCCCGCCCTCCGATACTTCGAGGGTGAGGTCACGGTGGCGCGCCGCGGTGGTCGGGACGCTGCTCGCCCCGGGCCTCTTCCTCCTCGACGTCCGGGCCGGCGGCGACGGCGTGCTGCGACCGATCCGGGCCGGCTCCACCGGCCCCGCGGCCGAGGTCGTCGCCGGCGACTTCCCCGACCGGCCCCTGCCCGAGGGGATCGGCTCGGCTCTGGCCGGCGCTGGCCTTACTCCTCCGCCCGACCGGCGGCGGTCCCGGCCTGGTCTGGGTCCTGGTGGCCGCCAGCCTGCTCGGCCTGCTGCTCGGCGGCCCCTGGCGCAACCGGTGACAGATCCGGGGGCCATGACCCCCAGATCTGTCACCAGTTCGGTGGGTTAGGACCTGGCCAGTACCTCGGACAGGAACTGGCCGGTGTAGCTCTCCGGCGTCTTGGCCACCACCTCGGGCGGGCCCTCGACCACCACCATGCCGCCGCCGTCGCCCCCCTCGGGGCCGAGGTCGACGACCCAGTCGGCGCTCTTGATGACGTCGAGGTTGTGCTCGATGACCAGCACGGTGTTGCCCTGGTCGACCAGCCGGCTGAGGACGGTCAGCAGCTTGCGGATGTCCTCGAAGTGGAGGCCGGTGGTGGGCTCGTCGAGGATGTAGATGGTGTGGCCGGTGCCCCGCTTGGACAGCTCGCTGGCCAGCTTCACCCGCTGGGCCTCCCCGCCGGACAGGGTCGGCGCCGGCTGGCCCAGGCGCACGTAGCCCAGGCCCACGTCGACCAGCGTGGTCAGGTGGCGGGCGATCACGGGCTGGTTGGCGAAAAACTCCGCCCCCTCCTCGCACGAGAGGTCGAGCACCTCGGCCACGTTCTTGCCCTTGAACGTGACGTCGAGTGTGTCCCGGTTGTACCTCCCTCCCTTGCACACCTCGCAGGGGACGTACACGTCGGGCAGGAAGTGCATCTCGATCTTGATCGTCCCGTCGCCGGCGCACGCCTCGCACCGCCCGCCCTTGACGTTGAACGAGAACCGCCCGGGCATGTAGCCCCGGACCTTGGCCTCCTGGGTCTGGCTGAACAGCTTGCGCACGTGGTCCCACACGCCGGTGTAGGTGGCCGGGTTCGACCGGGGGGTGCGGCCGATGGGCGACTGGTCGATGTTGATGACCTTGTCGAGCAGCTCGTCGCCCTCGATCTTGCGGTGGCGGCCGGGCACGGTCTTCGACTTGTAGATCCGCTGCATGAGCGCCCGGTACAGGATGTCGTTGACCAGCGTCGACTTCCCCGACCCGGACACGCCGCTCACGCACACGAAGCACCCGAGGGGGAACTCCACGTCGATGTTGCGCAGGTTGTGCTCCCGGGCCCCCCGGACGACGAGCCACCCCTCCTTGGGCTCCCGGCGCATGGCCGGCACCGGGATCGACCTCGCCCCCGACAGGTACTGCCCGGTGATCGACCGCTCCTCCCGGACCAGGTCCTTCACCGACCCGCTGACCACGATCTCCCCGCCGTGCTCCCCCGCGCCGGGCCCGATGTCGACCACGTGGTCGGACACCCGGATGGTGTCCTCGTCGTGCTCGACGACGATGACCGTGTTGCCCAGGTCGCGCAGGCGGACGAGGGTGTCGATCAGCTTGCGGTTGTCCCGCTGGTGGAGGCCGATCGACGGCTCGTCGAGCACGTAGAGCACGCCCACCAGCCCGCTGCCGATCTGGCTGGCCAGGCGGATGCGCTGGGCCTCGCCGCCGGCCAGGGTGCCGGCCGACCGGTTGAGGGTGAGGTAGTCGAGGCCGACGTCGAGGAGGAACCGCATGCGGGCGTTGACCTCCTTGACCACCCGCTCGGCGATCATCCGGTCGCGCTCGGACAGCTCCACGGTGGCCAGGAACTCGGCCGAGCGGGCGATCGACAGGTCGCACACCTCGTGGATGTTCCGCCCGCCCACGGTGACGCCCAGCGACTCCGGCCGCAGGCGGGCGCCCCCGCAGTCCGGGCAGGGCACCTCCCGCATGTAACCCTCGATCTGCTCCCGCATGTAGTCCGACTCGGACTCGGCGTGCTTGCGCTGCAGGTACGGGACGGCGCCCTCGTAGTGGGTGAAGTAGGAGCGGGTCCGCCCATACCGGTTCCGGTACTGGACGTGGACCTGCTTGGTGCCCGACCCGTACAGCAGGATCTTCTGCTGGGCCTTGGTCAGCTTCTTGAACGGGACGTTCATGCGGAAGCCGTAGGCCTCGGCCACCGCCCCCAGCACCCGGTGGAAGTACTCGCCCCTGGCCCCCGACCAGGGCGCCACCGCCCCTTCGTCGATGGTGAGGTCGGGGTTGGGGACCACCAGCTCGGGGTCGACCTCGAAGCGGGTGCCCAGGCCGTCGCACCTGGGGCAGGCCCCGTACGGCGAGTTGAACGAGAAGTTGCGAGGTGCCAGCTCGGGGAACGACGTGCCGTCGTTGGGGCAGGCCAGGTGCTGGCTGAAGGTGAGGATGTCCGGGTCGCCCTCTTTGGGCACCACCTCCACCTCGGCCACCCCCTCGGCCAGGCGCAGGGCGGTCTCCAGGGAGTCGGTCAGCCGGCGCTCGATCCCCTCCCGCCGCACCAGCCGGTCGACCACCACCTCGATGGTGTGCATCTCGTAGCGGGCCAGCTTGTCGTCGGCCTTGACCCCGAGATCCCGGAGCTCGCCGTCGACCCGTGCCCGGGTGTAGCCCTGGGAGGCCAGCTCCTCCAGCAGCCCCTCGTACTCGCCCTTGCGGCCCCTGACCACCGGCGCCAGCACCTGGAAGCGGGTGCCGTCGGGCAGCTGGAGGATGCGGTCGACGATCTGCTGGGGCGTCTGGCGGGCGACCACCGCCCCGCACTTGGGGCAGTGGGGGACGCCGATCCGGGCCCAGAGCAGGCGGAGGTAGTCGTAGACCTCGGTGATGGTGCCGACCGTCGACCGGGGGTTGCGGGACGCCGACTTCTGGTCGATGGAGATGGCCGGCGACAGGCCCTCGATGAAGTCGACGTCGGGCTTGTCCATCTGGCCCAGGAACTGGCGGGCGTACGACGACAGGCTCTCCACGTACCGGCGCTGGCCCTCGGCGTAGATGGTGTCGAAGGCCAGGGACGACTTGCCCGAACCGGACAGCCCGGTGAAGACGATCAGCTTGTCGCGGGGCAGCTCGAGGGAGACGTTGCGGAGGTTGTGCTCCCGCGCGCCGCGAATCACAAGCTTGTCGGACACGCTCCGAGGATAGGCGTCTCAGCCGATTTGCAGGACGTGAATCTCCCACGCTCCGACGGTCTCCGATGGCGTCCCGTCCACCGGTTCGGCGCCGGCCCGTTGGAGGGCCGGCCGGTCGCGGTCGGGGTGGCGGGTCACGAAGCCCACCCGTTGGTAGCCGCCCTCGCGGAGCCGGCGGAGCAGGTCCTCCAGACCCTCCGGGGTGGCCAGCAGCCAGCGCTGGCGGTCGAAGGTGGGCCAGGCGAAGCGGGGCATGGCCCCCTCGGTGGTGACCAGGACGTCGGCCGGCGCCCGGTCGGCGGCGGCCACCAGCTCGGCCACGGCCCGGTGCGAGGACCGCAGGGCAGTCAACCCCATCACCGCCATGGCCACCGAGCACACGGCGAGGGCCAGCGCCGCCGAGCGGGCCGCCTTCCGGTCGAGCCGCGGGCCGGCGTTCCGGAGGGCGAGGAGGAGGACGGGCACCGCGATCGGGATGGCCAGGGCGAAGTACCGCCCGCCCCACTCCCCGCTGCCGCCCTTGGCGTACTGGGTGGTGGCGACGGCAAGGCAGAACAGCCCGCCGACGGCGGCGGCCAGGCGGGCGGTCGTCGAGCCCAGGGTCGTGCGCCGCACCAGCAGCAGGCCGGGCACCGCCAGGGGGAAGGCCAGGAGCAGCCCGGGGACGACCGTGCCCGGGCCGGCGACCAGGGCGACCAGGGCGGCCGCGGCCGCTGCTGCTCCCCAGGCGACGGCCCGGTGGCCGTTCTCGGGGTAGGCCCGCAGGCTCAGGCCGCCGAGCATCAGGGCGAGCAGCATGACGAACAGGGCCAGGCCGACCAGCGGCCCGCCGCCGTAGCTCGGCAGCAGCCACGTCACCACGAAGCCCTGGATGCGCCCGGCCAGGAAGCCGCCCGAGTCGGTCGCCGCCGGGGCGGCGGCGCCGGCCACAGCCTCGCCGCCGACGATCTGGGCCGTCCACCAGCGGTCGAGCAGGTAGGCCCCGATGCCTCCGGCCGCGGCACCGAGGGCGACCACCGCGGCCGCGGCCCGCGCCGGGCGATTGCGGATGGCGACGGCCCCGGCCGCCGCGGCGAGGGCCAGGGCGACGAACAGCCCCTCGCTGCGCAGGAGGACGCACGCGGCCAGGGCCGGCGCCGCGGCCAGGGCGACGGCCGGTCGCCGGCGCTCGATGGCGACCACGGCGGCCAGCACGGCGGCGGCAGCCAGCGCGGCGGCCGCCGAGTGGGCGATCAGGAGGTACCCGTCGAAGAGGAGCGGGCTGGCCAGGCCGACGACCCAGACGGTGGGCCGGCTCAGGGCCGGATCCAGCCGGCGGGCCAGGGCGGCGGCCAGCCCGGCGGCGGCAACCGTGCCCAGCAGGGAGAGCAGCACCATCGCCGGCACGCCGCCCAACCGGTCGGCGCCGGCCAGCAGGAGGGCGTACAGGGGGTGCTTGGCGAAGGGCGCCCACCCCTCGGGGCCGTGCTGTGACAGCTCGAGCGGGAAGTTGGCGCCGGTGGGGTCGACCTCGGGGACGGGGTGGTCCACGAACCAGCCGTCGCCGCCGGCCAGCGACCGGGCCTGGACGATCACCGCCCCCTCGTCGGCCGAGAACGACGTCGACGTGCCGACCACGGCCATGAGGGCGACGAGCACCACCGCCAGCACGCCGAGGTGCACCCACACCGGCGACGCCCACGCCGCGGCCAGCCCGCCGCGCCGCTGGGGGGTCGCCCGGTCGGGCGCGGTCCGGTCCGCCAAGAGGCTCACCTCAGATCTATCGACCAGGCGAAGGTGGTTCTCAAGCCCGGGTCGAGCGATGACGACAAACCGGGACGGGGCCATGCCGTGGTCGGCGCGCTCACTGCCGCGACCTTCCTGGCCCTACCTGCCCGGCCTGGGCCCCCGCTCTCGTTCTTGGCGCGCTCATCCGTACAGAGCACGGGTGAGCGCGCCAAGAACGCCCGGGGACGTCACACGACCTGCTTGAGCTCCCGCTTCAGGTCGTGGATCTCGTCGCGCAGGCGGGCCGCGTACTCGAAGCGGAGGTCGGTGGCCGCCTCCCGCATCTCCTCCTCCAGGGTCCGGATCAGCCGCTCCAGCTCGTCCTGCGGCAGCTCGGCGAAGTCCGACCGCACCCTGTCGCGCTTGCGCGACCGCCGGTCCTTGCCCGGCCGGGGGGCCTCGCCGTCGCCCTCCGGACGCAGGGTGGCCAGGATGTCGGTGACCGCCTTGCGGATGGTCTGGGGGTCGATCCCGTGCTCCCGGTTGTACGCCTCCTGCACGCCCCGGCGGCGGTTGGTCTCCGACAGGGCCCGTTGCATGGAGTCGGTCACCTTGTCGGCGTACATGATCACCTGGCCGTCGACGTTGCGGGCCGCCCGGCCGATGGTCTGGATGAGCGACGTCTCGCTGCGGAGGAACCCCTCCTTGTCGGCGTCGAGGATGGCGACGAGCGACACCTCGGGCAGGTCGAGCCCCTCCCGCAGCAGGTTGATGCCGACCAGGACGTCGAACTCCCCCAGCCGCAGGTCGCGCAGGATCTCGATGCGCTGGATGGTGTCGACCTCGCTGTGCAGGTACCGGACCCGCACGCCGAGCTCCAGCAGGTAGTCGGTGAGGTCCTCGGCCATCTTCTTGGTGAGGGTGGTGACCAGCACCCGGTCGCCCTTCTCGACGGTGACCCGGATCTGCTCCATGAGGTCGTCGATCTGGCCCTTGGTGGGCTTGACCACCACCTCGGGGTCGGTGAGCCCGGTGGGCCGGACGATCTGCTCGACCACCTGGGACGACTGGGCGATCTCGTAGTCGGATGGCGTGGCCGACAGGAAGATGCACTGGTTGACCCGCTCGTACCACTCGTCGAAGCGCAGCGGCCGGTTGTCGGCCGCGGAGGGGAGCCGGAACCCGTGGTCGATCAGGGTCTCCTTGCGGGACCGGTCGCCCTCGTACTGCCCGTGGAGCTGGGGGACGGTGACGTGCGACTCGTCGATGACCAGCAGGAAATCCTTGGGGAAGAAGTCGAGGAGGGTGTGGGGCGGCTGGCCGGCGGCCCGCCCGTCGATGTGGCGGCTGTAGTTCTCGATCCCGTTGCAGAAGCCGACCTCCTGCATCATCTCCAGGTCGTAGCTGGTGCGCATGCGCAGCCGCTGGGCCTCCAGCAGCTTGCCCTCCTTCTCGAAGTACTTCAGCCGCTCCTGGAGCTCGGCCTCGATGCGGGCGATGGCGCTGCGCATCCGCTCCTCGCCGGCCACGTAGTGGGTGGCCGGGAACACGACGACCTCCTCCAGCACCTCCAGGATCTCCCCGGTCAGGGGGTCGACCCGGCTGATCCGCTCCACCTCGTCGCCGAACAGCTCGATCCGGGTGGCGTGCTCCTCGTAGGCGGCGTGGATCTCGATGGTGTCGCCCCGGACGCGGAACTTCCCCCGGATGAGGTTCATGTCGTTGCGCTCGTACTGCATGTCGACCAGCTGGCGGAGGATGGCCCGCTGGTCGATCTCCATGCCCCGGCTGACCGGCAGGACGTGCTTGGTGTACTCCTCGGGCGTGCCCAGGCCGTAGATGCACGACACCGAGGCGACCACGATCACGTCGCGCCTGCTCACCAGGGCCCACGTGGCCGAGTGGCGCAACCGCTCGATCTCGTCGTTGATCGAGCTGTCCTTCTCGATGTAGGTGTCCGAGCTCGGTAGGTAGGCCTCGGGCTGGTAGTAGTCGTAGTAGGAGACGAAGTACTCCACCCGGTTGTGGGGGAAGAACTCCCGGAACTCGTTGGCCAGCTGGGCGGCCAGCGACTTGTTGGGGGCGATGATCAGGGTGGGCTTCTGCACCTTCTCGATCGTCCAGGCGATGGTGGCGCTCTTGCCCGACCCGGTGATGCCGAGGAGGGTCTGGAACCGGTCGCCCCGCTCGACCCCGTGGGCCAGCGCCTCGATGGCCTTGGGCTGGTCACCCGCGGGGGCGAAGTCGCTGACAACCTGGAACGGGGGCACGGTGGTCAGGGGCTCGGAACCGCAGTCGCCGGGCATGGGCCTTCGCCGTGAAGTGAGCGGCTCGGCTCCCCCGTTGTATCTCTGACGAGGCTGCAGGACTCGCGCCGCTCAGCCCGCCGCCTCTCGACGACGGACCGGGGCCTGCTACCGGGCGCTCCGACGCTTACCCGGACGGGACTTGCACCCGTTGGTCTGATCCAGCTTCCAGGACGCACCACCTGACCAGCCTACGGGCGCCCTGCGACATTTAGGGTCCCTCGTAGGGTCCACCACCTCGGTGGGGGACCTCCGTAGGGTTCGCCGGGTCGGTTCTTCCGGTTCGGCTGGGACTGTGACTGGAGCGCGGCGGCTCGACTCCTGACCGCTGATCGTCGAATCGGACGAACCCCTCGGCACACGTGCATCCCTGTTCAGGAACTCGGGGCCAGCGGCGAGATGGACCCCTGCTTGTGGAATGTCCGGATGGACACAGCCCTCACGGAACGTGTGAGCCGGCAACTGGGAGGACCGGCGATCGGAGCGAGCAAGAAGGGAAGGGGAGAAGTGGGACAGACGATCCGCTTGGGCATCGACGTGGCCTGCCGGGCCGACCACCAGGCCAGCTGCGCGGACGCCACGGGTGAGTTCCTGTGGTCGGGGTGGCGGTTCCGGACGACGCCAGCCGATCTGGAGCGGCTGTGGGCCAAGGTGCCCAACGGCGCCGAGGTCACCGTCGTGCTGGAGCCGACCCGCAACGCCTGGGTGCCCCTGGCCGCCTGGCTGCGGGCCCGGGGAGCGAAGGTGGTCATGGTGCCGCCCGAGCAGTCCGCCGACCTGCGGGACTACTACAACAAGCACACCAAGACCGACCGCCTCGACTCCCGCATCCTGGCCCGGCTGCCGCTACTGCACCCCGACGGCCTCCGCTCCATCGACCACCTCGGACCGGCCCAGCCCCTGGTGCGGGCCGTGCGCCTGCGCTCCAGCCTGGTCAAGCGCCGCACCGCCACCGCCCAGCGCCTGGACTCCCTCGTCGAGCTGCTGGGGCCAAGCTGGGGCGATGTGCTGGGCACCGGCGACTACAACAAGAGCTCCCTGGCCGTGCTGGAGCGCTACGCCGATCCGAGAGCACTCAAGAAGCTGGGCCGCAAGCGGCTGGCCACGCTGTTGATCCGGGCCAGCCGGGGCGCGTGGCGGGAGGCCAAGGCCGACGAGCTGCTGGCCGCGGCCGAGGAGTCCATCGAGCTGTGGGCCGCCGGCGGCCTGGATTTCGAGGAGCTGGCCGGCGACATCGCCACCGAGGTGCGGTTGCTTCGCAACCTCGGTGCCGAGATCGACGCCATGGAGGACCGCATCGAGGCCCTCTATGACGAGGCCGACCCCAAGGGCATCGTGGTGTCGGCTCCCGGCATCGGCGTCACCCTGGCCGCCGGCATCCTGGGCCGCCTCGGAGATCCCGACCGCTTCGCCAACCTGGCCGGGGTGCGCTCCTTCACCGGGATCGTGCCCAAGATCGACCAGTCCGGCCTGGCCAACCGCCACAAGGGCGTGACCAAGGCCGGCGACCCGGGTCTGCGGGAGGCGCTGTACCTGGCCGCCGACCAGGCACGAAGGGTCGATCCCACCATTGCCGAGCGCTATCACCGCCTGGTTGTCGAGGGTGGCCGCCACCACGTGTCGGTCACCTGCACCTTGGCCGCGGTGATGGCCACCCGCATCGCCGCCTGCTGGCGCCGAGGAGAGCGCTACGTGCTCAAAGACGTCGACGGGAGGGAGATCACCGAGGCCGAGGGCCGCAAGATCTGCGCCGAGCGCTACAAGGTCAGCGCCGAGGTCCGAGCCGCCCGCCGGCGGGCCGGCGCCGCCCAGCAGATGAAGAAGGGGGCGGGCCGGGGCAGTAAGGAGTCGACCAAGGCCGCTCCGGCGTCCGACCCACCCAGTGCCAACGCTATTCCGGTGGCCGGGGCGGCTTGACCGGCACCGCGTGCATCACTTCCGCCAGTGTTGGAATCCAGACACCATGAACGGGCAGAGTCCATCAGGGCGGAACTGGTGGCCGACATCGTCCGGAACGGCGAGCCTCAGCACGCCGCCCGGGAGGGTGAGATCAACCGCCGCCGGCATCACGACTCGGCCTGATGCGAGCCACTTCTCGTTCTGGCATTCGCCGGCCACGATGACGCTCAGCCGGGCCGCGTCTCCGGGGCCGATGGTGGCAGCAGGCCCTGCATCGGGGAAGCCGGCAACGACCACGCCGCGGGACGCTAAGACCGGCGGATCATTGCCTCGCGTCGCGGTCACAAGCGGATCGCCTGCGAGCTGGCACTGGTCGGCGGCCATGTTCGAGAGCCTGAACTCCAGCCATTTGCTTCCCGGCGCGACCGAAACGCCGACGAAGGTGGGCACGACATCTTGCGCGTGGCATGGACGCGCCGGTGGAGCCGGAGCGGGCTCTGGAAGAACGCGAGCTACTGCATCCGGCGCAGTGGCCGATTGGGCCGACGGCGGACCTGACCTCGGTGTCGCCGGCTCGCGCCCGAACAGCACTATCGCTGAGGCAGTCGCCGATAGGGCGAGAGCGACCACCAGCACCCTCCTCATCAGCGTGGATCTTGACATCTGGCCCGAGGGGCTGCCCGACCTGCTAATCACCCGACCCGGCGGCCGAGCTGGACTTGACGTCGGTTAGGAACTCATCGTCCCCCCGAACTGGTGACGCTGAACCGCAACTGTTGCGGTCGAGCGTCACCAGTTCACGAGGGCGAGGCGCTGCGGCTGCTACGGACGTCCGGGCACGTTGGCCGGGATGCGGCCGGCGGCCGGCGTGCCGTTGGCGACGCCGATCCCGACGTCGGCCTGCGCGCTGGCGTCGGCAACCGTGGCGGAGGCTACGGGCGGGATGGCAGGGGCGACGGGCGGGACGCTCGTCGGGACCCGGTCGCCGCCAGGGGTTCCGGCTGCGGTGCCCAACCCGTTCGACGCCGCCGCGCCGGGCACCGGGACCGAGGTGGGAACCCGTCCGGCCGCAGGCGTCTGGTTGGCGCGGTCCAAGCCGGTAGCGCCCTCGTTGGCGCCCACGGCCACGCCCTCGCTGTCGCCTTCACCGCCGCCCAGCCCCTTTGCCGCGTCGGCGACGGCTCTGCCGTCGACCCCCGGGACGCCATCGGAAGCCCCCGTCGCGTCCGCGCTCACGCTGGCGCCCACGCTGGCGTGGACGTTGGATGAGTCGGGGAACGTGAACGGGGTGGCAGTAGCGACCACGGTGGCCACCGAGTGCTGGACGGGGTCGGGGAGCACTCCTGCGGCTCCCGCGGTGGTCACGCTGACCGCGGCCACGCCGAGGCCCATACCAGCCTTGGCGGCCACACCGAGGCTGGCCACCTTGGCCGCCAGCCCTGTGAGCAGTTCGCCGATAAGCATTGTCAATCTCCTCCACTTCGGTAGTCCGGCCGCCTGCAGCGCAGGCCCGGTGACGTTGCTTGCTGCCGTCGCCGGCAGGTCGCCTTTTCGGTAGGCCCGCTCCTCGGCGGGCACTCGCCACCGTCATCGCCGTCCGAGCCCGGGGCGATACCTCTTGCGCCGAAAATAAAGAATGGGGTGCGGCTCCCCTGGACGGACGTTCAGGCGCCCACCTCAGCCTGCCGATACCTTTCCCATGGCGATGAGTCCGTCATGACGCCGACACGCCGGCGCGGCCCTCGCATCGGCGAGACGTTCCCCACGCTGCTGGCCGCCGCCCAGCGGGGTGACGGTCCCGCGTTCGAGCAGCTCTACCGAGCCCTCGCGCCGGCGGTGGCCGGCTACCTCCGCCTCCAGGGCGCCAGCGATTCCGACGGCCTCACCAACGACGTGTTCATCGGGGTGTTCACCGCTCTCGCCAGCTTCCGGGGCGACGAGGAGCAGTTCCGCTCCTGGCTCTTCACCATCGCCCACCGCCGGCTGACCGACGACCGGCGCCGCCAGGGGCGGCGACCGGCGGTCGCCGACGGCGTCGCCGTGGAGGACGCCGCCCCCGCCGGCGACGTCGAAGACGAGGCGCTGCGCCACATCGGCACCGAGCGCGTCCGCATCCTGGCCGAGGGCCTTGCCCCCGACCAGCGGGACGTCATCCTGCTGCGCATGGTGGGTGGGCTCTCCGTCGAGCAGGTCGCCGAGGCCCTCGGGAAGCCACAGACGGCCGTCAAGGCGCTGCAGCGGCGGGCGGTGGCCGCCCTCCGGCGCCGGTTCGAGCGTGAGGGGGTATCGCGGTGAGCCCGTTCGACGATGACGTGGACGACATGGGTCCTCTCGCCGATCTTGTGAGCGACGACGCCGTCGAGGCGTTCCTGTCGGGTGGCCCCGGCGCCTGGGAGCAGGACGCCGCCCTGGTCGCCATCGACCGGCAGCTAGCGGCGGCTGCCGGCGGCCCCGCTCCCGCGGTCGGGCCTGCCCTCGCCCGGCTGATGGCCCCCTCGCGGGCTGCCACCCCCCTCACCGTGGTGCCCCCCGTGCAGCCCGCCGGAACTCCGGCGTTCCGGCAGCCGGCCCGAGGGCCCCGCCGGCGGCTGGTGGCCCTCGTGGCAGGCGCGATGGCCGCCGCCTCGGCCCTACCTGTGGCCGCCGCGGCCAACGTCCTGCCGGCGCCGGTCCATCAGGCGGTGCTCCGCATGGTCGAGGCGGTCACCCCGTTCGAGTTCCCCACGCCGCTCCCGGAGTCCCCCGGAGACCCCGCCGGTTCGAGAGCGCCGGTCACGGCGCCGCCCGCCCTCTCCTCCACGCCGCCGCCCCACGGCGCCGGGGAGAGCCTGACGCCGGCCTCGCCGGCCACCGGTGCTCCGGGCATCTCCGGCGACCTGCCGCAGGGGCCGCCGGCGTCGCTTCCCGCCGCCGCGCCGCAACCGGGGACGCGCCCCGTGACCCCCGTGGCCCCCGGGATCCCTGGGCCACCGACCACCGGGCCGGGCGCGAGGCCACCGGTCAGCGGTCCCGCCGCGTCCGTCCCGGTGACGGTCAGTCCCGGCCAGCCGCCCGTCACCACGCCGGCGCCCGCCGGCCAGGGCCCGGCAACGGAGACCCCCGCCCCCGGCGCCCAGGCTTCGGCGAACACGGGCCTGCGGCCCTAATCCGGCCGGTCTCCATCTCGGGGTTGCCGGCGATCCGTGAACCGCGCCCACAGCTCGTCGACGCTGTTCTCCAGCTGAGCCGGCGTCCCCGAGTTGTCGATGACCACGTCGGCCACGGCCAGGCGGTCGGCCCGGGACACCTGGGCCGCCATGCGGCGGCGGGCGTCGGCCTCGTCCATGCCTCGGCCGACGAGGCGGCGCAGGGCGACGTCCTCCGGGCAGTCGACGACCAGCACGACCGACGCCCCGTACGTCCGCTTCGACTCCACCAGCAGGGGGATCTCGAGGACGACGACGGCGTCGGTGCCCTCGAGCTCGGCCACCCGCCGGGCGATCGCGGCCCGGACGATCGGGTGGACGATGGCGTTCAGGTCGGCCAGGGCCGCGGGGTCCTCGAACACGAGGCCGGCCAGGGCGGCCCGGTCGAGCGACCCGTCCGGGGCCACGACCGATGGCCCGAACCGCTCGACCACGGCCCGGTAGCCGGGCGTCCCCACCTCGACAGCGTCCCGCGCCAGGCGGTCGGCGTCGACCACCACCGCCCCCCGCTCGGCCAGCAGAGCCGCCACCGTCGACTTGCCCGACCCGATGCCCCCAGTCAGCCCGGCCACGAGCATGTCGGGGGTGGACCGTATCATCGGGCTATCAAACTCGATCAGCGCCTCTTCTCCCCCCGGGCCGACGAGCGGCTGAGCGCGGCCCGAGCGCAGGGGCGGCGGGCCCGCAACGCCCTGGCCGACCGGGTGAAGGACTGGCCGCCGAACTCCCCCGGATCGCTCAACGCCTGGCTGCTGTTCGTCACCACCAAGGCGCCCGTCTGGCGGGACCAGGTGCTGGACTGGAAGGAGCAGCCGCTCAGCCTTGGCGACGTCAACGAGAACTTCTTCTACCCGGACCCCCTCGGCTTCTGGACCGAGATCCGGCGGTGGACCCTCGAGCTGTTCCGCCTGCGCAACCCCACCTGGAGCCTCGGGGAGTCGCTGACCCTCACCACCCTCCTCCACGTCGGCGACGACCCCAACCGGCTGCCCCAGGCCCTCACGGTCTTCCAACCCCGGGTGGTCCTGTTCCTCGACGAGCCGGCGTGGCGGGCCTCGGGGATGCAGGTCACCAAGATGGTGAAGCACTACATCAAGGACCCGCACCGGGCCGGGCAGGTCTACGAGGGGTTCTGGGGCGAGCTGGACGACGGCACCGTGGTCGGCAAGTCGCCCCAGCACCCCACCACCCACAACCTGTACCGCTCCGAGGACATGGTCGGCTTCCTCCGGGCCGCGCCGATCCCCGAGTAGTCGCCGGAGCGGTCAGTTCAGTCGGCGTGGCTGATGGTGCAGGCGGTCGCCCACTATCCGACGGAACGTGCACGGGCTCGACCAGGGTGTACCGCAGGCTGAGCCGCGCCGGATGAGAGAGGTCCGAGCCATCGACGCTCCGGGCGCGTTCCTCGTCGCGCCGCTGCCGGTAGGTCTCGGTTGCATCCGAAGGGCCCGCTGCCGCCGCCCGACCATCAACGGGGCATCGGCGCTCCCCGCACAAGCCGCCGATGCAGGACGGGAACGTCCTCTGAGACCCAGGGCCATCTCACCCGGACTAGCCGGGCCGCCAGTCGTCGGCGTAGCCGATGGTGGAATGCACGGATAGCTCGGCGTCGGGCGTGGCCTCGTCCGATCCGGCCTCCACGTCGATCGTGTGCCGGCGCCCGCCCACCTGCCGGGTGAACTCGGCGTGGCTGGCACTCACCTGGGGGCGGCGGTCCCATCCCCTGGTGCGGAGCTGCTCGTCGTACCACTGCCAGACCGCGGCGTTCGGGACGGGCGCCCCGAGGGCGAGCAGGCATCCGAGGACGAGGCTCCCCGCACGAGCCGCCGAGAGAGGACGGGAACGTCCTCTGAGGCCCCGGGCCATCTCACCTCCCATGCCGGGTGCCGCCGCCTGGCACCGTGTCCGTCTTGGATCGACGGGGCCCGAGCGGGACTTGAGGCCGGCTCACCGCCCGGAGAGCACGCGGACAGCCTGTCAGGCCTCGGCGGGCTCCTCCCACTGGCAGATGCCGCCCAGGAACTCGCGGACCAGCTCGGGCCAGCGGCGGACGGCGGCCAGATCGTCGGCCACGTGCAGCTCGCTCATGGCCATGAGCTCGGCCAGGGTCTCGGCCGTGGAGACCGGGTGGGCGGGGTCGCCACTCCAGGCGAGGATCAGGGTGGGGACGACGACGTTGTGGATCTCCTCCCGGCTGGGTAGGTCGGACGACGCCGCGCCCCGCAGGATCGACGGCATGACCTTCTCGTTCATCCGCCGGAGGTGGCGCAGCCAGATGGTCCGGGCCTCAGGAAGCTCCTCGTCGAGTATCCGGGGCTGCCCGACGGCCTGGATGGCCTTGACGTAGCCGGGCATCCCCCGGCGCTCGACCAGCCGGGCCGCGGCCTCGTACACCTTGGCCTGGGCCGACCTCGTCTCCCACGCCGAGGGGGGGGTGACCACCACCAGGCCCTGGATGCGCCGGGGCGCCCGCACCGCGGCGTAGAGGGCGGTGGCGGCGCCCATCGAGGCGCCTCCGGCAACGAAGGGGCCCTGGTGGCCCGGCGCCCGGAGCATGTCGTCGACCAGCGACGACCAGCGGTAGGCCCGGTCCTCGAAGTGGCCGCACTCGCAGCCGCCGTGGCCCCGGGCGTCGTACCGCACCACCTTCGCCACGTCCTCGGCGCAGGACCAGTCGAAGAGACCCAGCTCGTCCTCATGCGCCATACAGCTGTTCAGCCCATGGGCCCACACGAAGGTGCAGCGACTCACTCCGACCGAGCTTCCCTGTTCGAAGGTCTTCGGAACCTCTTTAGCCCAGGGGCGGGTCGCCTTCAATAGCTGTCTTGGTCAGCTACGTGCCACTTGCGACTAGCGCGAAAGAAGGGACAGCGCACCGGGGCATACCCGGTGCGCTGCTCGGTGGGGCTAGGGGGGTGTCAGGCGACGCAGATGCCGACCGGCACGCCTTCTACGAACAGGCCGAGCCCGGTTACCGGCATGCCGCTCGGGCCGAAGGGCTCGAGGACGGTGACCCACGAGAGCCCGGCCGGGGTGGTCGTGGTGTACCAGACCTTGACGTAGAGCTCGGCCCACACACCGTCCCGGACGGTGATCGTGCGGTTCAGCGTGCCCTTGAGGACGTCGTCCTCTGCGCTGCAGCCGTTCTCACCAGGGGCGTTGATGCGCATGGAGACCGACGCGTCGGTGTCGGCCGAGACCACCCTGACCTGCACGCCGGGGTCGGAGACCTTGTTCAGGGAGACGAAGGCGTCGCCGCCGATGTCGAGCTTGACCGCCCGGGTCTCACCCTTGACAGTGATCATGCTCCCGGTGTCGAAGACCGTGTGCGCGGAGGCGGCGCCGCTCGACACGAGCAGGGCGACGGTGGCAAGGGCGGCGGTGGCCAGGATGGAACGACTACGAATCATTGCTATTGCTTGCCTTTCTCGGTGATGGAACTGCCGTATGGGTCGGCACCCAGCCGGGAAAAGTTGAGCGGCATTTTAGATCTATTTGGTAGCGTCATTTCGACTACGGAGCAGGTCAGACGCACTCCGCCCCGCACGTAAAGGGAAATGACAGCGGGCGCGCCGCTGCCGTACGGACGATCCCGTACGGCAGTGATGCGGGCTATGAGTGGATCAGCCGGCCAGCGTGGGAAGCCCGCACGCAGGCAGGGCGCGACCGGTGCTGGGGTCGTACCCCATGGCGGTGACGTCAGCGCCACCCACGTCGAGCCCGAGGGCGCTCAGGAGCGGCGTGAGGATGCTCTCGTCGATGTCGCCGATGATCGTGTCGACCAGGGCCACGACGGCGCTGGTGACGGCCCCGGAGCCCAACCCGACCGTCAGCAGGTTCAGGAGGTTGACGTTGACCGCATTGCCAGAGGTGTTCGTCAACGCCTCGAGGCCGATCGGCTGTGACCCCACGTGCTTGGAGACTTCATTTGGCGGATTGAACTCTGAGTCGTAGAGGAACGTCAGGTCCTGGGCGGGGCCGTCGATGGCCTGGCGGGAGGTCGTGACGTCGACGTCGAGGAGGTGCAGGAGGCCGAGCGTCGTCACCCGCAGTCTCGTGGTCTTGGTCGAGGCGCTGATCGCAGTCGGGTCGGCGGTGACGACGATGTTCTTCGAGGGGCACTCGACCGTCTTCAGCGTGCCCGTGGCCCCCGCCCCAATCAGATCGATCGCCGTCGACCCCGTGACCTTGAGCAGGCTGAGGAGGACCTGGACCTCTGCGTTGATCTCCGCGGTCAGCGTCATCGTTATCTGGCCCGTCGTCACGTGCGGCCCGGTGCCCGCCGGCCCGATGTAGAACTTCGGCCCCTCGATCACCCGCAGGCTCAGCGACGTCCGGGCGACGTTCGGGACGCTGATGCCGACGTTGTCGACGGTAATGAGGTTCTCACCGTTGACCGCCGTCGCCGAGCCGGTGACCAGCTGGAAGACGTTCATCTGGGCGCTGGCCGCCGAGCTCGACCCGCCCTGGCCGATAGTGACCATCTCGCCCAGCTTGAAGGTGGCCGTACTATTGGCCTGCGCCCCGATGGCGCCGAGGACGCCGGCGTTGACGGTGTCCCCGTTGCGGACCATCGCCTGTGCGGTCGCTTGGTAGAACTGGGCGAGGGTCAGGTCGGTGTCCAGCATCTCGTCCACGCTGCCCACGGTGAAGCCCATGTTCGCCAGCTCCCAGCGGAGCGCCTCGAGGGTCACGTTGCTCGACGCCAGGCCCTGCCAACCCAGCAGCGAGGTGCTCACGTTGCCGCCCAGCCAGCGGCTCATGATCGGGTTGAGCAGCGTCGACGTGGACGAGTTGAAGTTCACCAGCGACGACCCGAGGGTGAACCCGGCGATGTCGCGCTTCTCGGCGATCGCCCGCCGGACGACGTTCTGGCCGTCGGTCAGGAACGGGAACTGGTTGTCGTGGATCGAGCTGATCGTCACCCGAACCGCCTCGGCCGTGCCCAGGGCGGCGGGGTCGGACGACCACGGGCCCGCCTTGGTCGGGCCCCACTCCGTGAGGATGTTGGCCGTGTCAAGGAAGTCGTTGCGCGCCGCGCTCTCGATGGCTGCGGTGGTGGGGTCGCTCGGCAACATGCGGACGGCGTCCAGGGCGGCCATGTCGGCCACCTTCTGGTTCCGGCGGGCCTCCTGGGCGAGGAAGCCCAGGTCGACGGCCAGGCCGCCGAAGATGAGGGCGATGACGAGCCCAACCGTCGACAGTACGAGGATCGACCCGCGCTCGTCCTGCTGCCGTGACTTTCGGTGGATCACCGAGGTTCTCCTCTGAGGGTCGGGACGGGCCTCAGCCCGAGTACTGGACGACTGCGGTGGACCCGAGCGCGTCCACCGGTGCGAGGCGCAGGCCGGGGGCGGCGGGCACCGCCGGGTGGTTCTCCCAGTCCCAGCTGATCGTCACCGTGATGCACTGGGGGCCGTTGGTGGCCGCCGCGACGCAGGGGGCGGCCACCGGCGTGACGGTGTACCGGCCGTTCGGGGCGCCGAGCAGCGACTGCACCCGGTTGGTGGCCGCGGTCTGGGCATCGGCGGCCGAGGCGGCGCCCACCGCGGACCGGGCGCCCTCCGCCGCGGCGTTGGTGACCCGCTGCTTGGTGGCCAGGGCCATGCCGAAGTAGATGAGCCCGTACAGGATCATCACGAACAGGCCGACGACGAGCGCGAACTCCACGAGGGCCGCTCCGGCCTCGTTGCGGCGTCCTCGCCGCCGGCGTGCCCCTGCCCGCGGCAGGGAGTTCTGTCGGGTCACGCGTGCTCCATCCCTCGGGGTTGCGGTAGGTCACACGTCCTATCGGTGCGAAAGACCCTTTTCTTTAGGTCGAATGACCCAAATTCCGGCTACAGGTCCGGCCTCCCCCCGCCGAAAACCTCTCTGGGCGACCACCCGGCGCGGGTGTCGGACCGAATCCATCAACTCGACAGACCGGAGATCTCCAACATGGGAAAGCGCTCGAACCTGATCGTGACCCTCGGCCTTGCCGTCTTCATCGTCGGCGCGGCAGCCACGTACCTCGTCGTCCGCAGCAGCGATGACGGCGTATCCAGCTCGGCCAACAAGGTGTCGGTGCTGGTCGCGGCCAAGCCCATCCCTGCGGGCACGACCGGGACCAACATCGTGACCCAGGGCATGCTCAAGACCAAGGCCGTGGACGCCACGGCCAAGCCGGCGACCGCCATCAGTGACGCGTCGCAGCTGGCCGGCAAGACCGTCACCCTTGGTGTGGCCGAGGGCCAGGTCCTGACCCTGGACCAGTTCCAGCAGGCCCAGACCCGCATCGGGACGCTGAAGATCCCCGAGGGGAAGACCGCACTCGCCCTGCAGCTGGCCAACGTGCCCGGCGTGGCCGGGTTCGCCGGCGCCGGCGACCACATCAACATCTACGGCGTCATCAAGCCGGGGTCCGACCCCAAGAACCCCCAGGGCGCCTCGCACCTCATCCTCCAGAACACCGAGATCCTGAACGTCAACGGCGCCACGCTCGCCGCCGCCCAGGGCCAGCCCGGCGGCACCGGCCTGGTGTACCTGCTCGCCGTCACCGCGGCCGAGGCCGAGCGCCTCATCTACCTCAGCACCTTCGAGCAGCTGTACTTCTCGCTCGTCTCCAAGGACGCCCCGCCGGTCGGCGCCACGCCTGGCTCGAGCATCGTCGACGCCCTGCGGCAGTTCTGACCTGAAGCCCGAGTACCTGAAGCCCGAATAGAGGAGATTCCATCGTGCGCAACCCCAAGATCCTCGTCCTGGAGAAGGACGGGAGCCTGGCCGATCAGGTCCGGGGCGTGGCTTCCGAGCTGCGCCCCCGGCCCGAGGTCGTGGCCTGCGAGAGGGCGACCGCCGTGGAGGAGGCCATCACCTCCGGTGGCCCGTTCGACGTCCTGATCGCCGGCCCCAGCCTGAGCACCAAGACCGGGCTGTCGGCGCTGCAGGCCATCCACGACGAGACGCCGACCACCAGCCTGGTGCTCGCCTTCAACAAGCGGCCGGATGCCACCCTCAGGGACATCATCCGGACGGGCGCCATGGACCTGCTCCAGCTACCGGTCGCCGACAAGAACCTCCACGACGCCGTCGAGCGGGCCGTCGCCCTCAGCCGGACCCAACCGGCCGAGCAGGCGCCCAGCGCCTCGGCCAGCGCTCCCGTCGCCAACCTGGGCACGGTCTTCACCGTCTCCTCGGCCACCGGCGGCTGCGGCAAGACGTTCTACGCCACCAACCTGGCCTACTACCTCCACCAGCACACCGGGAAGCGGACCTGCATCATCGACCTCGACCTGCAGTTCGGCGAGGTCTCGACCGCCCTCCGGCTGCGGCCCCGGTTCACCATCTCCGACGCCCTCTCCCGGGAGGACATCGACGAGGTCGACCTGGCCACCCACATCGAGGAGTACGTGGTCTCCCACGACTCCGGGGTCACGGTCCTCCCGGCGCCCAAGGACCCCTCGGACGCCGACCGGATCCACCCCACCGACGTGCAGCGCATCATCGAGGCCGCCCGGCAGAAGTTCGACTACGTGATCGTCGACACGCCGGCCGCCCTCACCGAGATCGTGCTGGCCGCCTTCGACATGTCGAACCAGCTCTACGTCATGGCCACCCTCGACCTGCCGAGCGTCCGTCACATGGGGGTGTTCCTGAACACCCTCGAGAAGCTGAAGATCCCGTCGGACAACGTCAAGCTGATCCTGAACAAGGCCGAGCGCGACGTCGGCCTCGACGTCGAGCAGGTCACCCGCCTCTTCCCGCAGGGATTCACCTCGGTGCTCCCCTACGCCAAGGAGGTCACCAAGTCGGTGAACGTGGGCACCCCGGTGCTGGCGTTCGCCCCGACCGCCGACGTCAGCCGTCGCATGGCCGCCGGCATGAGCCCCCTGCTCCCCGAGGCCAGCCGCGCTGCGGCGGGCTTCGCCGAGGAGCCCAAGCGGCGTGGGCTCTTCGCCCGCATGTTCCGCCCGTCCCCGTCCCACGCGTAGGAGGACAACGTGAAGCTCTCCGACAAGCTGGCTGCGCTCGAGGAGCAGGAGGCCAGCGCCTCCGCCAGCCGGTCACAGCCGCCCGGCGTCGCCCGGCGGCAGGCGTCCCGCCCCCCGGTCACCGCCGGCACCACCCGGGCCCGTGGGTCGTCCTCGGCCGCCAGCTGGCACGCCTCGAAGCGCAAGGTGCGCGAGCTCGTGCTGGCCGAGGTCGCCCCCAAGGCCACCGGACTGTCCGAGACGGCGCTGACCGCCGAGGTCAAGACCGCCCTCGACAAGATCCTCCAGCGAGAGGACGTGAAGGTCTCGCCCCGCGAGCGCCGGTCGTTCGTGCAGGAGATGATCTCCGACACCCTGGGCTACGGGCCGCTCGACCCCCTGCTGGCCGACACGTCGGTCACAGAAATCATGTGCAACAGCTACGACGACGTCTGGATCGAGCGCGACGGCAAGCTCCACCGGACCGGCTCGACGTTCACCGACGACCAGCAGTACCGGCACGTGATCGAGAAGATCGTCGCCGGGGTCGGCCGGCGGATCGACGAGGCGTCGCCCATGGTCGACGCCCGCCTCCCCGACGGCTCCCGTGTCAACGCCATCCTGCCCCCCCTGGCCATCCACGGCCCGATCCTCACCATCCGGAAGTTCGCGGCGGACCCCTACACGGTGAAGGACCTCATCAACTTCGGCACCTTCACCCTCGACCTCTCGGTGGTGATGGAGGCCTGCGTCCGGGGCAAGCTCAACATCCTGGTCTCCGGCGGTACCGGCACCGGGAAGACGACGAACCTCAACGTCCTCTCGTCGTTCATCCCCGAGGGTGAGCGCATCGTCACCATCGAGGACGCCGCCGAACTCCAGCTCCAGCAGTCCCACGTCCTGAGCCTGGAGGCCCGCCCGCCGAACGCGGAAGGCGCCGGCGAGGTCAGGATCCGCGACCTCGTCCGCAACGCCCTGCGTATGCGCCCCGACCGCATCATCGTCGGTGAGGTTCGTGGGGCCGAGGCCCTCGACATGCTCTCGGCCATGAACACCGGTCACGAGGGCTCGATGACCACCGTCCACAGCAACGGCCCCCGGGACGCCCTGAGCCGCCTCGAGACCATGACGCTGATGGCCGGCTACGAGCTGCCGGTCAAGGCCATCCGGGAGCAGATCAACTCCGCCCTGCACCTGATCATGCACCTCGACCGCATGCCCGACGGCCGCCGCGTCGTCACGTCGGTCACCGAGCTGCAGGGCATGGAGGGCGACACGATCCTCCTCCAGGAGATCTTCAAGTACAAGCAGTACCCCCGGGCCGAGAACGGCCGCATCCCGGGTGAGCTGGTGGCCACCGGCCTCCGTCCCAAGTTCCTCGACAAGCTGGCCGAGAACGGCATCGAGATCCCGGCCAAGGCGTTCCGGGCCCCGACCTCGGCGCCCCCCGCGCCGGTGTCCCGCCTGCGCAACACCCGTGTCCCGAACGTGTCGAAGCTCGCCACCGCGGAGCGTGCCCGGTGAACGCCGGCATCTTCGCCATGCTCGCCGTCGGCGGCGGTCTGGCCCTCATCACCGGCGGCCTGCTCTTCCGGGTCCGGGAGCGCGAGAAGGCCCTGGCCGAGATCCTCGAGCTGCCCTTCGGCGAGCGCGACGTCCGCCCGGAGGCCCTGAGCGAGGGCTACAGCCCGCTGGTCGAGAGCACGATCGGCATCGCCGGCAAGATGGTCGACCAGTTCGACGAGAAGGGCGACATGCGAGCCGCCCTCGAGCGGGCCCGCATCCCGATGCGCCCGGGCGAGTACGTGGTCACCGCCGGCGGCGCCACCTTCGCCCTGGCCGCCGTGCTCTACGGGGTCACCGGCGTGTGGCTGTTCGCCGTGGTCGGGCTGGGCGTCGGCCCCATGGCCGCCGCCGCGTTCGTCCGCCGCCGGATCGCCAAGCGCAAGAAGGCCTTCGAGGCCGCCCTCCCCGACGCCCTCACCCTGATCGCCTCCTCGCTGTCCGCCGGCCACACCTTCCTCCGGGCCATCCAGATGATGACCGAGGAGGCCGAGCCGCCGATCTCCGAGGAGTTCGCCCGGGTCATCGCCGAGACCCGCTTGGGCGACCCGGTGGTCGACGCCCTGAGCCGCATGGCCAAGCGCCTCGACGTCCGTGACCTCGACTGGGTGGTCCAGGCCATCCGCATCCAGCAGACGGTGGGTGGCCGGCTGGCCGACCTGCTGCACACGCTGGCCGACTTCATCAGGGCCCGCGAGGAGGTCCGCCGCGACGTCGCCGTGCTGACCGCGGAAGGCCGGATCTCGGCCTACGTGCTCACCGCCCTGGCGCCGTTCATGTTCCTCGCCATCCAGGTCGTGAGTCCGGGCTACATGCAGCCGATGTTCCAGGGATGGGGCCTGGTGGTCCTGGCCGGGACGGCGCTGCTCATGGCCTTCGGCTCCGTCATCATCTTCCGCATGTGCAAGATCGAGGTGTGACATGAACTCCCTCAGCATCCTCGCCATCACGTTCACGGTGCTCGGCGCCGGCCTGGCCGCCGTCGGCGTGGCCCGGGGACGCCGCCCGGCGTTCAACGTGGCCGAGTACTTCCACGACCTCGACGAGGGGGCACGCGGCCCGATCGACGAGTTCGAGGCCAAGCTGGCCGAGCCCTTCTGGGTGCGGGTGGTCAAGCCCTTCAGCGGCAAGGCGCTCAAGAGCGTCACCCGGTTCACGCCGAGCGAGTACCTGGAGCGCACCCACCGCAAGCTGCTGCTCTCCGGGCTCAGCGCCTCCATGCGGGCCGAGGAGTTCGTCATCGCCCAGGCCGCGGCCACCGGGCTGCTCACCGTCGGTTCCCTCGGGTACCTGATCCTCGCCCAGCCCGCCCCCCGCATCGGGATCATGATGCTCATCCTGGGCCCGGTCATCGGCTGGTGCCTCCCGGCCTCGTGGCTGAGCAAGAAGGTGACCGAGCGCCAGGGCGCCATCCTCAAGGATCTCCCCGACACCCTCGACCTCCTCGCCATCTCGGTGGAGGCCGGCATGGGCTTCGAGGGCGCCCTGGAGATCGTCTGCCAGCACTTCACCTCCCCGCTGGCCGAGGAGTTCTCCCGCACGCTGCACGAGATGGAGCTGGGCCTTCCCCGCCGGGACGCCTTCCAGAACCTGAAGCGCCGCACCGAGGTGCCGGAGCTGTCGAACTTCGTGCTGGCCCTGTTGCAGGCCGACGCCCTGGGGATCCCGATCGGCCGCGTCCTCAAGACGCAGTCCGTCGAGATGCGAAACAAGCGGCGGCAGTGGGCCCGGGAGAAGGCGGCCAAGCTGCCCGTCAAGATGCTGTTCCCGCTCGTGGGCTTCGTGTTCCCCGCCATCATGGTCGTGGTTCTCGGGCCGGCCGCGGCGGGCATCTCGCAAGCCTTCAAATAGAAGCGATGCAGGGCACGCCGTCGGTCCCCTCCCTGCCGGCGGTCCTCGCCACCCCCCTGACGTCGCTCGGCGCCGGCGTCAGGTGGGTGACGCTCGCCCTGGGCCTGGTGATCGCCGCCATCTCCGGGGAGATGTCGGCGACGGTCGGCGCGTGCGCCCTCGGTCTCGCCGCCGTCGCCGTCTGGCAGTCGGACAACCGCACGCGCGAGGACGGCCAGGCCCGGGCCGAGGCCATCGGCGAGCTGGTGATCGACGTCGCCGCCGTCGTCGCCACCGGTGCCTGGGGCTCACCGTTCGCCGTCTGCCTGCTCGGCGGGGTGATGGCCTTCGGCTTCGTCGAAGGCTTCGCCTCGGCGGCACGGGCCGCCGGCGTGGTCATCGCCGCGGTCGCCGCCACCTACCACCTGGGCTACGACGGCCTGGCCCTGGAGAGCTTCCGGACCACCGGCCAGTGGGCCACCGTCCTGCTGCTGGTGGCCCTGCTGGCCGGGTACGCCCGCCGGCTGTCCGGCCAGGCCCAGGAACAGCACACGCTCGCCCTCGACCGCATGAGCCAGCTGGCCGAGGCCAACGAGCTCCTCGTCTCGCTCCACCGGGTGGCCCAGACCCTGCCCGCCTCGCTCGACCTCAAGCAGGTCCTCGAGTCCACCATCACCCGCCTCCGGGGTCTGATCGACTGCGACGTGGCCGCCGTCCTCCTCCACGACGAGGCCACGGGCTCCTGGACCGTCGGCGCCTCCGAAGGCGCCGCCCTCCCCCACCTCCTGAAGCGGAGCGAGCTGCCCCGCCCCCTCGCCGACGCGACGACCAGCAGCGTGGCCTCGCTGGTCGTCGCGTCGGCGAGGGGG
>Ga0247708_1000021_pt1 | contig 43346 bp, 32 predicted proteins | sample 42W_NmetaG_FD_189040 | JGI IMG/M metagenome (GOLD analysis project Ga0247708, IMG submission 189040) | Soil microbial communities from hillslope of Landscape Evolution Observatory, University of Arizona, Oracle, AZ, United States - 4-2-W_N | ecosystem: Engineered > Artificial ecosystem >...
ACCCTGCCCGACGTGTCCGGCCACCCCCCCACCGACCGGGCCTTCACCGTGGGCAGCGTGGGGGACAGCGACCTGCGCTACCGGGTGATCGGCATCCCCCAGGCCGACGGCGGCACGCTGATGGCCGGCATCCCGCTGGCCGACGTCGACTACGCGGTGCGGACGGCGCGTGGGGTGGTGTTCCTCGCCGGCCTGCTGGCGGTGGCCGCCACCGGAATCGTCGTCTGGTTCACCGTGCGCCGGGGGCTGCGGCCCATCGACCAGATGCTCGGGACGGCCGAGCGCATCGCCGAGGGCGAGTTGTCGGAGCGGGCGCCGGTGCCCCAGCCCAAGAGCGAGGTCGGCCACCTGGCCCGGGCCCTCAACGTCATGCTCGACCGCATCGAGGAGGCGCTGGCCGCCCGCACCGCGTCGGAGGCCCGCACCCGCCGCTTCGCCGCCGACGCCTCCCACGAGCTGCGCACCCCCCTCACGTCCATCCGGGGCTACGCCGAGCTGTACCGCCAGGGGGCGCGATCGGAGGAGGACGTGGCCCGGGCCATGGCCCGCATCGAGCACGAGGCGGTGCGCATGGGGACGCTGGTCGAGGACCTCCTGCTCCTGGCCCGCATGGACCAGGGCCGGCCCCTGGAGCGCCAGCCCGTCGACCTGGTGCCGGTGGCCCTCGAGGCGTTGGCCGCCGCCGCCGCCGTCGAGCCCGACCGCCCCATCCAGGTCGACGTGGGCGACGGTTCGGCGGAGGTGCTGGGCGACGCCCACCGGCTGCGCCAGGTGATCGACAACCTGCTGGCCAACATCCGGGCCCACACGCCGGCGGGGACTTCGGCGTCGGTGCGCGTCGCCGCCACCGGGGAAGCGGTGACGGTCGTCGTCGCCGACGAGGGGCCGGGGATGACCGAGGAGGAGGCGGCCCGAGCGTTCGACCGCTTCTGGCAGGCCGGCGGCGACACGTCGGCCTCGGGACCGGGCGCCGGCCTCGGCCTGTCGATCGTCGCCGACATCGTGGCCGCCCACGGGGGTGACATCCGCCTCGACACCGCCGCCGGCGAGGGGGCGACGTTCACCATCTCCCTGCCCCGGGTAAGGGCAGTATCTCCCGCTCCGTTGGGCCGCTCGGGCCCAGGCACGCGTTCGTAGGCATCTCCCAGGGGCGGGCGACATGCCTCCCAGGGCCGTTCCCGAGGATGGTGGCATGGAGACAGAGACCGTCACCCGGCCGTGCGCTGCAAGCCAGGCCCTGGCCATGAACCGGGCGAGCTGCGTCCCGCGTGAGGACCCGGTCATGGGCCGCTGGGTCGGCCGAGCCACCGGCGTCCGACAGACTTGGGGTTGCCCGGCCAGCTAGCAGGGAAGGCAAGCCGCGAACGCGAGCTCGAGAAAGGCGGTGGCGACATGGCGTTGAACTGGCCGCTCCTGAGAGAAGGCCAACAAGCTCCCGGCCCCTTGGCCGTCGAGCCAATCCGAAGCCTCCAGCATCTTCTGCGGCAGCACGGGCACGGCGAGGTGGTGGTGGACGGCATCTTCGGTCCTATCACGGCCGCCGCAGTGCGGGCGTTCCAGCAGTCCCGGAGGCTGCTGGTCGACGGCATCGTCGGCAACCAGACATGGCCGGCGCTCGTCGTGCAGGTTCGGCAGGGCAGCCGCGGCGACGCCGTACGGGGCGTCCAGAGCCAGTTCCAGGCGCGCAATCTCTCGGGGGACCCGTCGAAGGGCCTCCAGGTCGACGGCATCTTCGGCCCCAAGACCGACGCCGCGGTGCGGGGCTTCCAGCAGGCGGCCGGTCTGGCCGTCGACGGGATCGTCGGACCAATCACCTGGAACGCTCTCGTGAATGGGGTCCTCGCGCTCTAGGCGCCGGGGCCCATCGTCACGGCCACTTGCGTGGCGGGGACGCCCGACGTGTCGACCTGGATCGTCCGCCGGCCCGCGGTGTCGGCGCCCAGCGACGAACGCCACCAGTCGCCGGTCATCGTCGCCAGGCACCGGATACCCAACCCGAGCGCGGTGCGGACCGGACGGTCCTCACCGTGGGGCGGCGAGGTGCTGACCTTGACGCCCCACGTCGGCCAGCGGGCCGGCCTGCCGTCGGTACGGTCGAACACGGTGATGGGGTAGTTGGCCAGGAGGCCACCGTCGACCCAGGTGGCGGCGCCGTGGTCGGTCTCCACGTGGACGGGACGGAAGAAGAAGGGAATGGACATGGACGCCCGAACCGCGTCGGCGATGGGCTGGTGGTCGGCGTCGAGCCCGTAGAGCGGGTAGTCCCACGGGAGGCGGACGAGCACCTTGTGCGTGAGGTCGGCCACGTGGATGACGAGGGAGTACCGCTGATGCTCGGCCAGCGACGACCCGGGGTCGTCGTCGATGCGCAGGTCGGCGAAGGTCCGCACGCCGACATCCTCCAGGGCCGGGCGGAGGAACTCGTAGAGGTAGTCCCCCGACTGCACGCCACCCCGGCGCAGCAGGTCGACCGCGCCGGAGACCGGCCCCAGCATGCGGCCGGGCCACCGCCAGTCCAGGAACCGCGAGTTGTCGACGCGCAGCGACACGTCGAGCAACGGACCCAGGTCGCGACCCGCCTTCTGGTAGGCGGCGATCCCGGCGGCGATGATGGCGCCGCCGCTGGTGCCGGCCACCCGCGGGAAGGTGTAGCCGGCCTCGGCCAGGACGGTCACCGCGCCGAGCAGGGCGATGTTCTTCACGCCGCCGCCCTCGAGCACCAGATCGACCTTCTTCACGCGCTCAGGCAAAGGATGTCAGCCGTGCGACGCTCGCACCTCGTCGATGAGGCCCTGGACCTCGGCGACCAACGCCGCCCGGTGCCGACGCTCGGCCTCGTACGTGGCGGCCGACGCCTCGAGGTCGACACCGCAGAACGGGCACCGCGTCTCGCCGGGCCAGACGAACCACGAGCACGACCGGCAGATGTCGAGTGTGACGGGGACCCGTCCCTCCTCGGATCGCCGTTGGTCGGTCACCGCGCTGGGCGGTGCCACCGGCGGCCGGGCGGGCGCCTTTGGCCATGACGCAGGAGTGGCGCTGCCCGCCGGCATGGGCTCGATGACGAGCTGGAACCCCCCGACGGCGAACGGCTGGTCGGGCGCGTCCCTCGTCTTGACGATTCGCTCCCGCATGCCCTCGTGCGCGAGTACCAGCGCCCGGTAGTGGCAGTACGGGTTGTTGCCGGGCCGGCCGAGGAGCGAATGCGAGGTCCAGGTGCACCCCGCCCGGCAGACGTCGGCGTAGTAGCACGTTCGGCAGAAACCCCAGAGGTCGTCGACGGAGCGGAGGCGGGCGAAATCGATGGAACCGCTGGTCCTCCAGATCTCGTCGAGCGTGAGGTCGCGGACGTTGCCGCCGGCATAGCCCACCGTCGGCAGCGACGGGCAGCCCTTGACCGTGCCGTCGGCCTCCAGGCCGATCGCAGTCTGGCCGGCGGTGCACCCTGACCAGTGGGGCCGCTCCTCCTGGCCCTGTCGCCACAGGTGCTCGTAGGGGCCGAAGTAGCCGACGTTGTTCCCGGGCGCCAGCACCAGCCCGTGCTCGCGGCCGGTGGCATGCAGCCGGGCCAGCAGCGGCATGAGGTCGAGGAGCTGGTAGGGCTGGAGCAGCAGCTCCTCGTTGTCCACTGCGTTCCCCATGGCCACCGTGAGCTGCACCTGCCAGTACCGCACCGCCAGTTCGATCAGGTGCTGGAGGAGGGGCTCGAGCTGCGGGATCGTGCGGGGACCGATCTGGGTGTTCACACCGGTCCGCAGTCCGGCGGCCGACGCCCGGGTGAGGGCGTCGACTGCGGCCGCGTGCGAACCCCGCACGCCGCGTACTTCGTCGTGCAGGTCGGCGAGACCGTCGATCGACACACCCACCCCTTGCAGCCCGGCCTCGACGGCGGCTTCCAGGCGTGCCGCCGTCAGCCCCCGCCCACCCGTCTGGATGGTGCACGTCATTCCGTGCGACCGAACGGCCCGGACGATCTCGGTCCAGTCGGGGCGCAGGTAGGCCTCGCCCCCGATGAGGGAGACCTCCCGGGTCCCGAGGCGGGCCAGTTGCTCCACGACGTCGAGGCACTCCTCGGTCGAGAGCTCGTCCGGGCGCCGCCGGCCGGCACGGGATCCGCAGTGCAGGCACTTGAGGTTGCAGGCCAGCGTGATCTCCCAGACGACGTGAACGGGCACCAGGTGCAGGTAGTCGTCGTCGTGGTTGAAGCGGCTCGGCCGCGGCCGGCGGTCGCCGGTCGCCGGTCGCCGGGACAGCGTCACCGGCACGCTCATGCCGGCGGTGCCGGCCTCGTCGAATCCCACGGGATCGCCGGTGATCAGGCGCTCACATGGCGGGCGCCGGCCCGGGCCCCGTCCTACTTCTTCCTGGCCTTGACCTTGGCGATCTCGAGCTTGAGCGCCTGCAGCGCGGCGCTTACGTCCCCGGACTCCCGCAGATACTCCTCGGCTTCCCCGGCGACTCTCTCCATCTCCTCCAGGTCACCGGACGCCGCAACGTCCATCAACACCGGTCCGTAGAGAAGTCTCGCCATGCCCGCCTCCATGATCGTGGTTCCTCGAGTGTTGTCCCATTATCCTCAGGCTGCCGGCTGGGTCAAGAGCCCCGGAGTGGCGACGGCCGCCCGGGCGCGTTGCGAACGTTCACGTCCGAGTTGGGCGTCCGTAGCTCCGTGATTGGGGGTGCTTTGTTCTCGAGGCCGGCCGCGGCCGGCACGACCGCAAAACATCAGACGTTTTGCTTGACTGAATACCTCTGAGTTCTTACCCTGAGCCCCTAGGGTGCCAGGAGGTAAGGATGTCGGTCGCCGAAACCGGCCCAGCTGCCGATGGGAACGCTGCCGTCCGCCAGGACTTGCGGGCCGTGCACGTCGGGAAGGACCCGAAGAGCGACCCCCGCCACGAGATCCCGGTGCTCGGGTTCCGGCAGTACTGGTATCCCGTCATCAACGAGGCCAAGGTCCCGAGGCGGAAGCCGGTCCGGGTCATGCTGCTCGGCGATTCGCTCTGTGTGTTCCGAGGCAAGACGGGCGTGGCCGTCATCTCGGACTGGTGCCCGCACCGCGGCGCCAGCCTCGCCGGCGGCCTCTGCAATTACGCCGGCACGGTGTCGTGCCCGTACCACGGGTGGACGTTCGACGAGACCGGCGCCTGCGTCGCCGTCCTCTCGGAGGGGCCGAACTCGGCCGTCCCCGGCAAGGCTTCGGCCCGCAAGTACCCCACGGTGACGCTCAAGGGCATCGTCTTCGCCTGGATGGGTGACGGCGTCCCCTCCGACCCGCAGCTCGACCTCCCCCCGGAGCTCTTCGACGACAGCTTCGTCCAGTACGACCAGACCATGTGGAACGCCAACTGGCGCCCGTCCATGGAGAACCTGTCGGACAACCACGCCGTCTACACCCACCGCAACTCGATCCAGCTGCTGCTGCAGCCGTTCCGCAAGGCGCGCTACCACGGGGCCAGCACGGTCTACGTCGGCGGGGCGGCGCCCCTCAACTACGTCAGCGACGGCACCGAGAAGACGCTCCCGTACCAGGAGTACTTCCCCGCCGTCGACGGCCTGTGGCCGAAGCACAAGTACCGCCTCCTCTGGGTGCCGCTCTTCCGGCTGAAGCGCCTGCGGTGGCTGTGGTCGATCGGCGACGGCCTCTACTGGGACGAGGTGGCCACCCGCAAGAAGTACCACCCCGATTCCCTGGAGTGGAACACCGGCCCCCACATGCCCGGCATGCAGCGGATCAACGGCGGCACGTCGATCTACACCCGCTGGTGCGTCCCCGTCGACGAGGACAACACCCGGGAGGTGTACTTCTACGCCACCCGGCCCAAGACGGCCAGGGAGCGGTGGATCGAGCGCATCAAGTACCCGATCGCCCAGAAGCTCTTCCGGAACCGGAACCTCGGTTTCCAGGACGGGAAGATCCTCGAGCGCACCCGCTACGACCTGCCCGAGAGGTTCTCGGCCTTCGACGTCGAGACCATCGGGTGGCGCCGGCTCGCCATCCTCTCGGCCCGCCACGGGGGCCGCCACGACCGCATTCCCCAGGAGATCATCGACCGGCTGAACAGCAAGGGCGATCAGCCTTCGGCCTCGTCGACCAAGCGGCCGACGATCGTGGCCGTCCCGGAGCGAGGGGTCAGTGGGCCCGACCTTGTGTGACGACCGGCGGCCGAGTGTGAACCGTGCCCACGGTCGCCGTTAACGGCGTCGACCTCTACTACCGGGTCGACGGCGACGGCCCTGCGGTCGTCTTCTGCCACGGCCGGGCCAGCACCCACCTCAGCTGGTGCCACCAGGTCGTCGCCCTCCGGGACCGCTACACGTGCGTCACCTACGACATCCGGGGGTTCGGGCGGTCGACCGAGGAGCAGCACGAGCCCGGGTTCGCGGCCCACAGTGACGACCTCGAAGCGCTGCTGGACCACCTGGGGATCGACAGGGCGTTCGTCGTCGGGCAGTCCATGGGCGGCTTCGGGGCGCTGCAGTTCGCCCTCCGGTCCCCGCAGCGGGTGCTCGGGTTGGTGTTGACCAGCACGCCGGCCGGCGTCAACGACGACGCCCTGATGGCGCTGGTCCGCGCCGCCCAGGAGCGGGCCGCGGGCATGCCCATGACCGAGCGGGTGTTCCGGCCGCAGTTCATCGAGACGCAGCCGGTGATGCTCTACATCTGGCGGGCCCAGCAGGACGCGTCGACCCCGTATCCCCGCAGCTTCCTGGACCCCCTCTGGTACGGCGGCGGTCCCAGCGCCGAGGCGGTGCAGCGCCTGGCCGTGCCGACCCTCATCCTGGCCGCCGAGTACGACAACTCGGTGCCGGTGGCGGCGGCCCGACGGCTGCAGGAGCTGCTCCCGGGGTCACGGCTGCAGGTCGCAGCCGACTGCGGACACTGCATCTACTGGGAGCGGCCGGACTTCTACAACCGGGCGCTGCTGGACTTCTTCGCCGAGGTGGGCGCCATGGTGGGCGGGCCGGTGACACCGTGAAGCTGGTCCTCTTCGACGACTTCCGCCCCGGCGTCCTCGACGGCGACGCCGTGTGCCCGATCGACGAGCTGTTCGACCTGAAGGGGGCGGCGCATCCGCAGGATCGCATCGTCGAGGTCATCGTGCGCTTCCCGGAGCTGCGGCCGGCCATCGAGGCCCACGTCGCCGGCGGCGCCAGGCTGCCCATCGGCGAGGTCCGCCTGCGACCGCCCCTCCCGAGGCCCGGCAAGATCGTCTGCGCCCGGGCCAACTACCGCGAGGGCAGCGACCGGGAGCCGTGGCCGATGGACGCCTTCCTCAAGTCGCCCGAGGCCGTGATCGGGCCGGGGGACACCGTCGTGCTGCCCGAACGGCGGCACGACGTCTTCCACCACGAGGCCGAGCTGGCCGTGGTCATCGGCAAGGAAGCGTCCAAGGTGCCGGCCGAGTCGGTGATGGCCCACGTCTTCGGATACGTCGGCTTCATGGACGTCTCGGCCCGGAAGGGCATCGGCCGGCCCGACGGCGCCAGCTTCCTCGGCAAGTCCTACGACACCTTTGCGCCCCTCGGCCCCGCCATCGTCACCGCCGACGAAGTCGCCGACCCCCACGTGCTGCAGGTCCGCTACTGGGTGAACGGCGAGCTCAGGCACGACTACAACACCAGCGACATCGAGCACGGTGTCCCCGAGTTCCTCGAGTTCGTGTCCAGCGTGATGACGCTGTATCCGGGCGACGTGGTGGCCATGGGGACCAACCACCAGCAGATCGGACCGCTCCAGCACGGCGACCACGCCGTGCTCGAGATCGACGGCTTCGGCCGGCTCGAGGTCGATGTCGTCGACCCGCTGCGGCGCACCTGGGCCCGGCAGGTCGACCAGGAGATCGCCACCAAGGTGCGACAGTCACTTGTCGTTCCCGACGCATCGAGCGCCCCCTGAGCAGCCACCGGCCTCCGTTCCTGCGCCCCCCGCTGGCGCGCCCGGGCGACGCGCTCCGGCGCCTGCTCGACGACCCCAGCATCACCATCGCCCCGGGGGCGGCCGACGCGGTGACGGCCAGGCTGATCGAGGAGGCCGGCTTCGGACTCGTCTACGTCACCGGTGCGGGGATCGCCAACGCCCAGCACGGCGTGCCCGACGTCGGCTTGCTCGGGCTGGAGGACGTGCTGCGCGTCGTGCGGGCCATCGTCTCCGTGGTCGGCGTGCCGGTGCTGGTCGACGCCGACACCGGCTTCGGCGGGAGCATGAACGTCGCCCGCACCGTGCGGGAGCTCGAGAAGGCCGGCGCCGCCGGCGTGCAGCTGGAAGACCAGGTCATGCCCAAGCGCTGCGGCCACTTCGAGGGCAAGGAGGTCGTGCCGGCCGAGGAGATGGTGGCCCGGCTGGCCGCGGCACGCCTCGCCCGGATCGACCCGGGCTTCGTCATCGTGGCCCGCACCGACGCCCGCCAGACCCACGGGCTCGACGAGGCCCTGGACCGGGCCAGCCGGTACGCGGCGGCCGGCGCCGACGCCGTCTTCGTGGAGGCGCTGGAGTCCGAGGACGAGCTGGCTCGCGTGCGCGGTGCGGTGCCGTCCGTGCCCCTCGTCGTCAACCTCGTGCACGGCGGCAAGACGCCCATCCTCCCCGCCGGCGTGCTGGAGAAGCTGGGCTTCTCGATGGCCCTGTACGCCAACCTCCAGCTCTGCGCCGCCATCTTCGCCGTCCGGCGGGCGCTGAACCACCTGCGCGACACCGGCAGCTCGGAGGGCCTGGAGGACAGCATCGCGTCCTGGGAGGAGCGCCAGAAGCTCGTGGGCCTCCCCGAGGTCCAAGCACTCGAAGCCGCCCTGGGCGGCACCGATGACACGCAGGAGTTGCACTCGCCGTGACCGGATCGGATTTCGACGTGATCGTCGTCGGCGCCGGCAACGCCGCCCTCGTGGCGGCGCTGGCCGCCCACGACAGGGGGGCGCGGGTGCTGGTCCTGGAGGCGGCAGGGTTCGAGGAACGCGGCGGGAACAGCCGGTTCTCCGGCGGCATCTTCCGGATCGCCCATCACGGCCTCCCCGACCTGCTGCCCCTGGTGGCCAAGGGTCACACGCAGGACCTCACGCGCGTCAGCGTCGACCCGTACCCGCGGGAGCAGTACCTCGGCGACCTCATGACCACCTCCGCCAACCTCTCCGACCGCGCCCTCGTCCAAGCGCTCGTGGACGAGTCGTACGGGACGGTGGAGTGGATGCGCGACCACGGCGTGGCGTGGGAGCTGGCCATCGGCAAGCTCGTCGACCCCGGCAAGCTCGGACCCGACGAGACCTACGTCCTCCCGCCGGGTGGAGCGTTGCGCTCCATCCACGAGGGCGTCGGCCTCGTCGCCTGCCTGTTCCGGGCGGTGGAGGACGCCGGCATCGACATCTGGTACGACGCCCCGGCCCAGGGGTTCCTGACCGCCGGCTCCACCGTCACCGGCGTGCGGGTGCGCCAGCGCGACGCCATGGTCGACGTGCGCGGGAACGTCGTCCTCGCCAGCGGCGGCTTCGAGGCCAACCCCGAGATGCGGCGCCGCTACCTGGGCGGCGGTTGGGATCTGGTCAAGGTGCGGGGGACGCGGTTCAACATGGGCACGATGCTGCGGGAGGCCCTCGAGATCGGCGGCCAGCCCGCCGGCCACTGGGGCGGGTGCCACGCCGTCCCCCTCGACGTCAACGCCCCGCCCGTAGGCGACCTGGCCCGCACGGACAAGACCAGCCGCTACTCCTACCCCTACGGGATCCTCGTCAACGTCGACGGGGCCCGGTTCGTGGACGAGGGCGAGAACCAGGTGTGGCTCACCTACGCCAAGACGGGCGAGGCCATCCGCGCCCAGCCCCGGGCCACGGCGTTCCAGATCTTCGACCAGCGCACCCTGCACCTGCTGGAGCCCCGGTACTCCACCGGCGACCCGGTCCAGGCCGGCACCATCCGCGAGCTGGCCGAAGTGCTGGGGATCCCACCCCGCAAGCTGGAGCAGACCGTCGACGCGTACAACGCCGCCGTGGGCGACGGGGAGTTCGACCCCTTCCGGCTGGACGGCCTGTCGACCGGCGAGTCGCTCAACCCGCCGAAGTCGAACTGGGCCACTCCCATCGACCGCCCGCCGTTCGTGGCCTACCCGGTGACCTGCGGGATCACCTTCACCTACGGCGGGCTCAAGATCGACGAGCGGGCGCAGGTGCTGGACACCGAAGGCGTCCCCATGCCCGGCCTGTACGCCACCGGCGAGATCACCGGCGGGTTCTTCTTCCACAACTACCCAGCGGGATCCGGCCTGATGCGAGGCGCGGTCTTCGGCCGCATCGCCGGCGAGTCCGCCGCGGCGGCGGCGATAGGTGAGACCCCGGAGGCGGCCGTGTCCGCGGTGACGGAGTAGCGGCCGTGGGAGACGCCATGCTGCGCGTCGAGGAGCTGACCAAGGAGTACCGCTCCAGCGCGGGTGCGGTCGCCGCCGTGATGTCGATGAGCTTCGAGTTGGGCACGGCCGAGGTGCTCTCCCTCGTCGGTCCCAGCGGGTGCGGCAAGACGACGATCCTCCGGTGCGTCGCCGGCCTGGAGACGCCCGACTCGGGGACGATCACCATCGGCGACGCCACGATGTTCTCCTCGGCCACCGGCCAGAACGTCCCGCCTCACCGGCGCACGATCGCCATGGTGTTCCAGTCCTACGCGATCTGGCCGCACATGACCGTCTTCGACAACGTGGCCTACCCGCTGGTGACCCAGCGGCCCCGCCTGGCCAAGCAGGCGGTCAAGGGCCGCGTGCACGAGGCGCTCGACCTCCTGCAGATCGGTGGCATCGCCGGCCGCCGGGCCACCCAGCTCAGCGGTGGCCAGCAGCAGCGGGTGGCGATCGCCAGGGCCCTTGTGCGACACGCGCCCGTCCTGCTCCTCGACGAGCCGCTGAGCAACCTCGATGCCCAGCTGCGGGAGACCACCCGCGGCGAGCTGCGCGAGCTCTTCACCAAGCTCGGCGTCTCCGTGCTGTACGTGACCCACGACATCGGCGAGGCGCTCGTCATCTCCGACCGGCTGATGGTGCTGGCCGCCGGCCGGCTCCTCGAGGAGGGGGCGCCCGAGGAGATCTACGCTCGCCCCCGGTCGGTCGTCGTGGCCGAGTTCCTCGGTGCCTCGCAGTTCGCGGGGGTCACCCGATCGTCGACGGAACGGACCATCGAGGTCGAGTGGCTGTTCGGGCGCCACGACGTGGACAGGGACGACGTCCTCGTCGACGAGGTCGGCGCCCGCGTCTGCATCCTCGCCCGGCCCACCTTCGTCGAGGTGTCGGCCGCCCCGCCCGGTCCGCGGACGAACGGCGTGCGCCCGGTGCAGGGCACGGTCGAGAGCGTGCTCTTCCTGGGCTCGCACGTGCAGTACAAGGTGCGGGCCGGTGCCGACGTGGTCACCGCCCACCGGCCGCCGCACGAGCATCGGTTCCTGATCGGGGACTCCGTGTTCGTGCAGGTCGACCCGAGGGGCATCGTCGTCATCCCCCAGCCGGTGCCCGCCGGCGCAGCGGTTCCGACCACCGACCGGGCGCCGGCGAGGGGGTAGGCGAACGTGCGCAGCACCGTCGAGCGCCGGCCCGGAGTGGTCAGCGGGGAGACGGCGGTGCCGACCGACCAGGCGGTGCTCGACATCGCCGCGTACGTGGTGCGCGATCTGGAGGCCCCCGACGCCTCCCGCATCGCCAGGTACTCGCTGCTCGACTCGCTGGCCTGCGCCGCCCTGGCCCTCCGTCACGACGCATGCCTGCGCCTCCTGGGGCCGGCGGTCGCCGGCACCGTGGTTCCCTGCGGCTCCCGTGTGCCAGGGACGCCGTACGAGCTGGCCCCCGTGGACGCCGCCTTCGACATCGGCTGCCTGGTCCGGTGGCTCGACTTCAACGACACGTGGCTGGCCGCGGAATGGGGGCATCCGTCCGACAACCTCGGCGGCATCCTGGCCGTGGCCGACCACGTCAGCCGCCGGCGGGTGGCGGAGGGCGCCGAACCGCTGCTCATGGGTGACGTGCTCACCGCCATGATCAAGGCCTACGAGGTGCAGGGCGTCCTGGCCCTCGCCAACTCGTTCAACCGGGCGGGCTTCGACCACGTGATCCTGGTGCGGGTGGCCACCGCCGCCGCCGCCACGTGGCTGCTGGGGGGCGACGAGGACGCGGTGGCGGCCAGCGTCGCCAATGCCTGGCTCGACGGAGGGTCCCTCCGGGCGTACCGGCATGCGCCCAACGTCACGTGGCGCAAGTCATGGGCCGCGGCCGACGCCACCAGCCGTGGCGTGCGGCTGGCACAGCTCGCCCTGCGCGGCGCCGGCGGTTGCCCGACACCGTTGTCGGCCGAAGGGTGGGGACTGTCCGACGCGATGCTCGGCGGCCGGCCGGTGTCGACGCCCCGGCCCTACGGCAGCTACACGATGACGAACGTCGTGTGGAAGGCCAGTTTCCCGGGTGAGATGCACGCACAGACGGCGGTCGAGGCCGCCCTGCAACTGCACGAGGCCGTTCGCCACCGCCTGGACGACGTCGACGCGATCTCCATCGGCACCCAGGAAGCGGCGGTGCGCATCATCGACAAGCGTGGCCGGCTCGACAACGCCGCCGACCGTGACCACTGCCTGCAGTGCATGGTGGCGGTCGCCTTGATCCACGGTCAGTTGACAAGCGCCCACTACGAGGACGCCGTCGCCGCCGACCCCCGCATCGACGCGTTGCGGGCCCGGATGACCGTGACGGAGGACCCGACGTTCTCTCGGGACTACCTGGCCGAGGGCAAGCGCGCGATCGGGAACACGGTGGAAGTTCGCTTCCTCGACGGGTCGCGCGCCGGTCCACGCACGGTCGAGTTCCCAATCGGCCACCCGCGCCGCCGGGAGGAGGGCGTGGCCGCGGTCCAACGGAAGTTCGAGGCAGCGCTCAGGCAGATCTACCCAGCCGGACGGTTCGACGAGATCCTCGCGATCACGGGCGATCAGGCCCGGCTGGAACGAACTCCGGTGCACGACTTCATGGCCATGTTGTCGGCATCAGGAGGATCCCACGGGGAAGGCGACGCCATCGCGAACCCGGGGCGACCAAGGCGGAATCAAGCAGACCGGCCTTCGGGAAGCCGCACGTGGAGTAGGGGAGAAGGAGAGCAATGAGGCAACTGAAGAGAAAGTACGGAGCCGTCGTGGTGTTGACGGTCCTCATGCTGGTGGCCGCCGCCTGCGGTGGTGGCGACGACGACGACGCCAGTCCGGGGGCCACGACGCAAACGGATCCGAACGCCGCCATGACGGCGGCCATGGACAAGCTGTACAAGGACGCGCTCGCCGCCGGAGAGAAGGAGGTATCGGTCGCCTACGTCCCGCTGCAGTCCTACATGCTGGAGTGGAAGCCGCTGTTCGAGAAGCGGTTCCCGGGTCTGACGCTCACGCCGCGTGATTTCGGCACCAACTCGGCGTGGGGTTCCCTCGTGCTCCAGGAGCTCAACGCCGGCCGTCGCAGTGTCGACACCGGCATCACCAGTGCCCTGGTCTACAAGCCGCTGGTCGACGCCGGGCTGGTCGAGAACGTCGACTGGGCCGCCCTCGGGGCCCCGAAGGACAGGGTCGACGCGCCGATCCCCGGGCTGCTGATCAACCACGACATCGCCTGCGGGGTCACCATCTACGACTCCCGCAAGGTGAAGGCCGCGGACCTGCCCACGGACCCGCAAGGGTGGCTGGACCCGAAGTGGAGGAACCAGATGGTCATGGAGCCCTTCAACGGGTTCGCGTGCATGGCCTGGTACGGGCTCAAGGTCGGTGAGGACAAGGCGCTGGCCCTCGGAAAGGCGATGAAGGAGCAGAACGGCCTTCTCGTCGCCGACAGCGCCGAGAACCTCCTGGCCAGCGGCGAGCGCTCGGTGATCCCCTTCCACGCCACCCGCGGCCTCGCCCTCAAGGACAAGGGCGTCCCCGTCGAGGCCAAGTTCCTCCCGGGCACGGGCGGGGTGGCACGGCAGGGCTTCGCCGTGATCAAGGGCACGCCGAGCCCGAACGCGACCCGGCTGTTCGCCCTCTGGTCGATCACCGACGAAGCGCAGAACGTCTCGGACAAGACCCTCGGCGGGGCGTACTCGTTCATCGGCGCCAGCCGCCCGAACAGCGCCCTCCGGCAGGAGATCGTGAAGCAGGGGCTCAACCCCGACGACCCCGCGATCTTCACCTACGAGACCTCGGCCAACTGGGTCGCCCGGTCCGACCTGGCCACCAGGCTCCGCGTCGCCCTCGTGGGATGACAGGTCGTCCGACCGTCCCTTTGACGCCGTCGCGGCGCGCGCTGGGTCGTACCGCCCAGCACGCGCCCGGCGGGCGCGGTCACGGAAGGAAGCGTCCGTGACCGCGCCGACGGTCGACACCGCTGACGCCCCGCCGGCCCCCGGCACCGGCGGGGCCCGGCACGTTCCCGGGGGTGGCTGGAGCCGCGGGCTGACGCGCTGGTTCCCGTGGATCACCGGCCGGCGGGTGCTGGCCGCCGGCGCCTTCACGACGTTCCTCCTGCTCGTGGTGCCGCCGCTGGCGACGACGTTCTTCGCCGCATTCCGGGGGCCGGCGGACCGCCTCCCGCTCGAGGACGGCGCCTACGCGACGCTCGACAACTACCGCGCGATCATCGAGAGCGGAGGTCTGGGCCGGACGGCCCGGGACACCGCGATCTTCGTCCTTGGCTCCATGGCCGTCGCCATGACCTTCGGCGTCGCCATCGCCTGGCTCATCGAGCGCACCAACCTGCGCTTCGGCCGGTGGTTCTACCTGCTCGTCTTCGCCCCCTACCTCATCCCGCCGATCATCAACGCCCAGGCGTGGCAGCTGCTGCTGCTCCGCGACAACGGCCTGCTCAACCGCCTCCTCCGCCTGATCCTGCCCTTCGACCGCGGGCCGCTCGACGCCTTCAGCATGCCGGGGATGGTCCTGGCCCAGGGGCTCAGCTGGGTCCCTCTGGTCGTGCTCCTGATGGGCGCCGCCTTCCGGAACATGGACTCCACCTTCGAGGAGGCCAGCCGGGTGTCGGGGGTCAGCGTGGCGGGCACGTTCCGGCGTATCACGGCGCGGCTGCTGATCCCGTCGCTCCTCGGCACGTCGCTCTTGCTCGCCGTGTTCCTTGTCGGCCAGTTCGAGATCCCGCTCGTGTTCGGGCTGGGTGCGGGCCTGGAGCCGTTCGGTCTTCGTATCTACAAGCTGCTGGTTACCGAGAGCTCGGTCCCCCCGTACGGTCAGGTGGCCGCCTACAGCACGGTGATGGTGGCGATCGCCTACGGGTTGATCCTGCTCTACCGGCGGATCATGAGCCGGGCCGAGCGCTACACGACGGTGACGGGCAAGGGCTACCGGGCCAACCGGCTGGACCTGGGACGATGGCAGGCACCGGCGTTAGCGCTCATGGGGCTGTACATCCTCGTCGCCGCGGTCCTCCCGATCACGGTCCTGCTCTGGCAGAGCGTGGTGCCCATCTTCCAACCCGACATCGGGCTCCTCCGGGACTACGCGTCCCTCGATGCCTACCGCGAGCTCCTTGCGGACGCCAGGTTCTGGCAGGCGGCGAAGAACACGGTCATGATCAGCCTCGGGGCCGCCGTGGTGACCACCGTGCTCGGGAGCACGATGGCGTGGGTCGTCGCCCGCTACCGGGGCAAGCGACTGGGGCGGGCGGCGCTCGACACGGTGGCGTCGACGTCGCTCGGCATCCCGTCGCCGGTCGCCGCGTTCTCGCTGTACATCTTCTTCCTTACGACGGTCCGCATCCTGCCCGTGTACGGGACGTTGTGGGCGCTCGTCCTCGCCTATTCCTTCCGGGTGGGCGTCGCCTACCGGGTCGCCCTCGCCGGCTTCCTGCAGATCAGCCGCGAGCTGGAGGAGGCGTCGGCCATGTCGGGGGCCGGCGTGGTGACGACGCTCCGGCGGGTGCTGCTCCCGCTGATGCTGCCCACCGTCGGGGTCGTGTTCATCCTCGGGCTGATCACGGCCATGAACGAGTTCTCGGTCCCCATCTTCCTCGGCAACCCCGAGACGCACCCGCTGAGCGTCTACGCCTTCGGGCGCATGCAGCAGTGGCCCGACCAGGCGGCGGCCATGGGCGTCATGGGCATGGGCGTCGTGCTGCTCCTGGCCGGCGCCTGCCGGCACCTCGCCCTGAAGAAGGCGCTGTGACCATGCACGTGGGACTGAACCTCGGCGCGTACGCGCCGCTGGCCGACGTCCTCGCCGTCTGGCAGGAGGCCGACGCCTCGGGCGTGTCCTGGGTCGGCATCTCCGACACGCCGCTGCTGGCCCGGGAGGCCCACGTGGCCGCCGCCGCCCTGCTGAGTCGCCCGGGCCGGGCCCGGGTGTCTTCGATGGTGTCGAACCCGCTCACCCGCCACCCGTCGGTGACCGCCGCCGCCCTCGCCACCCTCGACGAGCTGGCGCCCGGCCGCATGGCGCTGGCGCTCGGCAGCGGGGACAGCGCCATCTACCGCCTCGGCCTGGCCCCGGCCGGCGTCGAGCTCCTCCGGAGCTACGTCGTGGCCGTCCAGCGGCTGCTGCGGGGCGAGGAGGCCGAGTGGCTCGGGGCCCGCTTCCGGCTGCTGTGGGATCTGGGGGCCGCCCATGACGTGAAGGTCTTCGTGTCCTGCCACGGCCCCAAGACCTTGCGCATGGCGGCCGAGGTCGCCGACGGCATCATCGTCGGCTTCGGCGTCCACGCCGCGGCGGTCGACTTCGTGCGCCGGCAGATCGACGAGGCGGCCCGGGGCGCCGGCCGCGATCCCGACGACATCGAGGTGTGGTGGCACGTCGTCGCACCCAGGGCGGAGAGCGAGGAGGACGCGCTGGCCTACTACGTCTCCAGCGCCCACCTCATCGCCCGGTCGGGGGCGGCCGGCGGCACCATACCGAAGGAGCTGCACCCGGCACTGGAGGAGCTGGCTCGCGACCAGCGCCTGGAGACGCATGGCGTGCCGCGGCCGTGGCGGGTGGAGCTGGCCAAGGCGTCGGGCGTCGACAAGTTCCTCATCGAGCGAGGGGGCGCGCTCTTCGGCCCGCCCCCACAGGTGCAGGCGTCGCTGCGGGATCTGGAGGCGCGAGGCGTCGACAAGATCGTCGTCCTTCCCCTGGGCGAGGATCGCCTGGCGTCGGCGCGGTTCTTCTGCCGCGACGTGCTGGCGCCGCTCAACGACGTGGTCATGACATGACGGGGTTCCTGGACGGACGGGTGGTCATCGTCACCGGGGCGGGCCAGGGCCTGGGCCGGGCCTACGCCGTCGAGGCCGCAGGGCGGGGTGCCGCCGTGGTCGTGAACGACGTGGATCCCGAGCTGGCCGAACGGGTGGCCGGCGAGATCGCCGGGCGTGGAGGCGAGGCCGTCGCCACCAAGGGGTCGGTCGCCGACTGGGACGACGCCGCCACCCTGTCGGAGACCGCCGTGCGGGCGTTCGGCCGCCTGGACGGACTCGTCAACAACGCCGGGGTGTTCCACCTGGCGCCGGCTGAGGAGGAGCAGGAGTCGCTCGTCCGCCAAGCCGTGGAGGTCAACCTGCTCGGGACCCTGTTCTGCGGGACCCACGCCATCCGCACCATGATCGGGTGCGGCAACGGCGGCGCCATCGTGAACGTCACCTCGGGCTACCAGTCCGGGGTGGCCACCGGGGGTACGTATGCCGCGACCAAGGGCGCCATCGCCTCCCTGACCTACAGCTGGGCCCTCGAGGGCCGTCGCCACGGCATCCGTGTCAACGCCGTGGCGCCGATGGCCCGTACCCGCATGACGGAGTACGCGCTGGATCGGTTGCGGGCGACAGGCGAGCGCAGCGCGGTGCCGGCGTCGAACCCTCCCGAATCGGTTGCGCCGCTCGTCGCCCTCCTCCTGGCCGAGGGCACGGGCGCCAGCGGCCAGGTCATCCGCTTCGACGGCCGGCTCCTGGCCGTCGTGGGCCACCCGGGGAAGCTCGAAGGCGTCGTCGAACAGGAAGCGTGGACCGTGGACCAGCTCGACGAGGCACTGCGAGGACCCCTGAAGGCGAGCATGCAGCCGGTGGGGTTGGAGCCCGTGAGGTTCGAGGAGTGAGCCGCGTCCGCGTGCCGGCGGTGCTCATGCGGGGGGGCACCAGCAAGGGGCTCTTCGTCCGTGACGCCGAGCTCCCGCCCCCGGGCGAGGAACGGGACAGGGCGATCCTCGCCCTCATGGGCAGTCCCGACCCGGCCCAGATCGACGGGCTGGGCGGGGCGACGTCGAGCACCAGCAAGCTCATCGCCGTCTCGCCAGGGTCGCAGTCCGGATGCGACGTCGACTACCTGTTCGCCCAGGTCGCCGTCGACCGGGCCCATGTCGACTACGGCGGGAACTGCGGCAACCTCACCGCCGCCGTCGGCCCCTACGCCATCGACGAGGGCCTGGTCGAGGCGGACGGGGCCATGGCCGTGCTCACGCTGTTCAACCGCAACACCGGGAAGCGGGTACGGACCCACGTCCCCGTCCGGGTCGGGCGACCGCTCGAGGAGGGCGACTTCGCCATCGCCGGCGTGCCGGGGACGGGCGCCATGATCGTCAACGAGTTCCTCGACCCCGGCGGGTCGGTCCTGGGATCGGTGCTGCCTACCGGACGCCCGGTCGACAAGGTCCAGCCCTCGGTCGGACCGCCGGTGGAGGTGTCCCTCGTCGACGTCGGCAGCCCGATGGCGTTCATCCGGGCGGCCGACGTGGGTCTCGGAGCGCTGCCCGTGCAGGTCGACGAGGCGCTGATGCGCCGGCTGGAGGCGATCCGCGCCGCCTGCGCCCACGCCGTGGGCCTGGTCGACGATCCTGCGGAAGCGACGCTGCGCTCGCCCGCCCTGCCCCGGCTGGCCCTCGTCTATCCCCCCCACGGGTACATCACGACGACCGGCCGGCCGGTCGAGGACGGTGCCGTCGACGTGGTGGCCTCCATGCTGTCGATGCAGAAGGTGCACCACGCCTTCGCCGCCACCGGGCTCATGTGCCTGGCGGCGGCGGCTCGGCTTCCTGGCACCGTCACCAACGAGCTGTGCCGCCCGGTGAGCGGCGAAGGCGTGCGCATCGGGCACCCCAAAGGGGCGGCCGAGATCGGCGTCGTCCTCGGCGCCGGCGCCGCGCCGACGGTGGAAGCGGTGGTCGTCGCCCGGACCGCCCGCCGGCTGATGGCCGGCGACGCCTACTACCACGATCGAGCGTAAGGACGCCCCTTGGACCTGTTCGACTTGACCATGCCGCTGGACTGGGAGTGGATGCCCGACGAGGTCTTCCCCACCTCGACGCACTTCCTGCTCGCGCCCCGGCGCCACCCGGCCAAGGGCATGACCATGGGCAACGAGACGGGAACCTGCCTCATGCTCCCGTCCCAGTTCGAGGAGCTGCGCAAGACGACCCGCGTGCACGAGCTGCGCCCCGAGGAGCTGTTCCTCAGGGCCACGGCGGTCGTCACCGTCGCCTCCGAACCCGGCCAGGCGCTCGGGCCCGCCGAGCTGGGACCCGCCCTCGCCGCCGTCGACGTGGAACCGGGCGACGCCCTCCTGGTGCGCACGGGCTGGGGCGACCGCGTCGAGGGCATGCGGGGGACCGACCGGTACGTGCGCCAGAGCCCGTACTTCACCGCCGAGGGGGCGTCGTCCCTCGCATCGGCCATGGACGAGCGCCAGACGGAACTGCTCCTCACCGACACGGCGGTGTTCGGCATGCCGAGCCGCCACCTCGTCTCCCAGTGGGCGGACATGCTCCCGCGGCCGGCGCCGTGGCCGTCGACGGAGGCGTACGCCTACCTGCGGGGCTACACCGCCGACAGGGTCGCCGAGGACTGGGCCGCCGACCTGGCCATGGCGCGAGCGGGCAAGGTCGTCGTCCGCAAGCTCGTCAACTGCGCGGCCCTCCCGGCGGGGCGGCTGAAGGTAATCGTGGCGCCGCTCCACCTCGTGCGAGCCATCGGGGCGACGTGCCGGGTGATCGCCATCCAGGAAGGGAGCGTGGCCGTCGCATGAGGCTCGTCGACCTGTCGATGCCGATCTGGGAGGGCGCCGGCTACGGCGAGGTCCTGGCCATGCCCAACACCTCCGTCCACTTCTACGAGTACCTGACCTACGACTGGCACGGGATGCGCCGCACCGAGCTCAAGCTCGACGACGAGAGCGGCAGCCCGATGATGACGATCTGGCAGCGGGCGCCCCACACCTCCGGACCGATCGAGGAGGGCGGGGCCTACACGTGGCACATCGACGAGGTCCCGCTCGACCGCCTCATCCTCCGGCCCACGGCGGTCATCGACGTGCCGGCGGGCGAGGGGTACGTCATCACCGGTGACGACATCGACGCCGCCGTGGCCAAGGCCGACTACCGGGACGGCGACGAGGTCCTCGTCCGCACCGGGTGGGCCACCGTCGAGCGGGCCTACGAGCTCGGCGACCGGTACCCGCTGCTGGGGCCCTCGTGGAGCTACGAGGCGTGCGTCCGGATGGCCGACGTCATGGTCGAGCGGGGCAGCAGCATCGTGATGACCGACACGCCGCTCATCATGACGCCGACATTCCAGGGCTGGGCCTGGTCGGTCGGGCCCGAGAGGATCACGCCCCGCCCGAAGCCGTGGCCGTCGATCGAGGCCCGCGAGCGGCTGCTCGACCTGCCGCCGGCCGCACCCAACAAGACCGAGCGGCCGGTGATGCCCGAGTGGGTCGGCCCCGGCGGCTACCGGCACTGGATCAAGACCACGCTGGCGATCTGCAAGTGCCTGGTGAACGCGAACGAGATCACGAGACCACGCGTCCGCATGCTGATCGTCCCGTTGCGCATCAAGAACGGCGGGGCGTCGCCGACCCGCTTCGTCGCCGTCGAGGAGGAGGACTTCTGACCATGTCGACCTGGCTGCTGATCGAGGGCGGGACCGTCATCGACGGGACGGGCGCGCCGGCGGCGCCCGGCACCGCCGTGCTCATCAAGGACGACCGCATCGTCGCCCTGGGCGCGGCGGCGACGCGGGAGGCCGTGCCCCGGGGCGAGTCGCTGGAGGTGCTGGACGTCGCCGGCCAGACGGTGATGCCGGGCCTCATCGACGTCCACTGCCACGTGTCCTTCGGCGAGTCCCGCACCCAGGAGGAGCAGGACCTCTACACCAGCGTCGAGACTCGGACCCTGCGCTCGGCGTGGAACGTCAAGAAGATGCTGCGGGCCGGCGTGACGTCGATCTCCAACCCCGGCGGCAGCTTCAACATCGGCGTCGCCCTTCGCGACGCCATCAAGGACGGGCTCATCGAGGGCCCCCGCATGACCAGCGCCGGCCGCTTCGTCTCGACCATGAACGGGCTCGGCGCCCTGTACCCCACCTGGATCGGCGTGCCCGACTCCAGCATCGGCGTCCTGACCAACACCCTCGACGAGATGCGCACCGAGGTGCGCCGCCAGGTCAAGAACGGCGTCGACTTCATCAAGGTCTCCGACAGCCCGATCGGCGAGTTCCAGGCCTTCCTGTACGAGGAGCTCCGGGCCATCACCGACCTGGCCCACCAGATGAACCGGCGGGTGACGATCCACGCCCGCGGCTCCGAGGAGCTGCGGGCCGCGGTCCGGGCCGAGATGGACTGGATCATGCACGGCAACTTCATGACCGACCAGGCGGTGGAGGAGCTGGCGGCGTCGGGGATCCCGCTGGCGCCGACGTTGCTGCTCCAGCTCAACGTCAGCGAGTGGGGTCACCTGGTGGGGGTCCCCGCGGTCCGCCAGGAGCGGGCCAAGCGCATGCTGGACCACAGCTACGAGACCATGCAGCGGGCGCACGCCGCCGGCGTGAAGTTCATGGCTGGAACGGACACCGGCTTCGCGGTCACGCCGTACGGCGAGTGGCACGGGCGGGAGCTCCAGGCGCTGGTCGAGGTATGCGGCCTCTCGCCCCTGGAGGCGATCCAGGCCGGGACCCAGCACGGCGCCCTGGCCATGAACCGCGCCGGCGAGCTCGGCGAGATCACCGTCGGCGCCATCGCCGACGTCATCGTCGTCGCCGGCGATCCCCTGCGCGACATCAAGGTCCTGCAGCACCGGGACCGGATCGCCCACGTCATCCTGGGTGGGCGCCGGCTGGTCTTCGACGACGACGAGCTGCTCACCCGCCGGCCCTACAACCGAGCGATGACCCAGGCCCTCGGCGACATCACCCAGGACCTGGTCTTCGGGACCGACAGTGCGCCCGAAGTCGTCGACGACGACGCGTTCCTCGACGCGGACGCGGCGGACCTCACCCGCGAGCTCATGGTGCGCAACGCCGCCGGCCAACACATGGAAAGCCCGTGAGCGCCGCTCCAGCCGAGGCGGCGGTGGATGCCGATGTCGCCGTCGTGGGCGGTGGCAACGCCGCCCTGTGCGCCGCGCTCTCGGCGCGCCAGGCGGGGGCGAGCGTGGTGCTGCTCGAGCGCGCCCCCCGGCGCGAGCGGGGCGGCAACTCGTGGTTCTCCGCCGGCGTGTTCAGGGCGGCCTACGAGAACGTCTCGGAGTTGGAGTCGGTATTCGGGGACCTCGGCGACGAGGTGCGACGGGCGACCGACTTCGGGGCCTACCCGAAGGCGGAGTTCCACGACGACCTCGTGCGCGTGGCGGAGTCGCGCGGCGACCCCCACCTGACGCGCCTGCTGGTCGAGCACAGCCTCGATGCCCTGCGCTGGATCCGCGAGCACGGGGTGCGATTCGTGCCGGCGTACGGTCGGCAGTCGTTCGCCGTCGACGGCGTCCGTCGCTTCTGGGGCGGCCTGGTGCTGCAGACCGAGGGCGCCGGCCCCGGCTTGGTGGACGGGCTCTACCGGGCCGCGGGCGAGGCCGGCGTCGAGGTGCGGTACGAGACCGCCGCCGTGGGCCTCGAGATCGACGATGGCCGGGTCGGCGGCGTGCGCTGCTTGCAGGGTGGATCGCTCGCCCGCGTCCGGGCCGGCGCCGTGGTCGTCGCCGCCGGCGGGTTCGAGGCCAACGCCGAGTGGCGGGCCCGCTACCTCGGCCCCGGCTGGGACCTGGCCAAGGTGCGGGGCACGCGCTTCAACACCGGCGACGGGATCAGGATGGCCGTCGACGCCGGCGCCATGCCGTGGGGCAACTGGTCGGGGTGCCATGCCGTGGCCTGGGACTCGGCCGCCCCGCCCTTCGGCGACTTCGCCGCCGGCGACGTCCACCAGAAGCACAGCTACCAGCTGGGGATCATCGTCAACAAGGACGGCGCCCGCTTCTTCGACGAGGGCGCCGACTTCCGCAACTACACCTACGCCCGGCTGGGCCGGCTGATCCTCGCGCAGCCGGCGCAGGTGGCCTGGCAGGTGTTCGACGGCAAGGTGCTCGACCTGCTCCGGGACGAGTACCGGCTGCCCGGCGCCAGCCGTGCCCGGGCCGAAACGCTGCCCGAGCTGGCCGAGCAGATGCCGGGCATCGACGTCGACCGCTTCCTCGCCGAGGTGCGCACGTTCAACGACGCCGTCCAGCGGGACCGGCGGTTCGATCCCACGTCGAAGGACGGCCGGGGCACCCGGGACCTTGCCGTGCCCAAGTCGAACTGGGCCAACCCGATCGATCAGCCTCCGTTCGAGGCCCATCAGGTCACCTGCGGCATCACCTTCACCTTCGGCGGTCTCAAGGTCGACGACCGCTCGCGGGTGCTCGACGTGGCCGAGCACCCAGTGCCGGGGTTGTTCGCCGCCGGCGAGCTCGTCGGCGGGCTGTTCTACTTCAACTACCCGGGGGGAAGCGGGCTCACCGCAGGGGCGGTCCTCGGGCGGATCGCCGGCCGCGAGGCGGCCGCCTTCGCCGCCGTGAGGAGGCAGACGTGAAGTCGTCGACGCTGCGCGCCTACTGGCACCCAGTCGCCGAGGTCGGCGACCTGGAGGCCGGCCCGATCGGCGTTCGCCTGCTGGACGAGGAGCTCGTGCTCTGGCGTGTCGAAGACGACGTGTTCGCCGCCCGGGACCTGTGTATCCATCGGGGGTCCCGGCTGTCCCAGGGATGGGTGGACGCCAGCGGCTGCGTCGTGTGCCCCTACCACGGTTGGCGGTACGACGGAACCGGCACGTGCGTGTTCATCCCGTCGCAGCCCGCCGACGACCAGCGCATCCCCTCCCGAGCGAGAACGTCCTCCTACCCGGCGGTCGAGCGCTACGGCCTCGTGTGGGTCGCACTGGACGAGCCCCGCCAGGCGGTCCCCGAGTTCCCCCAGTACGACGACCCCGCCTTCCACACCTTCTGCGTCGGCCGGTTCGAGTGGCGGGCCGGCGCCGACCGGTTCATCGAGAACGCCATCGACGTCGCCCATCTCCCGTTCGTGCACCCGGGGCTGCTGGGCGATCGCCAGCGCCCGGTCATCCCGCCGTACGAGGTCCGGGACGACGGCGGCGGGTTCTACTTCGCCAACGAGCGGTATGACGTCGACGCGTCCCAGTTCGGGACCAAGGGGGAGATGATCCGCCGGGAGACGTGGGTACGGATGCCGTTCTCGTGGCGCATCCTGATCAGGTCCGGCCGGGGCATGGCGGCCACGTTCGTCGCCGTGCAGCCGGTGTCGAGCAACGAGTGCCGTTTCTGGCCACTCGTGTCCCGGACCTACGCCTTGGACGTGCCGGACGAGGAGTTCGGGGACTTCGACGTCAACGTCATCGAGCAGGACCGGGTCATCGTCGAGAACCAGCGGCCCGAGATGCTGCCGCTGGACATCACGGCGGAGCTGCACGTGAAGGTCGCCGACGCCGCCAGCATCGAGTACCGGCGCCGGCTCCGCGAGATCGACGCGACAGGAGGAAGCAGTGCTTGAGCACACCGAGGTGACGACGGCCGACGGCGTCATGCCCGTGACGGTGGCGGTGCCGGAGCCGGCGAGCGCGAACGGCGGCGCCGTCATCGTCATCCAGGAGGCCTTCGGCGTCGACGCCCACATCGAGGAGGTGACCGCCCGCTTCGCCGGAGAGGGCTGGCTGGCGGTGGCGCCCCATCTCTTCTACCGCTCCGGCGGCGGCACCATCAGCTACGACGACACCGAGGGCATGTACCGCCACCTCGGCGCCCTGAGCGACGCCGGCACCCTCGACGACATCGACGCCACGCTGGCCCTCATCGCCCAGCGCGGCATCCCCGCCGAGCGGATCGCCCTCGTTGGGTTCTGCCTGGGCGGGCGGGTCAGCTTCCTCGTCGCCGGCGAGCGGACGCTGGGGGCGACGGTCGGGTTCTACGGCGGTGGCATCGTCCACGGCCGCTCTGAGACCCGGCCCAGCCTGCTGGGACTGGCCCCGGCGCTGAAGACCCCGTGGCTCGGGATCTACGGAGGGGACGACCCGACGATCCCCGCCGAGGAGGTCGACGCCCTCGAAGCTGCCCTCGCGGCGGCGCCGGTGGAGACACTGGTCGTCCGGTACCCGGGTGCGGGCCACGCCTTCCTCAACGACCGCAAGAGCGGCTACGCCCCCGACGCATCGGCCGACGCCTGGGACCGCACCCTCGCGTGGCTCTCTCGGGTCCCGGCCTAGGCAGTGGCCCCCCACGTCGCGACCGACAATGTGGACCGCCGCCACGTGCTGCGGGTCCTGTGGCCGGTCGTGCCCGGGATCCTGCTCGGCGCCCTGGACGCCCCCATGGTCGCCACCGCCCTCGGCGGCATCACCGACGACCTGGGTCACCTGGACGTCGCCGCCTGGGTGGTGACCGCGTACCTGCTGACCGCCAGCGCCTCGGCGGTGACCTACGGCCGGCTCGGCGACGTGTACGGGCGCAGCAGGGTGCTGCCGTGGGCGACGGTGGTGTTCGTCGTCGGGGCCACGTTGGCCGGCCTCTCGCAGACCATGGGCCAGCTGATCGTCGCCCGCGCCGTCCAGGGGGCCGGGGGCGGCGGGCTGGTGGCCGTGGCCCTGGCCGCCCTCGCCGATTCCGTCCCGGCCCGGGCGCGAGGCCGCTATCTCGGGTACACCGGCGCCATCTTCGCCGCCGCCAACCTCGTGGGGCCGCTGCTCGCCGCCGGGCTCCTGGGCGGGTTCGGCTGGCGAGCGGTCTTCCTCCTCAACGTGCCGCTCGGCGTCGTGGGGCTCGTGGCCGGATCGGGACGGCGACGCCCCATCGGCGAGGTGGGCGACACCCGACGTCAAGCGCTCGACGTCACCGGGTCCGTGCTGTTGGCGCTGGCCGTGACCGGCACGCTCCTGTGCCTGCGGCGGGTGGAAGCCGGGCTCGGGTCGCCGGGCGCGGTGGCGGTCTGCATGGCGCTGGCCGCCGTCGACATCCTCCTGGTCGCCTCCTTCCTGATGAGCCAGCGCCGGGCCGAGCATCCGCTGCTGCCACTTGCCATGCTGACCAATCCCGCGTTCGTCCTCGGGGTGTGCGGGATCGCCATCGCCAGCTTCGTGATGTTCGCCGCCTTCGTGTACGTGCCGCTGTACTTCCAGATCGTGTCCCCGGTCAGCGGGGTCGGGACGGCCTTCCTCCTCACACCGTTCATGGCCGGCTTCCTGGTCGGCACCGCCGTCCCGGCTCGGGCCATCGGCAGGACGGGGAAGTACAAGCGCTACCCGGTGCTCGGGAGCCTCTTCATGCTCGCCGGGGTGGTGCTCCTCTCGACCGTGGAGCCGGACTCGATCGGGCAGGCCCGGGTGTTCCTCGCCATCACCGGGATCGGTGTGGGCCTCACGACCCAGGTGCTGTTGCTCGTGGTGCAGAACGGCGTCGGCTACACCGACCTCGGGACGGCGACATCGGCCACCGCCTTGGTGCGCTCGGTCGGGGGCGCCGCCGGCATCGCCGCCTTCAGCACGGTGATCGGCAGCGGCGTGCTGACCGAGATCGGCCGAGCCCGCGCCGGCGGGGCCACGTACGGCTCGGCCACATCCGAGGTTCCGGCCCGGCTGGTCGGTAACTTCACGTCGGGCCTGAGCCGCGCCTTCCTCCTGGCGGCGCCACTGGTGGTGTTGTCCTTCGTGCTCGCCATGCGCTTGCACGAGCAGCCGTTGCGAGAGTCGGTACGGGGTGACTAGATGAAGCGAGTGGCAGGGGACCGATCGCCGGCGCAGCAGGACGAGCGGGGCGCCCGCCCCCGGCCGGGGCCCGACCTCCCCATCGGCAAGGTCAAGCCGGCGTACGTGCAGGTCTCCGAGCAGCTGCGCGACCTCATCCTGAGCGGATGGCTCCAGGAGGGCGAGCGCCTCCCGGCCGAGGATGCGCTCGCCGCCCAGTTCGGGGCCAGCCGCAGCACCGTCCGCGAGGCCCTGCGCCTCCTGTCGTCCGAGCGCCTGGTCACGACCGTCCGTGGCGTGAACGGCGGGACCTTCGTGACCCCGCCCACCATGGCCGGCGTCGGTGACTACCTCCAGAGCAGCTTGGGCATCCTGCTACGGGCCGAGGCGGTCACGACCGCCGACATGATCGAGGTGCGGGAGCTCCTCGAGCCCCGGGCGGCGAGGGCGCTGGCGCGGACCGGCGACCCGGGGCACGTCTCGGTCCTGGAGGACCTCTTGGCCGAGACCATGGCCGCCAGCCCCGACGACAACCACGCCCAGCAGGAGCTCAGCCTCCGTTTCCACCTCCATGTGGCCGAGGGGTGCGGGAACACGATGCTGCAGCTTCTGATCCCGCCCATCTTCCTGGCCGCCCGTGCCCGACACAAGCCTGGTGGGCAACCGGCGAAGTTCTGGAAGCAGGTGGGCATCGACCACCAGCGCATCGTCGCCGCCATCAGGTGCGGCGACGCCGACCTCGCGGAGGACGAGATGCGACAGCACGTCAACGGCGTGGGCCCGTTCTACGAGCAGACGACGCCCCGGCCGGCCGCCGCGCCCGGATAGGGACAGTGCGCCCGACGGCGAACGGCATCGTGGACACGCACCTGCACTACTGGCAGTGGCCGCGCGACGCGCAGTCGAGAGCCGCGGCCGAGGCGGAGGCCAGGCGGTCCTCGGCCCCGATCGAGGAGGAGTTGCCGTACGAGGAGGTGGCGGCCACGATCCGCCACGCCGGCGTGGAGCACGCCCTGCAGGTCACCCGCACGTTGAGCGGCTATGACAACACCTACTCCGTGGAGGGGGCGAGGCGGTTGCCGGACACCTTCCGGGTCTGCGGGCGGCTCGACCCCGCCGGGGCGGACCTTCCCGGCCGCCTGCGAGCGTTCACGAGCGACCCCACGATGGTCGCCGTCCGGCTCTTCTGGTACTCCGCCGACGACCGGTGGCTGAGCGACGGCTCCATGGACGCCTTCTGGCCGGAGGCCGAGGCCCTGGGTCTCCCCGTCTGCGTCTATGCCCCCCGCAACGTGGGCGCCCTCGACGGCGTCGCGGCGCGGTACCCCGGTCTGCGCCTGATCGTCGACCACCTCGGCGCCGACCTGTTCAGCCCGCTCGGCCACCGGTTCGACCACTGGCCCGAGGTGTGCCGACTGAGCCGGTTCGAGCACGTGTACATGAAAGTGTCCGCGCTCCCTGAGGCGACCGGCGAGCGGTTCCCGTTCCCCGCGGCGCAGGAGCGCATCAAGGAGGTCTACGACCGGTTCGGTCCCGACCGCCTGCTGTGGGGCTCGAACTACCCGCTCACCACCCGGGTGTGCACGTACCCAGAGGCGATCGACCTGATCCGCGTGGGGTGCGACTTCCTGACGGCTGGTGACCGGGCCAAGGTGCTGGGCGCGACGGCGACCAGTGTGTTCGGCCTGCCGTGGTGAGCGAGGGGAGGGGGTTGTGGACGAGGGAGGCGTGAACGAGCCGCACTACTCGGTGGTGCGCCCGGTGGGACGGTGGGCCGCCACGCCGGTGCAGGCGCCGGCGACGGTGCCGCGGCGCATCGGGTTCGTCTGGGACCACGTGTTCCGGGGCGACGAGATGTTCGCCATCGCCCAGGAGGAGCTGAGCGCCCGGGATCCCCGCTTGGCCTTCGTTCCCTATCAGGCCTTCGGGGACATCCACGGCCGTGCCGCCGCGCACGCGGCGGCGTCGCTTCCGGCCCGCCTCCGCGCCGAGGAGGTCGACGCCGTGATCGTCGGGGTCGGCGCCTGAGGGGCGTGTACGCCCGCCGTGATGCGGGCCTGTGCCATCGCCGAGGCTGCGGGCGTCCGGGCCCTGGCCGTCGTGTCAAGCGGCTTCGTGGGGCAGGCGCGCGCCCTCGCCCGATCGCTCGGCATCGCCGGCGTGTGGGTGAGCGAATATCCGGGCGTCATCCCCATCGATCCGTCCGACGTGCTGGAGCAGAAGGTGCGGGCCGTTCTGGTGCCCAGCCTGGTCGCCGGCCTGGCCGCCCGCCGCGACCACGGCCCGCCGGCTCGGCCCGAACCTGATCTACGGTCGGTCGCCTTCGCCGGCACGCTGGACGAGGTACAGGACCACTTCGTCGATCAGGGGTGGAGCGACGGCCTCCCGGTGGTCCCGCCGACGCTCGACCGGGTACGGCGGTTCCTCGAGTTCACCGATCGGGATCCTGACGAGGTCCTCGGGGTGCTGCGGCCCGGCGAGCGAGAGGCATCGGTCTGGACGGTTGCCGCCAACGGGGTCATGGCCGGGTGCCGCCCCGAGTACATGCCCGTGCTCGTCGCCGTGACCGAAGCCGTCGCCGACCCCGAGTTCGCCGTGGAGGACGCCGGCTCCACCCCGGGCTGGGAGCCCCTGGTCATCCTGAGCGGCGGGCTGGCGAAGGAGCTTGGCTTCAACGTCGGCGCCGGCGTCATGCGGGTGGGCCGGCGGGCCAACTCGACGGTCGGGCGATTCGTGCGACTGCTCCTCCGCAACGTCGCCGACCTCCGCATCCCTCCGGGCGACACCGACAAGGCCAGCATCGGGTACAGCTTCAACGTCGCCCTGGCCGAGGACGACGCGGTGATCGACGAACTGGGGTGGGAGCCCTTCCGGGTCGATCGCGGTTTCCGGCGCGACCAGGACGTGATCACCGTGCAGAGCGTCGTCGCCATCAGCCCTCCCATCTACAGCTCGGGCGCGAGGGCGCTGGACCATATGGAGACGATCGCCTATCTCCTGGGCACCACCTGCGGGCCGTGGTCGTTCACGGGTGTGTGGTTCGGCCGGTGGCACCCGTTGCTGGTCCTCGGGCCTGCGGTGGCGCGAGCGCTTGCCGGCGACGGCTGGGGCAAGGACGACATCCGCCGCTACCTGTTCGAGAACGTCGTGCTCCCGGCGCGCTGGTTCGACCGGTACGCCCGGGATGTCATCAGCTCGGACGTCTCCCTTCGAGACCTTGTCGAGAAGGGGGAGGCGCCCCGGCGCTACGCGGAGTCGGAGGACCCCGAGCGGCTCGTGCCGCTCCTGCTGCGGGAGGAGTGGACGGGGATCGTGGTGGCCGGCGACCCTGGGCGCAACCAGTCACGCGCCTACATCAACAACCATCGTCAGGGCGCTCCGGTCAGTAAGCCTGTCGTCCTCCCTCGCCGCTGGGAGGAGCTTCGAGGGGCCTCGGGGTGACGTTCCCTGATGTCGCCCGGGGCCGGATCCCGGCATCGAAGTCGCCGCACGACCGTCACCGGTCACCGAGCGGAAGCGACGGCCCGCCGTCCGTCAGCACCGGGCGAGTCCGTCGAGGATGAGGTCGAGGCCGAACTCGAACTCGTCCCCGTAGTCGTAGCCCGGCTGCAGGACGTGCTCCCTGGTCAGCTCGGCCAGGTGGCGGTACGCGTCGGTCGGGAACTGGGCGAGGATGGCCTGGGCCAGCTCGGCCGTCCCCTCGCCGGGCTCGAACGGCAGGTTGGCCTCCTGCAGCGCGAACCCGTAGATGTAGCTGTCGAGCACGGAGAACGCGTGGGCGGCCATCTCGACCGAGAAGCCGCCGTGGCGAAGGCTCCCGATGACCGCGTCGTGGTGTCGCAGCGTCGCCGGTCCGGGGGAGGAGCGGGACTCCATCAGCCCGATGGCCCACCGGTGTCGCGAGAGGACGGCCCGGGCCGAGCACGCCCGCTGGCGCATGGCCGCCCGCCAGCCGTCCCCGGGGACGGGAAGGTCGATCTCGCCGAAGACGACGTCGACCATGCCGTCGAGGAGCGCGCTCTTGTTGGCGACGTGGTTGTACAGCGACATGGCCTCCACGCCCAGGGCGTCGCCCAGCTTCCGCATGCTCAGTGACGCGAGCCCGTGCTCGTCGGCGAAGGCGACGGCGGCCCGCAGCACCGCCTCACGGCTCAGCGGCGCCCGGGCCGCGGCCACCACGTCCTCCCGACCTGCCACATTGCGTGCCCGGCCTCCAAGTTCTCCTTGACGTGCTTACGGCGTAAGTATAGAGTGGCTTACAGCGTAAGGCAAACCCACGAGCGTTCGGAGCCCACCATGAAGCAAATCCTCGCCCAACCGATGGGATCCGCAGCCGGGCGGGCCGGCGAACCGACGATGTCGGCCGTCGTCCAGGACCGCTACGGGCCGGTGCCGGAGGACGTGCTCCGGCTGGCGACGGTGGACCGTCCCACGATCGCGGACGGCGAAGTGCTGGTCCGGGTGGCGGCGGCCAGCGTCGACAAGGGCACCTGGCACCTAATGACCGGCATGCCGTACGCCATGCGCCTCGCCGGGTTCGGCGTGCGCAGGCCCAAGGCGCCCAACCCGGGCCGGGCCCTGGCAGGCACGGTGGCCGCGGTCGGCAAGGGAGTGGCCGGCCCCACGCCGGGCGACGAGGTCTACGGCACGGCGGCGGGGTCCTTCGCCGAGTACGCACGTGCCGACGCCGGCCGGCTGGCGCCCAAACCGTCGAGCCTGTCGTTCGAGCAGGCCGCCGCCGCCCCCATCAGTGGCAGCACCGCCCTCCAGGCCCTCCGCAAGGCGGACGTGCAGCCCGGGCAGCACGTGCTCGTCGTGGGGGCGTCGGGAGGGGTCGGGACCTTCGCCGTGCTGCTGGCCAAGGCCCTCGGCGCCGAGGTCACGGGGGTGTGCAGCGCGGCCAAGGTCGACCTGGTCCGGTCCCTCGGCACCGATCACGTGGTCGACTACACGGTCGAGGACTTCACGACCGGCGAGCGGCGCTACGACGTGATCGTCGACACCGGGGGGATGCGGCGGCTGTCGCACCTCCGCAGGGTGCTCACCCCACGGGGGACACTCGTCATCGTCGGCGGCGAGACCGGCGGGCGGTGGCTCGGCGGGTTCCAGCGGTCGCTGGGGGCGGCGTTGCTCTCCCCGTTCGTGAGCCAGAAGCTGCTCATGCTCGTCTCGAAGGAGGACGCCGAGGACCTGGGCGCCCTTCGCGACCTCGTCGAGTCGGCCGGGATCACGCCGGCGATCGACCGCACCTACCCGCTCGGCGACGCGTCCGCGGCCATCCGGCACGTCCAGGAGGGCCGGGCCCGGGGCAAGGTGGTCGTCACCGTCTGACGCCCGGTGGTTCCTCCATGAGGGACTTCCGGCCCTGGCGGGCCGGGTGGCCGGGCCCCAGGATCGGGGAATGGAGACGCAACTGCACGCGGACGCCGACGGGTACGTGATGTGCCCGCACCGGGGCGAGATCTCGGTGGAGTGGTGCGAGGGTTGCCCCGACCGGCTGTCCATCGACGGCCACGGTGACCGGGTCGTGGTCGTCTGCGAGGTCGGCCCGCCCCACGGCCTGACGGGTGGCGAGCGCCTCAGCCCGCTGCACGACGTCCCCGAGCTGTGGCGGTAGTCACACGCGGACGCTGACCTGGGTGGTGCGGTTGTCGGGCGAGATGAGGGTGGCGGTGACGGCCACCCGGCCCTGGAGGCGGACGAGGACGCTGTAGACGAACGGCGGGCGTCCCGGCTCGCGTGCGGCCTGGATGGCGGCGTTGCGGCCGAAGGGCGGCTGGCCCACGGGGATGTCGGGGAGGTCGAACGTCGCCTGCACCCGCCGGCCGAGGGGGCCGACGCCGGTGGCGGCCAGGATGTGCAGCCGCCAGGGCGGGTCGGTGTCGACCGGCGCCGGGGACCGCAGCTGCACGACCACGCCCCGGCCGGCGATCCTGAAGGCGTCCACCAGCTCGAGGGCGACCGGCGGCGGTGGCGTCACCCCGGCGACGGTCAGGGTGCGGGTGGTCACCCGCCCGAGCGGATCGGCGAGGGACACCTCCACGTCGACCGGCTGGGTGGCGTCGACCCGCTGGAACCAGACGGCCAGCGGGGTGCTGCCGCCGGCCCGGGCCAGCCGGACGGTGAGGGGCGCCGCGCCCGGAGCGGGCGCCGAGGGCGGGGGGGTCGACGGGTCGAGGGCCACGTCGCCCAGGGGCTGGGCCGGCGCGGCCACGCCGGCGGCGACGCAGCGCAGCCGGTGCGGGCCGAAGGCGGTGACCTTCTCCGGGGCCGACGTGGAGGTACGGACCACGACGCCGCGGTCGTCGGCGCCCCACACCTCGGCCACGAGGGGCGCCAGGTCGGGCCCCGTCGAGGGCAGGACGGGGACGGTGATCGCCCCCGAGGCCAGGGACCGCTGGCCCCGCACCGCCTCGACCGGCACCGTGTCCACGGGGACGGCGACGGCGCGAACGAACCAGTCGTCCCACGACGCCGGGAACGGGCCGGACCAGGTCGCCGAGTAGGCCAGCTCGCCGGTCTCCGGGTCGGGTGCGGTGCCGGGAGGCGGGGCGACGGCGGCAACGGTGGCGAAGGGCGGGCCCATGGTGGTCACGGCACGGGCCGCGTTGGCCGAGCGGGTCCGGTAGAGCGAGAAGGTGGCGACCGGGACCCGGCTGCCCGCGGTGACCGTGAGCGTGACTGCCCCGGCCCCGCCGACCTGCGCCTTGACGCGGGGCGCGGCGGGCGACACCACCCGCGGCGCCATGAACGCCCGCAGCAGCTCGTGGGGCACCGGCCCGGTGGGCCACCCCGAGTCGGCCCCGCCCGGCGTGACGGTGGTGACCGCGTAGAGGTGGATGTCGGTCGAGCCCTTGGGCAGCACGGTGTCGGTGCTGCGGGCCGAGCCGGGCAGCCGGAGGAGCTCGCGGAAGACCGAGCGGCGCCGGGTGGGGGAGAGCCCGTCGTAGGCGGCCCGGAGGTCGACGAGGCGCTGCCCGGGCACGGTGCCCTCCGCGGCCCGCTGGGAGAGGCCGGCGGCCTGGCGGACCGCCGTCTCAGAGGCCTCCCAGACGACCACCGACTGGGGGTCGGGCCCGGCCGGCAGCGACCACGCGATGCGGGCGTGGCTGCGGCCCTGGGCGTCGGGGGTGCTGCCGAGGGGGACGCCCGGCAGGGGCGGCGGCGGCAGGGGCAGGACGGGCACGGGGCTGGCCGCGCTGGCCAGGGCCGGGTGGGCCAGGTCGGGCGTCCACGGGCCCGTCCCGGGAAGGACGGCGACGGACTGGCGGGCCCAGACCTCCACGCCCCAGCGGCCGGTGGCGCCGAAGTCGAGGCTGGGGACGGTGGCCGTGACCCGGTAGCGGCGGCCCTGGTCGCCCTGGAGGGGACCGGGGGCGACCACCGACTCGCCGGCCTCGTCCAGGGCGTGCACGGTGACGCCCGCCGGGCCGCTCAGCGTGTCGCCCGAGACGTTCAGCACGATGCCCCGGGCGAACCCGCCCGGCGGGATGGGGGCGGGCGGCGGCACCAGCGGCGGAGGGGTGGTCAGGGTGGGCATCCGGTAGAAGTTGGCGGCCAGGTCCACCCGGGCCGGGGTGCGGTCGGCCCAGTCCACGGCGATCTCGACGACCAGGGTGGCCGGGCAGGTCGACGTCCCGGCGAAGGTGGAGTCGAGGCGAACGGAGATGACTCGCGGCGCGGGCGGCGGCGGTTCGTTCCCGGTGTACAGGGCGTCCTCCCACCGCGACCACACCCCGAACACGTCCTCCACGGCGACCGCGTAGCCCACCGAGCGCCCGCCGCTGCCCAGGGGGATGACGGCGGCGGCGTCGACCACCGCCGAGCGCGAGAAGCCCGGCGAGCCCTCGGGGCCGTCGGGCCCGGGCAGCAGCGGCCGCCAGCCGCCGGAGGCGCGGGCGGGCAGCAACGACTCGGCGGGGGCGCCGGCCGCCGGGGCGTCGAAGCGAGCGAGGGCCGTGCCCGTGGACCGGCCGAGGGCGGCGGTGGCCTGCGGGCGGTTCCACGACACCTTGACCGTCTCCCGCCACGGCCGGTCCCGCGTCTCGGGCTGTACCAGCCCGCTGCGGCCGGCGAGCAGCCCGGAGGGGGAGGCGACCAGGCCGTGCACCCCCGGGGCGGGGATGAAGGCAGCCAGCTCGACCTCGCCGGAGAACGGCGTGCGGGGGTAGTAGGCGGTGACGAGGAAGTCGGGGCCGCCCACCCGCACCCGGTCCTCGTTCTCCAGCCGGTAGGCGGTGCCGAACCCGGTGGCGAGGGCCAGGAACGGGTCGGCGCCGGCGGGGAGCCCGAGGAGGGCGAAGGGCGGCAGCTCGGCCGTGGCCGGCAGCGAGGAGACCTTGCTGCCCTGCTGGGGCGGGTCCACGGCGAAGGCCCGGCGGAGGGCGGCCGTCTCCATGGGGGTGAGGCCGGGCCGGTAGAGCTCCTCGATGCGGGGCAGCAGGTCCTTGCGCACCTCCTCGACGAGGGCGTCGGGGTCGGCCGCCTCCCAGACCGGCGCGGCCCGGGCCGACTCGGTGGCCGGGAACCAGCCGATGGGCGGGGCGCCCCGCAGCAGGCGCCGCACGGCAGCGTCGCGGGGGTCGGTGAGGTCGGTGACCAGCCCCTGGGGCGAGGCGTCGTAGCCGGTGCCGGCCCACGGCTGGTCGACGGGGAGCCCCACGATCTCCACCGGCTCCCAGCCGCCGCCGTCGACGATCCGCCGGAGCGGCACGATGCGCACCGACGGGTTGCGTCCGTTCACCAGCAGGGCGGACGTGGCGCCGCTGCAGCGCACGACGAGGCGGGCCTGGCCGTTGGCGTCGGGCATGGCGGCCGCCGCCCCCACGGCCATGACCAGGTCGGTGCCGGCGAGGGTGGCGAACAGCCCGACCGCCCGGGACGGGTCGGCGGCCTGGCAGCGGACCTCGATCACCGCCGCCGTCTCGCCCTCCAGCCAGAGCCGCAACCCGTTGCCCGCCGGGTCGGGCCGGGCCTGGAAGCGGGCGTCGTCGAGCGGGTCCTTGTCCCGGCGGGCCCAGACGGTGAAGGGGCCGTAGGGCACGCCCAGCGCCTGGGCGCACATCCAGCGCAGGTGGACCTCGGCCGGGCGCTCGGCCACCGCGGCCCGCTGCTTGCGCAGCAGGTGGGGGTCGACGCCCTCGACCTCGGCGGCCGTGGCCAGGTGCTCCTTGAACATGGCCGACCACGGGATCATCGCGCCCTCGCCTCGGAAGAACAGCGGGGCGCCCAGGCGGTCGGCCATCAGTCCTCCACCTCCCACGGGGCCCGGAGCATGGCCAGCCGCACGGCCTCGGCCCGGCTCTCGGGCGACCCGGCCAGCTCGTCGGCGGCGAGCACCAGGTCGAGGCGGACCTCCCGCCCCCGGGAGCCGCCGGCCAGCAGGACGATGGCACGCGTCCCGCCCGGCCCCCTCACGATGGAGGCGATCGTGGCCCGGGCCGGGTCGCCGGCGGCGACCGGCGCGCCCGACGGGGCCAGGAACAGCCAGTCCCGCCGGACCGCGGCCCACCACTGGTGGGCGGGGTCGACGGCGTCGAGGGGCCCGGAGACCTTGGTCGGCATGGGCCGGGAGCGCCACATCGACTCGCTGCACTCGACCATCACCGCCACGGGCTCCGGCACGGCGGCCGGCGACCACAGCACCTCCACCTTGGGGTAGCGGGGGACGGTGGGCACGCTCAGCCGGGCGGCCTGGAAGGCGGCGTCGAGCTGGTCGCCCGTGGGGGTCGGGGGCAGGGCGGCCAGCGCGGCCGGGTTCTCCACCACCCAGTGCCCGACCGTGCCCAAGCGCACCAGGTCGGCCAGCTCGCCGACCGTCCCGAACCGCGACGTGGTGAACCCGATGCGGTGGACCCGCCGCCGCGTGCCGCCGCTGGTGCGCACGGCCATGACGTCGATCAGGTAGTCCGTGAGCGGCTCCAGGTCGTAGGGGATCTCGATGACCGAGTGGTGGGTGCGCCCGCCGGCGCCCTCGACGCAGGTCAGCCGGCCGACCAGCTCGCCGACCGCCTGCTCGAACGGCGAGGTGACCGCCAGCCCCTCGGGCGCCGGCTTGAGGATGCTGCCCAGGGCCCCCACGGCCAGCGGGACGGCAATGGCGTCGCCGGGACCGCCGCCGGGCGGCGCCGGGTGGTGGCCGCTCGCGGCCCGCACCACGACCTCGAGCTGCTCGCCGTAGGCCGCGAACAGGGCGGTGGTGTTCTGGGTGGCGAGGGCGATGCGGATGGGCTCCCGGCACAGCACGCCGGTCTCGTTCATCGACGGGCTCGACGCCAGCACCCAGGGGTCGAGGTCCTTGGGCGCCTCGGTGGCGGGGTCGGCCTGGAAGCGGTACTCGGCCGGGGGCTGGGCGGTGAAGCTCTCGGGCGCGGTGGCCGCCGGCTGGGCCTCCTGCTCCTTCGACTCGGCCTCCCAGCGCACCCGCACGGTGTAGGTCGCCCCGGGCACGAGCAGGGCGTGGTCGTCGGGGTCCTGGGTGAGGACGCTCTCCAGCGCCTCGCGGTCCTTGGTGTGGGACGACTCGTCCCACTCGAAGCGCCACACCTCGCTGGTGACCAGCCCCTCGGCGGCGACGACGTAGAAGGCGGGCGCCGGCACCTGGGCCGTCTCGCGGTCCCACCCGAGCTCGACGGCGGCCGTCCCGCCCGGCACCTCCGCGTGCACCAGGACCAGGACCACGCCGCCGAACGACCCGTCCTTGCCGCTGGTGGCTGCCGCCACCCGGGCCGCGATGCGCCCGGCGCGCTCGACCGGGTCGGCCCAGGGCCCGGACGGGTCGGTCCAGTCGGCGGGCACCGGGCGGCCGGCGTGCACCAGGTCGCCGCCGTGGACGTGCTGGCGGCCGAGCTCCTGGGCCTTCCCGTCGAGGAACCGCAGCACGAGCCACTTCATCTCGAGCGTGCCCCGGGGCACGAGCAGGAGGGCGGTGAGCCGTTCGAAGGCGGAGTCGGTGCGCAGGGCGATCGAGTCCTCGAGCGGGGAGGGCTTGAACCCGGCCTTCTCCCGGGCGGCCAGCACCAGCTCCCGGTCGGCCTCGGTGCCCTCGGGCGCCGGGTCCACCGAGTCGAGCGCCGGGGCCCGCAGGATGCGCCCCTCGCAGGCGATGGCCCTCCGGCCGAGCTCGGGGTCCCAGGCCCGGCGGTCGAAGGCGGCGGCCAGGTCGGCCAGCGACGTGCCGCCGGCCAGCAGGTCGACGGCGTCCTGGACGCCGCCGGGGCGGGTCAGGCCGGCGACCCGTCCGAACGTGCCGGGGTCGCCGGCCGCCCAGTCCTGGACGGAGTCGACGATCGTCCGCTCGCCCCGCTGCTTGGCCGGGCAGGCCACGGCGTCGCCGACGACCACCGCGGGCGAGGTGCCCTGGAGCAGGTCGGCCAGCGGGTTGCCGGTGCGCCAGCGCTCGGTGACCGACAGGGCGGCGGACGCGGACGACGAGCGGACCGTGCCCGGCGGGTCGGGCCACGGCACGCCGGGCAGCGACCACCCCACGGGGCTCGGGCCGACCGGCTTGCCGTCGAAGGTCCACAGGACCGGCGCCGGCCTGGCCACCGGCGTGCACACCTCGCCCCACCGCTCCTCGACGATCTCGGTGAGCCGCTCGCCGTAGGGGATGGCGTTCGGCGTGGGCGTCGGCAGCCAGTTGAGCAGGGCCAGCGCCGGGCCGTGCTGGGGATCACCGGGTGCCCCGCGCGCCCACCAGCTGCTCGGCGTGAGGCCGGCCGCGGGCTGGAGCGGCCCGTCCAGCTCCACCGAGGTCACGCGGTACCGCCACCAGCGGTCGCCCAGCCGCACCCACGGGTTGGCGCCCAGGCCGTTGGCGCCCAGGGGCTGGCCGCCCAGCACCACGTTGCCGGGCGCGACCAGCGGCGCGGTGCGGAACAGCACGACGGGGATGGCGTCGAGGGGGACGGTGGGTAGCGGGTCAGGAGCGCCGGCGGCCACGCCGTCGGCCAGCTTGCCGTCGACGGCCCGGTCGGTGGCCGTGCCTTCCACCAGGGCGGGCGTGCGGCTGACGAGCGAGACGCCACCCACCAGGTCGGGTGCGGGCACGGCGGGCGTGAACGGGTCGTTGATCTCCAGCGACACGCAGCCCTCGACGCTGAAGAAGAAGAAGTCGACGCTGCCGCAGACCTTGCCGTGGATGTAGATGCGCTCGTTGCCGCCCTGGCGGTCGACGAGCACGGTGAGCTCGGCGCTGGCGCCGATGCTGACGATGAACAGCCGCAGCTCGCCCCGCACGTAGATCTTGCCGCCGATGAAGAACGGGTCGAAGGACACCAGGGCGTCGAACCCGGCGGCCGCCTCCAGGTAGAGCCCGATGGCCTTCGAGCCCATGAGCACGCACTCGATGTGGAAGCCGACGGCGATGGCCAGCCCGCCGGCGATGGCCGGCAGGCCGCCGTGCGCGGGCATGCCGTCGCCGTGGACCATGAGGTAGCCGACGCCCCGGAACACGTCGAGCACCTCGACGGTGACCGGCTCGCTGAACGTCCCCAGGTCGACGAACCACTGCTCGGGCTGGTTGGTGTTGAAGAAGGCGGTGACCGGGATGCGGATGCGGACCAGCCGCTCGACGCTGTACTCGGCGACCACGCCGATGGTGATCGTCCCCCGGCCGAAGTCGAGGTCGAGCATGGCCAGGAAGGTGGCGCTCTGCTGGCTCTTGAGGACGGGCGGGAGCTTGAGGACGTCGGCCTTCATGACCAGCAGCAGGCGGGGCCCCGGCACCTCGATGAGCACGATGCCCTTCAGGTGGAGGACGAAGCCACCCTCGGCCGTGCCCAGCAGCACACCGGCGGCGAAGGCGTAGTTGCCGGCCCGGTGCTCCCAGCCGTCGGGGTGCATGACGCTGCCCCGCGCCGGTCCCAGCTGCTGCTCCAGCCAGCCCAGGGCGGGCGCCGGCCCGGGGAGCTCCTTGCGGGCGTAGTTGACCCCCACGCCGCCGAGGAACCCGTAGAGCGCCAGGCCGGAGTTGCCCAGGGGGAGCGGCACGGGGAACTCGACCTCGGCGCCGACCAGGACGCCGGTCACGCCGTCGCGCGTCTCCACGGCCAGGAAGGCGGCCACCCGCAGGTTGAGCGGGGTGATCGTCAGGTCGAAGGCCCCCTTGAACCCGGCCGGGGTGATCTCCACGTACCCCGAGCCGTGCAGCGTGCCCGGCACGTCGATGGACGCGCCGAGCTTGGTGAGCTGCGGGGTCTCGGAGGCGTCGAGGCGGAGCCGCACCCGGGCGGTGTCGACGTGGACGATCCCCAGGTCGACGCCCATGCCCACCTCCACCTCCAGGTAGGTGGGGTTGTCGCGGCTGATGCGCACGCCCAGCACCCGCAGCACGTCGCCCAGGGGGTCGCCGGCCACCAGCGAGCCGGTGGGGATGTCGAGGGTGTAGCCCCGGCTCGGGTCGAAGACCGGGAGGGGGGCGTAGCGGACGGTGCCGTCGGGTTGGGGGGCGCTGGTCCACGTCGACCGGACGCCCACCGCCTTGTACCGGGCCGTCACCGGCTTGGCCGGGTCCACGTGGACGAACCCGAGGTCGAAGGTGAACGCGGTCTCGACGTCGAGCAGCACGCTGACCTGGGTGGTGCGCGGGCCGGTGCCGGAGGCGGGGTCGACCAGGCCGTCGGTGACCATGAGCTCGCCGCCCCGCAGGATCACGTAGCGGGTGGCCATGACGCCGCTGGCGCCGATCCCGACCGCGGCGGCGCCCGCGATCACCATGGGCACCAGCTCGCCCGCGGTGGGCGACGGCGGGGTGGCCGCGGCGAGGAGCGGCGAGAGGGCGGCCACCGCGCCGACGATGTTGAGGGCGGTCTGGCTGCCGGTGCCGCTCTCCCACTTGGCCAGGCCGTCGAGGTCGGCCTCCACCGCCCGGAAGTCGGCGGTGACGTCCCAGGAGGAGCGGTCCTCGGCGATGCGGAGGCGCACGAAGAACGCGCAGATGCCGTCGTTGGGGTTGGTGCGGGCCGGGGGCGTCGCCGAGCTGCTGGCCGACAGCCGCTGCTCGGCCGCGGTGTGCACGTCGAACTCCCCGTAGACCTCGGCCCGGATGAACGTGCCCCGCAGCAGCTCGACCCGGACGCCGATCCTGCGGAAGCAGTCGGGGACGGGCGCCTTGGTGGGCGCCGGGTCGCGGTCCTCGGGGGCGGGAGGCGGCGTGGTGGGGACCGGCGGGCGGGTGACCGTGCCGGTGACCGTCTCGTCGGCCGCCGCCGGCAGGGTGCCGGTGGCGGTGGCCCGCCACCACTCGCCGGAGCCCGGGACGGTGGACGCCTTGGCCGGCGCGTGGCCGTGGGCGGTGCCGGTGGTGACCGAGGTGAACCCGAACTCCTGCAGGATCGACACCAGCACGTCGCGCCGGCGGGCGCTGAGCTTCTGGTTGCGCTCCCGCTGCCCGGCGCTGTCGTCGCCCTCGTAGGAGGCGAACCCCTCCACCGTCCAGGCGGTGGCCGGCGGCAGGGCGGTGAGGAAGGAGCGGTTGGCCGGGTCGCGGTAGCGGGGGGCAGACCCGAACCCGTCGCGGGTCTCGGCCGGCTGGGTGCGGGTCTTGTCCGGGTTCTCGGCGAACTCGGTGAGGCTGGTGGCCGCCGGCTTGTCGAAGAGCATGTAGCAGTTGCTGGCGACCGGGCTGGCCGCCGGCCGGCTGCGGGTGGCGGTCACGGTGACGGTGGCCCCCGCGGCCAGCGGGATCACCGCGGTCTCGCCGGTCGCCGCCCCCCCGCCGGTCCAGGACCACGACAGCGTCCCCCCCGAGGGCTCCAGGCCGACGGTCACCGCGGCGTCGGTCTGGGCGACGATGCGCAGGCGGCTGCCGGTGGTGGTGGCGGTGGCCACCGTCGCCGGGCCGGGGGCCGGGGTCGTGGCGCCCCCGGGCGGCGGCGGGCGCCGGCGGACCGAGATGGAGCGGAGCACCGTGTGGCTGCCGGCGTCGGTCACCCGCACGCTGATCGAGACGGTGCCGGTGGCCGGGGTGGTGACGTCGGCCCGGTCGGTCTCGGCCTCGGCGCCGCTGCCGACGGTGACGAAGCTGCGCAACGGGGCCAGCCCGCCGCCGGCGTCGACGTAGAGCCGGCTGGTCTCGGGCAGGTCGACGGGAGTGGCGACCGGGTCGGTGTCGGGCACGCCGATCCATTCCCCGGTCGGGGTCTGGAACCGCAACCGCACCTTCGGGTCGGCGCCGCGGTTGACGACCTCGGCCTCGAACACCCCGGTGACGCCCTCGTGGCGACCGATGCCGATCCACAGGTCGCGCACCCCGGCGCTCACCGCCAACCCCTCCAACCCGTCGGGGGCGACGAACAGGCGGACCTCGGGGAGCCACAGGCCCTGCCACTCGGCGGGCATGGTCCGGGCCTCGGGCGGCACGCCGCTCGGGCCGGCCGTCCCGGACAGGTCGAGCACCGCGGCCCGGAAGGCGAAGCCGACCGTGGTGCCCGGCCCGACCAGGGCGTGCGGCGGCTCCATGCGGACGAAGTCGTAGATGTGGTCCTGGGCCGGGCCGGTGGCCGCCGACAGCAGCGACACCCCCACCGCGCCCCCCGCCGGCCGGAGGACGCGCACCCGCAGGGCCGGCAGCAGGAACCGCACCACGGGGTTGGCCGGGTCCGGGCGGAGCTGGCCCTGGGCGTCGAGCTGGGCGCCCCGGAGCTGGGGGATGCGCAGGACGGCGCCGGGCGTCTCCACGATGACCCGGACGGTGCCGTCGGGGTCGCCGCCGGGGCCGGTCAGGCGGAGACCGAGCTCCACGTCGACCGTGGGGTCCGGGAACTCCAGGGGCGTGCTGCCCGTGCCCGCGCCCCGGCGGAACCCGCCGGCGGACGGGTCGAAGGACAAGGGTTGGCTGTCGCCGAGGGTGCTCTGCCAGATCTTCCACGTGCCGTCGGGCTCGGTCCGCTCGGTGGGCGGCTGGCTGGTCAGGTTGTCGAGGAGGGGCTCGAGACCGTCGACCGCGCCGGTGTCGCGAAGCCCCGCCGGGAGCTCGTCCCACAGAGACACCAGCTCGTCCTCCGCCCCTCTCGCCGCCCGGCCCCAAGCCCGGGCCGGACAATACCCGACGGGCCCCGCGGCAGCTATGTCGCGAATGCCAATTATCGTCCTGAGCATGAGGCATGGGGGAGTGGGGACCGACCTGCCGGCGGCTCCCGTCGATCCGGTCGACCGCGCCGCCCCGACCACCCCACCGCCCGGCCCCTCCGGTTGGCGGCGGTGGCGTCCACGCTGGTGGGTGGCCGCCGGGGTTGCGGTCCTGGCCGGCGTGCTCCTCGCCGTCGCCCTGTGGCCGAGCGCCGAGCCCGGGCTCAGCCCGGCCGAGGTGAACGGCATGGTCGACAAGCGGGTGGGCGCCGCCCTCACCGAGCTCCAGTCCCAGCCGCCGGCCAGCACGGTGGTCTACGAGGCCCTGCGGCCGTCGCTGGTGGCCGTCCAT
>Ga0247708_1000022_pt1 | contig 41874 bp, 37 predicted proteins | sample 42W_NmetaG_FD_189040 | JGI IMG/M metagenome (GOLD analysis project Ga0247708, IMG submission 189040) | Soil microbial communities from hillslope of Landscape Evolution Observatory, University of Arizona, Oracle, AZ, United States - 4-2-W_N | ecosystem: Engineered > Artificial ecosystem >...
GCCCGCTCCGCCCGCTCCGCCCGCCGCCCCCGCACCGGCCGCCGGGGTCGAGGGGGCCACGTGCGCCGGCATCCCGGCCTCGCCCGGCATCGCCACCGGCCCGGCCCGGCACCTCCAGCCCGTCGTACCCGAGGTGCCCACCGGCCCGGCCGCCCACCCCGAGGAGGACTGGGAGGCGTTGCGGCGGGCGCGGGAGGCGGTGCGGGCCGACCTCCAGGCCGAACGGGCGGCGCTGGCCACGGCCGCCGGCGAGCCGGAGGCGGCGATCCTCGACGTGCACCTGCTGTTCCTCGACGACGAGGCGCTCCTCACCCCCGCCCGCGCCGGCGTGCTGGAGGGCGGCGCCAACGCGGCGGCCGCCTGGCAGGCGTCGGTGGCGTCGGTGGCGGAGGCCTACCGGGCCCTCGACGACCCGCGCCAGCGGGCCCGGGCCGCCGACGTGGTCGACGTCGGCAACCGCGTGCTCCTGCGCCTCCTCGGCCACGGCCGGGGGGCGGCCGGCGTGGGCGGGCCGGGGATCGTGCTGGCGGGCGAGCTGGCCCCGGGCGATCTCGCCGCCCTGGACCCGGCCCTCGTCGCCGGCCTGGCCACGGCGGGCGGCGGCCCCCTCGACCACGCCGCCATCCTGGCCCGGGCCATGGGCATCCCTGCGGTCGTCGGCGTGGGCCCGGCGCTGCTGGCCGTGCCGGAGGGCGCTCCGCTCGTGCTCGACGCCGACGCCGGCGCCCTCTACGTCGACCCGCCCGCCGGCGCCGTCCGGGCTCTGGAGGCCCGGCGGGCCGAGGGCGAGCGGCGCCAACAGATGGTCCTGGCCGCGGCGGGCGCGCCGGCGGTCACCACCGACGGCCGCCGGATCCTCGTGGCGGCCAACGCGGCCTCGTCCCACGAGGCGGCCGCCATCGTGGCCAGCGGAGCCGACGGCGTCGGCCTCCTGCGCACGGAGTTCCTGTTCCTCGACCGGGACACCGCCCCCGACGAGGACGAGCAGTACCAGGCCTACGCCGAGCTGGCCGCCGGGCTCGGCGGGCGCCCGCTCGTGGTCAGGGCCCTCGACGCCGGGGCCGACAAGCCGGTGCCGTGGCTGGCCGGCGGCCGGCCGGCGGAGGCCAACCCGGCCCTCGGCCTGCGCGGGCTGCGGCTGGGCCTGGCCCGGCCCGAGGTCCTGCGCACCCAGCTGCGGGCGGTGGCCCGGGTGGCGGCCACCCACCCGGTGCGGCTCATGTTCCCCATGGTGACCACCGTCGACGAGGTCCGCCGGGCCAGGGCGCTGGTGGCCGAGTGCTCGGCCGACCTGGAGGTGGGGATCATGGTCGAGGTGCCGGCCGCCGCCCTCCTGGCCTCCCACCTGGCCGCCGAGGTCGACTTCTTCTCGATCGGGACCAACGACCTCACCCAGTACGTGCTGGCGGCCGACCGGGGGAACCGCCTGGTCGCGCCGCTGGCCGACGGCCTCGACCCCAGCGTGCTCGGCCTGGTGCGGGCGGTGGCGCAGGCCGGGGCGGCGCGGGGGCGGCCGGTGGCCGTCTGCGGCGCCCTGGCCGCCGACCCCGCGGCCGTCCCCGTGCTGATCGGCCTGGGGGTGGGCGAGCTGTCGGTGCCGGTCGCCGCCGTCGCCGCGGTCAAGCAGGCCGTGCGCGAGGTCGACGCGGCCCGGGCCGAGGCCCAGGCCCTGGCCCTGCTCGGCCTGGAGTCGGCCGCCGCCGTCCGGCGGGCGCTGGGATCGGGGTTCGGGGCTAGCGGCGCCGGGGCTTGACGGCCCGGGCCACGGCGAGGGCCGGGCTGAACGCGCCCTGGCGGTCGCCGACGACCTCCACCGGCACGCCGTAGGCCGAGAGGGCGCCCAGCACCTCGGGGTGGCGGTTGACCGTGCCCTCGAACACGCAGAGCCGGTGCGGGTAGGCGAACTCGGCCCGGTAGCCGTGCTTGCCCGGGATGACCTTGCCCCACAGGGCGACCTCGCCGACGACCATGCGGTGCAACCCGAACAGCATCTGACCGCGCAGGTGGTCGAGGTCGCGGGCCGCGTACAGCCCGCACGTGCAGCCCTCGGCCGGCGCGGCGTGGGCGTGCACGCTGAAGCCGCTCACCATCCGGTAGCGCCAGTCCGAGCGGTCGACGTGGTCGAAGCGGCAGCGGGCGCCCAGCGCCTGCCCGGGCGCCCAGGCCTGGTGGCGGCCGGTGAGGGACCGGAGGAGCCGGTCGTGGCCCAGCCGCCAGTACCGCCAGGCGACGATCGGCGTCACCGAGTCGGGAACGGTGAAGTCGCGCACCCGGCTACGCAGTCCGCGCCGGCTCGCGCACGGGTGCCGGTGCCGGCTCGGCCGCAGGCCGCCGGACCGGATCCTGGGCTGGCTCGACGGTGATCGCGGGCTCTTCCTTGCCGATTCTCATGCGTTCCTTCCGGTGGGTAGCTGCGAGTATGCAGCTGGGTTGATGGTATCGGTGCTACCCAACCGGGGGTCAAGCGCACCCCTAGGTCTACGGCGGATACCGCCTCGGGGTTGAGCGGTCTCCGCGCCTCGCAGCCCGGGCCGGGGGGATGGGTACCATCGGCCGGTGGTCGAGCCCTGGGAGCAGCGGTTCCGGGCCGCCTCCCTGAGCTTCCCCCACTGGGCCCGCCACGCCCCCAACCGCCTGGTCTTCTCCTCGAACGAGAGCGGCGCCTGGCAGATCTACGCGTCGGACCGGGCCACCGGCCTGCGCCGGCAGGTGACCGACCACCCCATCGGCGTCACCGGGGGCGCGGCGACCCCCGCCGGCGACGGCGTGGTCTGGTTCCACGACGTCACCGGCGACGAGGTCGGCCACTGGTTGGTCGCCCCCTTCGAGGAGGGCGAGCCCCGCCCGCTGGCCCCCGGTGTGCCCGACGCCTGGACCACCGGCCTGTGCCTGGGCGACGGCCTGGTCGTCGCCGGCACCGCGGCCGACGACGGGTTCTCCGTCTTCGTGGTCGAGGGCGACGCCCCGGCCCGCCTGATCCACCGCCACCCGCAGCTGGTCGACGTGGCCGCCCTGTCCCGCGACTCGAGCCTGCTGGCCCTGGCCCACGCCGAGCACGGCGACACCATGCACCTGGCCGTGCGGGTCGTCGACGCCCGCACCGGCGACGGCCGGGGCGACCAGTGGGACGGCCCCGGTTTCGGGCTCGGCGTGGCCGGCTGGTCGCCGGTGGCCGGCGACAACCGGCTGGCCATGACCCACGAGCGGGAGGGCCTCGAGCGCCCGGCCATCTGGGACCTCGCCACCGGCCGGCGCCGGGACTACGAGCTCGACCTCCCGGGCGACGTGGCCGTGGAGGGCTGGTGGCCCGACGCCGCGGCCCTCCTGCTCGTCCACGAGCACGAGGGCCGCAGCGGCCTGCACCGCCTCGACCTGGACAGCGGCGCCCTCCACGCCATCGACCACCCGCCCGGCACCGTCTCGGGCGCCGGCGTCCGACCGGACGGCGAGGTCTGGTACCGGCTGGCCAGCGGGGCCGAGCCCCCGACGGTCCGCACCCTCGACGGCGAGGAGGTGCTCGCCCCGCCCGGGCCCCGGCCCCCGGCCGGGCGGCCCTTCCGGTCGTGGTCGTTCGCCAACCCGGCGGGCCAGCGCGTCCACGGGTTCGTGGCCGCCCCGCCCGGCGACGGGCCCCACCCGGTCGTCATGCTCGTCCACGGCGGGCCGACCTGGGCCTACTCGGACACGTTCATGGCCGACGTCCAGGCCTTCGTCGACCACGGCCTGGCCGTGGCCATGGTGAACTACCGCGGATCGACCGGCTACGGCAGCGCCTTCCGCGACGCCCTCATCGGCAACCCCGGCTTCCCCGAGGTCGAGGACGTGGTGGCCGGCCTCGCCGCCCTGGTGGCCGAGGGGGTCGCCGACCCGGCCCGGGCCGTGATCTCGGGCGGGTCGTGGGGCGGCTACATCACCCTGCTGGCCCTCGGCCTGCACCCCGAGCGCTGGGCGGTCGGCGCCGCCGCGGTGCCGGTGGCCGACTACGTCACCGCCTTCGCCGACGAGGCCCCCGCCCTCCAGGCCTTCGACCGCACCCTGTTCGGCGGGTCGCCCGAGGAGGTGGGCGACCTCTACCGCGAGCGATCGCCGCTCACCTACGTGGACCGGGTCCGCGCCCCGGTGCTCATCATCGCCGGCGACAACGACAGCCGCTGCCCCCTCCGGCAGGTCCTGAACTACGTGGAGGCGCTGCAGGCCCGGGGCGGCGACGTCGAGCTGTACCGCTTCGACGCCGGCCACGGCTCGATGGTGGTCGACGAGCGGGTGCGCCAGATGCGGGCCGAGCTCGACTTCATCCTGCCCCGGCTGGGTGGCCCGGCGGCCTAACCCTCCTGCTGGCCCCGCAGGAAGCGCTCGACCTCGGCGGCCAGCTCGTCGCCCGTGGGGAGCGTCCCCCACCCGGCCTCGGTGGCCGCGGCCTGGCCCTCGGCCGCCGCCGGCCGCTCGCCGCCGTTGCCGGCGGCGTCCTCGGCGTCGACCTGGCTCTCGAGCTGGCGGATCAGCGCCCCGTGCTGGGGGCTGTTGGCCGCCACCTCGTCGAGGTGGGCCTTGGTGGCGGCGGCGGCCTCGACCAGCTCGGGCACCTCCACCCGGATGCCGGCGATGGTGGCCAGGCCCTCCAGGAGCTGCACGCTGGCCGGGGGGTAGGGCATGGAGGCCGCGTAGTGGGGGACCCGGGCCCATATGGCGATGGTGGGGATCTCCAGCTGGGCCAGCCGGCGCTCGATGGCGGCCAGGATGCCGGCCGGGACCTGGACCTCGCCCGACACCACGCCGAGCTGGTTGGCCAGCTGCGCGTTGGTGGCGGTGGCGGCCAGCCGGCTGGTGCGGGTGTGGGGGACGCCGGCCGGGAAGGCGCCCAGGCCGACGGCCAGCCGCACCCCGAACTGGGTGGCCAGCCCGGCCACCGCGTCGGCGAAGGCCCGCCACTCGTGGTCGGGCTCCGGGCCGGCCAGGATCAGGAAGGCCTTGCCCTCGGCGTCGTGGCCGGCGAGCAGGTCGAGCTTGGGCCAGACCAGGTCGGTGTAGACGCCGTCGAGCATGTGCGACATCGGCCGGCGGGCCCGGTGGTCGAGGAGGCGGTCGACGTCGAAGGAGGCCACCACCTCGGTCTCGAACGCGGTGCGCATGGCCCCGACCGCGCCGGCGCCGCCCAGCCCGGCGTCGATCCACCCGTCGGGCGCCATGACCAGCACCGGATCGGTGAGCTCGGGCCGGGCGCGCAGCTCGTACAGGTCGGATCCGGGCTCCATGGCCCTCACGGTAGCGGGGCGCCACGGAATCCCCGCCGCCGCCGGGTGGTTGACTAGCTCGCATGCCTGCCGTTACCGACGCAACCTTCCAGCGCGACGTCCTCGAGCGATCCAAGTCCGTGCCCGTCGTAGTCGACCTCTGGGCCGAGTGGTGCGGGCCGTGCCGCACGCTGGGCCCCATCCTCGAGAAGGTGGTGGCCGAGACCGGCGGCAAGGTGGAGCTGGCCAAGGTCGACGTCGACGCCAACCCGGGCGTCTCCGCCGCCTTCCAGGTCCAGTCGATCCCCGCGGTGTACGCCATCGCGGAGGGGAAGGTGGTCGACTCCTTCATCGGCGCCCTTCCCGAGCCGGCGGTACGGGAGTTCGTCAACCGGCTGGCGCCGGCCCAGTCCGAGGCCGACCGGCTGGCGGCGAAGGGCGACGAGGCCTCCCTCCGCCAGGCCCTCGAGCTGCAGCCCGACCATCCGGGCGCGGTGGTGGCCCTGGCCGAGCTGCTGGTCGGGCGGGGCGACACCGAGGAGGCCCTGGCCCTGCTGGCCCGGGTGCCGGAGTCGCCCGAGTCGCGCCGGGTGGCGGCGCTGGCCCGCCTCGGTGGCGACGGGGCCCCGGCCGCCGACGACCTCGACGCCCGCCTCCAGGGCCTGCTCGACCGGGTCAAGGACGACGAGGCGGCCCGCCGCGAGTACGTCGACCTGCTGGAGATGATGGGGGCCGACGACCCCCGGACCCCGCAGTACCGCCGGGCCCTGGCCAGCCGCCTGTACTAGGCCGCCACCTTCTCCCGCCGGGCGAACCGGCGACGGGGCGCGAGTTCGGCCGCCGCGCCGGACGCCGGGCTCTTCCCCGGCGCCAGCTGGGCCAGCCCCCCGGCCAGCGCCTTGCTGACCGCACAGCGGGGAGCGTCGGCCAGCACCGGCTGGCCCAGGTTCAGCGACCGGTTCACCTCCCGCCCGTAGGGGATGACCATGGCGAAGCCCTGCGGGAAGTAGCGCTGCACCTCTCCCACCTCGATGCCGACGTCGCGCTCCACCTTGTTCAGCAGCAGGTGCACCCTTTCGTCCGGCACCTGGAGGCGGCGCAGGGTGGTGAGCATGACGCCCAGGTTGCGGACGCTCGGCAGGTCGAGGGTGGCCAAGGCGTAGATCCGGTCGGCCAGCTCGATGCTCACCAGCACCGACTCCTGCAGGGCGGCGGGGGCGTCGACGATCACGTAGTCGAACCGGCGGCGAGCGGCCTCGATCACCCGGGCCACGTCGTCGGCGTCGATCCGAGCCGCGGCCTCGGGCGTCTCGGGGGCGGCGAGCACGCGGATGCCGGACTGGTGGACGGCCAGGTGCTTCTCCAGCTGGCGGCCGAGCTCCTCGGCGTCGGCACCGAGGGCCAGCAGGTCGCTGATGGTGTGGCTCGGCTCCAAGTGCAGCGAGGCCGAGGCCTCCCCGAACTGCAGGTCCAGGTCCAGCAGGCACGCCCGCTTGCCCTGAGCCTCCAGGTGATAGGCGAGGTTGGTGGCGAAGAATGTCTTGCCACAGCCCCCGGTGGCGGAGACGACGGCGATCACCGCACCGTCCGGAGTCGTCGGCGGCACTGCGGCGGGTGGCGCCGGGGCGGCCACGGCGATGGCCAGGCCCTGTTCGATGGCGTCGGCCAGCGAGCGGTCGGCCACCGGCAGCCGGAGGATGTCGATGGCGCCGGTCCGGACGGTGTCGCGCAGACCGCGCCGGGGCCACTCGTCGAAGGCGAGGATCAGCTGGAGCGGCGGCCGCCGCGCCCGCAGGGCGCGCAGCCGGGCCAGCCCGTGATCGCCGATGACCGCGGGGCCCGACACCAGGATGTCGAACGGCCGGCCGCCGGCGAGCAGCAGGTCCACGGCGTCGAAGTCGGCGCACCGCACGACCTCGACGTGGGGGAGGTAGGTGGCCGCCACCCGCTCGAGCTGGCGGGCGAGCGTCTCGCTCTTGTGCAGCACCACCAGGCGGGCCGCCTCACGGCCCGGCACGGGCTCCTCACCGGCCGATCCGACACCGACCACCGCCCTCGCGACGCTGCGGGGGGTGACGCGAAGGGATGTGTCGGGTCCGGCGAGGAAGCCCGCGTGCCTGGTCACCCTACGGTCAACGGAATCGACGGCTTCCCTCCGTAGATGCCCGCGTATCCCCCGGGATAGTGCAGGTGCACCTGCCGGGACCGGCCTTCGCACCCTTTCTCGCCGATGGCTTCAGCGCCCCCTGGGATGTTCCGACCTATGAGGTGGGGCAATGCGCCCCTCCCGGGTCGTCAGGGCTTCGGGCACGACAGGAGGCTGGAATGACGAGCGTGCTGGTCGTCGACGACGATCCCGACATCCGGGAGCTGGTGATCTGGAAGCTGCACCAGGCCGGGTACGCCACGATGGTGGCGGGCGACGGCGAGGCCGGCCTGGAGATGGCCATCAACGGCGACGAGAGTGGCCAGGTCCCCGATCTGATCCTCGTCGACTGGATGATGCCGAAGATGGCCGGCATCGAGATGTGCAAGGCCCTGCGTGACAACCCGCTGACCTCGAGCATCCCGATGATTCTCCTGACCGCCAAGGCGCAGGAGTCCGAGGTGGAGCGGGGCTTCGCCGCCGGGGTCGACGACTACATCGTGAAGCCGTTCAGCCCCCGGGAGATGCTCGGGCGCATCCAGGCCGTCCTGGCCCGCTCCCAGGCCGCAGCCTGAGCCTGCCGTCAGGCGGCGAGGCTGGTCAGGCGGTCGCGCAGGATCGCCTGCACGGTGGCGAACTGGGCGTGCATCGGGCCGAGGAGGGCCGCGGCCCCGGCCCCGTCGCCGCCGTTGCACAGGAGCTCCTGGCGGGCGGCGAGCACGCTCAGCCGGCGGGCGCCGAACGCGCCGGCGCTCCCGCGGAGGCTGTGGGCCGACTGCGCCGCCGCCTCCAGCCGCCCTTCGGCGAGGGCCGTCTCGACTGCGTCCAGCCGGGCGGGGACACCGGTGAGGAAGAGCTCGAAGGCCTTGGTCAACCCTTCCGGCTCCGCCTCCCCGACGATGGTGAGCAGCTCGGAGAGGATCTCCTCGTCGATGACGTCGTCATGGTCTTCCACGGTCACTCCTTGGCTCAGGGGCAGAACCCGCGGGTGCGGGCCCCCAGGTGGATCAGCGCCGCCGCGCACCGCCGCGGGCACGGGGTGTCGCCCACGAAACCGGCCAAGGCGCCGACGCAGGGCAGCGACCTGGCCTCCTCGGCGGGGACGGGTGGGCTCCAGAGGTAGCCCTGGGCCAGCTCGCAGCCCAGCGCGCTCAGCAGGTCACGGTCCTCGGCGGTCTCGATGCCCTCGGCCAGGACGGCGATCCCGAGCTCCCGCGCCATGGCGATCACGGAGCGGGCGATCACCATGCGGCGGGGGTCGTCCCTGAGGTCGGCGAGGAACACGGGGCCCAGCTTGAGCAGGTCGATGGGCGCTTGGGTCAGGTACGACAGGCTGGCGTGGGTGGAGCCGAAGTCGTCGAGGGCCAGGCTGATGCCCAGCCGCTTCAGCACGTGCAGCCGGGCGACGGCGGTCAGGTCGCCGGGGACGAGCGCGCTCTCGGTCACCTCCAGGCACACCGCCGATCGGGGGATGGCGTAGCGGGCCAGCACCGAGTCCACGCGGTCGACCAGGCGCCGGTCGTCGAGTTGGGTCGCCGAGACGTTGACGCCGACCATGAGCTCATGGCCCATGGCCTCGCCCCGCCGGCGCTGCAGGAAGGCGCACGCCTGGTCCAGGATCGTCATCCCGAGCGCGTCGACGAGCCCGGCCGCCTCCGCGGTGGGGAGGAAGGCGGCGGCCGGCATGACGGTGCCGTCCTCGCGGTGCCAGCGGGCGAGGGCCTCGTAGCCGACGACCTCGCCACGGCTGATGCAGACGATCGGTTGGAACCAGGGTCGGATGGCGCCCGTGCGGATGGCGTCACCCATGCCGGCGGCCGCCTCCGGCGGGGCCTGGCCGGTGAGGGCGAAGGTCGAGGTAGTCATGTCCCTCCTACCGTCGGCGCCGCCCGGCACCATCACGAGGGTCCGACGACCTGAATTCGTAGTGTGTTTGCACTGTTCTGGCCCGTCCGGCGCGGCGGCGGGCTCAGACGTCGGACGGGAAGGAGATGATCCCTTCGCGGACGGCGGTGGAGACGGCCTCAAGCTTCGAGTGGGCGCCGAGCTTGGTCAGGACCGACTGCACGTAGTTCCGCACCGTGTTGACGCTCAGGTACAGCTCGCCGGCGATCAGCTTGTTGTTCCACCCCCGGGCCAGCAGCGACAGGATCTCCAGCTCCCGCTCGGTGAGGTCGGCGCCGACGGCCCGCTGCGTCCGGTTGAGCTTGGGCAGGAGCCGGGCCAGCAGCGCCGGCGAAATGAGGGCCTCGCCGGCCGCGGCGGCCCGGACCGCGTCGGCGACCTCGGCCGCAGCCCGGTCCTTGGTGAGGAAGCCGGAGCAGCCGGCGTCGATGGCGGCCAGCAGGACGCGGTCCTCGGTGGCCGCGGTGAGCATCACCACCATGACCTCGGGGTTCTTGCGCTTGATGTCGGCCGTGATGGCGATGCCATCCCTGTCGGGCATCCGGTAGTCCATCAGGATCACGCGGGGCTGGAGCCGTGCCGCCAGCTCGATGGCCTCCGAGCCGTCGCTCACCACGCCGGCCACTGTCACACCCTCTTCGTCCGAGAGCAGGCGGGCCAGGCTTTCGGCGAAGACCTTGTGGTCGTCGACGATCAGGACGGTGATCTCCGACTCCGGCTCAGTCATCAAGGACCTCCCTGATCACGCGCAGCAGCTCCTCCTCGGCCACCGGCTTGGAGAGGGGACGGGCGATGTTCCCTAAGTCCCCGGTGTCGTAGCCGGTCATGAGGACCACCCGGACCGGTGCGGCCCGCTCGGCCAGCGCCCGGGCCAGGTCGTCGCCCCGCATGCGGGGCATGGCGACGTCGGACAGCACCAGGTCGATGGCCCCGACCTCCCGGTCGAACACCTCCAGCGCATCCAGCCCGTCGTTGGCCACGATCACCTCGTAGCCGTGGTCGGCCAGGAGCCTGGCCGTCCCGGCCCGCAGGGTGGCCTCGTCCTCCACGAGGAGGATCCGCTCCCGCCCGCCGGCCAGTGGCGAGTGGGCGCCGGCCGGCCCCCTCGGGCTGCCCTGCGCACCGCGGAGGGTCACTGTGACCGCCGTTCCCTCGCCCACCTGGGAGTCGATCGTAACGTCGCCGCCGTTCTGGCCGACGATCCCGTAGACGGTGGCCAGGCCCAGACCGGTGCCCCGTCCCCGCTCCTTGGTCGTGAAGAAGGGCTCGAAGGCCCGCTTGACCACCTCGGGCGCCATGCCGTGACCGGTGTCGACCACCCGGAGGACGACATCAGGCACCTGGGCCAGACCGGCGCCGGCCAGCTGGGTGGTCGCCGGCGACCGCTGGGTCATGATCGTCAGCCGGCCGCCGCCGGGCATGGCGTCACGTGAGTTGATGGCAAGGTTGAGCACGATCTGTTCCAGCTGGTTCGGGTCGGCCAGGGCCACCATAGGCCCCGGTGCGAGGTCGAGCCGGAGCTCGACGTGCTCGCCGAGCGTGCGCTGGAGCATCGACGCCGCGCCCCGGATCACCTCGTTCACCTCGACGGGCAGCGGGTTGGCGACGTCGCGGCGGGCGAAGGCCAGCAGCTGGCGGGTCAACCCGGCGCCGCGCTCGGCGGCGGCGCGGATCTCCCCGAGGTCGGCGGTGACGGTGGGGTCGTCGACCCGGCGGCTGATCAGCGTGGTGAAGTTCAGGATCACCCCCAGCAGGTTGTTGAAGTCGTGGGCGATGCCGCCGGCCAGCTCACCCAGGCTCTCCAGCCGGTGGGACCGCTCCCGCTGGGCCTCCAGGTCCTGGCGCCGGCGTTCGGCTTCCAGCTCCATGCGGTCGCTCACGTCGCGGATGGCGGCCAGCACCAGCAGTCCCGGCTCCTCACTGACGGCACTGAGGCTGATCTCTGCGGGGAAGGTCGTGCCGTCCTTGCGCCTGGCCGACAGCTGCAGCCCGGCGCCCATCGGCCGGTGGGTGGGCGCTTGGGCGTACGTCGCCCGGTGGAGGGTGTGGGGACCGGTGATCGACTCGGGAACGAGGACCTCGACCGGCTGGCCCCGCAGCTCCTTGGCCGTCCATCCGAACAGGCGCTCGGCCTGGGCGTTCAGCAGCTCGATCCGCCCGGCCGCGTCGACGCCCAGGATGGCGTCGGGCGCCGACTCGAGCACCGCCCGCAGCCGCCGCTCGGTCCGGCGGGCCACGGTCACGTCGCGGACGGTGACGGCCTGGAACCTGCCCTCCGGCGCCTCGAACTCCTTGCTGCTGATCTCGGCCCGGAACGTGGAGCCGTCCCGGCGCCTGGCCCACACCGCGTCATCACCCAGGGGCAGCGGCATGTCGGGCGTCCACTCGGGAAGGAGCACGTCCAGGCTCTGGTCCACGACCTCCTGCTGGCACCAGCCGAACAGCGTCTCCGCCTCCTCGTTGATCCACACGATCTCCCCGCCGCTTCTCGCCCCGACGAGGGCGTCCGGCGCGGCGGCCGCCAGCGCGCCTATCAGTTCGACGGATGGCTGCACGGTGTTGCTCCCAACTTCCCCAGTCGGGCAACTGTACGACAAGGAGGACAAGCTAGACGTTTGAGGTAAAACGGTCCACCCCTTCGGGGGGCGGGCTGCCCGTGCCGGTCAGGACCGGCTCGGCGGGGATCTCGAACCAGAAGGTGCTGCCGGTGCCGACCGTGCTTTCGACGCCGACCTGCCCGCCCATGGCGTCCACCAGCTGGGCGGCGATGGCCAGCCCGAGGCCGGTGCCACCGAAGCGGCGGGTCATCGAGGGGTCCACCTGCGAGAACGGCCGGAAGAGCAGGCCCAGCTGCTCGGGGGCGATGCCGATCCCGGTGTCGCTCACCTCCACCCGGATGCCGCCCGGCGCCGGGTCGACCCGGATCACCACGGCGCCCGTCTCGGTGAACTTCACCGCGTTGGCGGCCAGGTTGAGCAGGATCTGGCGGAGGCGGTTGGCGTCGCCGAGGACGGTCTCGGGCACGGCCCGGTCGCAGACGGACACGAGGCGCAGACCCTTGGCCTCTGCCGGACCGGCGAGGAAGGAGACGACGTCGCCCACTACGGCCCGGACGGCGACGTCGACCAGCTCCAGGTCCAGGCGGCCGGCCTCGATCTTGGAGAAGTCGAGGATGTCGTTGATGATCGCCAGCAGCCCGTTGCCGGCTCGCGTCACCGCGTCGGCGAACTTGCGCTGGGTCTCGTCGAGGCCGGTTTCCAGGAGCAGCTCGTTCATGCCCAGGATGACCGTCATCGGCGTGCGGATCTCGTGGCTGGTGTTGGCGAGGAACTGGGACTTCAGCCGGGAGGCCTCCAGCGCTTCGTCGCGGGCCCGGGCCAGCGCCACCTCGGTCCGCTTGAGCTCGGTGATGTCGGTCACCATGGCCAGGCCGGTGATCGCCCCGTCGCCCGGCTCACCCGCCGACCAGGAGATCGAAAGGAGGACCGGGAGCAGGCTGCCGTCCTTGCGCCGGAGCCGGCAGTCGATCTGGGCGTTGGGCCCGTCGGCGCCGTCGGGCGCGGCGCCGGCGTCCCAGCCCCGCACGTGGGCCGGTAGGCGGGTCCCCAGCAACTCCTCGGCGCTGTAGCCCAGCATCAGGGCGAGCTGAGGGTTCACGAACGTCGTGCGGTAGTCGGCGTCGAACACCCAGACCCCCTGGCGGGTCATCTCGATGATGCCGCGGTAGAGCGTCTGGCGCGGCGGCCGGGCGCGCTGGGCGGCCCCGCCCCTGGCTTCGCGGTGGACGGCTGCCCGCATGCGGCCGAGCACGCCGGGTCGCTTCGCCGCCATGGCTCAGCCCGAGGTGGCGGCGACAGCGCGAACCGGTCGATCCATCCGCACGAGGGGGATGGTGAAGGTGACGGTCGTGCCGGCGCCGGGCGACGAGTCGACGTGGATCTCGCCGCGGTGATCGTCGACGATCTTCTTCACGATGGCGAGGCCGAGCCCGGTGCCGGGGATGGCCATCGACATGGCGGCCGGCGAGCGGAAGAACCTGGTGAACAGCCGGTCCTTGTCCTCGGCCGACATGCCGATGCCGGTATCGGACACCGTGAACACGGCCGACTGGCCTTGACGGGCGACCGACAGGGAGACCTTCCCACCGGCGGGCGTGAACTTCACCGCGTTGGAGAGCAGGTTGGTGAGCGCCCGCTCCAACCCGGAGCGGTCGGCGAGCATCAGGTCGACGTCGGAGCCCACCTCGAAGGTCATCTCGAGGGAGTGCTCGGATGCCGCGGGGGCCATGGCCGTGCTGATCTCCTCGACGAGCATCCGCAGGTCCGTGGGGGCCATGGTGAGCCCGAACCCGCCGGTCTCGATCTTGGAAAGGGTCAGGAGGTCCTCGATGAGGCTGAGGAGGCGGTGGCTGTTGCGCTCGATGGCGCCGACCGCCCACACCTGGTCGAGGTTCAGCTCGCCCAGCTCCCCCTGGCTCAGCAGCTCCACGTGGCCGATCATGGCCGTGAGCGGGGTGCGCAGCTCGTGGGAGACGGTGGACACCAGGTCGGTCTTGATCTGGTCGAGTTGCTGGAGCTCCTGGACCTGGCGCTTCAGGCCGTCCTCCAGCGCCTTGCGCTTGGAGACGTCGCGCAGGGTGACGACGATGCCCTGCACGAGCCGGTCGTGCAGCAGGTTGTTGCCGATCGCCTCCACCAGCAGCCAGGTGCCGTCGCCCCGGCGGAACCTGAACTCGACCTCCGGGCGCACCCCCCGCTCGGCGGCGAGGGCGTAGAAGAAGGCGGCGGCGCAACCGTGGTCGTCCGGGTGCACGAGGTCGAGCAACCGGTGGCCGACGAGGGCGCTCGGCTCGTACTTCAGGAACCGCTGGGCCGACGCAGTCTGGTGGTGCACGACCAGGTCGGCGTCGAGGACGGTGATCATGTCGGAGGCGTGCTGGGCCAGGGCGGCGAGGCGCTCGTCGCTGCGCCGGCGCAGCAGGTCGTCGGCGAGGGCGGCCCGTTCGAGGGCGACGGCCGCCTGGGCCCCGAGGGCCTGGAGCGCGGCCAGGATGGGTGCCGGGAGCCGGGTGACGCCCGAGACCAGGACCTCCCCGAGCTTCGACGCATGGGTGGCGATGGGCACCTCGATGGCCGCGCCCGCGGCGACGGGGGCCGGGACCGGGGGAGGCGGATCGGTGGCCCGCCGCCTCGGCGCCAGCAGCTGCACCCGCACCTCGACGCCGATGATGTCGATGGTGAGCGCTCGCGCCGCCTCGGCGGTGACGTCCTCGATGCCCGCCCGGTCGGTGACGCCGCCGAGGGCGGCGGCGGCCTGGCGGAGCACCCCCTCCCTGAACAGGGCCTGCTGCTCGTCGTTGACGCTTTGGCGCAGGGACGTGACCAGGCCGGTCATCCGGGCCAGCACCAGCAGGAACAGCACGGCTGAGGCGGCGGCCGACACCGAGAAGGCGCTGTCGGCGTCCTGGATGGACTGGGCGATCCCTACGGCGGGGGCGATCAGGGTGGCCGCGGCCAGGGGGACCAGGCGGCGGCCGGTCAGCGTCGGCCGGGACTCGGTGGCCTGCTCGCCCAGGCGCCGCATGCCGGGAAGCAGCGCGGCGGTACCCCACAGGAGGTAGTAGGCCAACCAGCCGGCGTCGAGGAGCGCGCCCTGGGTGTAGCCGGCGTGCAGCTCGATGTAGCCGTACACGGAGTCGGTGACCAGCAGGCTCACCACGCCGACGCCCAGGAGGTAGAAGCTCGGCGAGCGGGCGCCCTGCCCGACGACCAGGCGGGCGACGACGGCCAGGAGCAGGACGTCCATCAGCGGGTAGGCGACCGACATGACCCGCGCGGCCAGGGACAGCCCGAAGAGGTGGGCGTAGGGATCGATGACGAAGACCCAGGTGAGCAGGCCGAGGCCCACGGTGATGATCGACGCATCCAGCAGGCTGGCCCGGTCCTTTCCGGGCGTACGGGCCCGGATGAGGATCAGCAGGCCGGCGACCAGCAGCGGGTAGACGCCCAGGTAGAAGAAGTCGCCGATGGATGGGAACTCGAAGTCGAAGGCGTAGTAGAGGACGTCGCCGACGACGAAGGAGACCTGTGCCGCCGCGAACAGGAGCCACGGGGCCAGGGGCTTCGGGCGGTTGACCAGCGCGCCGACGAGGATGGCGACGGCCGCCGAGAGCCCGATGACGCTGAACACCAGGCCGTTGCCCCGCATGCCCGGCACGGTGAAGTACCCCACAACCGCCAGAACGCCCGCCGTGAAGTAGGCGACACCCCCGTTGCGCTGCATACATGTCTATGTCGACTTCGCCCGTTCCGCGCTGAATGATGCGATCGCATCATGACCCGCCCGGACATCAAGTGCATGCTGTGGTAGCAGGGTGTACTTCGCGCCCCGGATGACGACGGTGAGCGGCTCGCCCTCCTCCAGGAGGTACCGCTCGCCCTCGTGGGTCAGCCGTACCCTGACCTGGCGGCCGCGGAACCGCAGCGAGAAGGCAAGGGCGTTCCACCGGGCCGGGAGGTGGGGGTCGAAGGTCAGCTGCCCGTCGTAGTCCCGGACGCCGCCGAAGCCGAAGACCATCGCCATCCAGGCGCCCGCGGCGGAGGCGATGTGAACCCCGTTGGAGACGTTCCCGGCCACGTCGGCGAGATCCATGAGCAGGGCGAAGTCGAAGTACCGGCAGGCCGCCTCCTCCTCGCCGATCTCGGCGGCCACCACGCTCTGCACGCTGGCCGACAGCGAGGAGTCGCCCGTGGTCAGGTTGTCGTAGTACTCGAAGTTGCGGCGCTTCTGCTCGTGGTCGAACTCGTTGCCGAGCATGAACATGGCCATGACCACGTCGGCCTGCTTCAGCACCTGGTGGCGGTAGATCGACAGTGGGTGGAAGTGCAGGAGGAGCGGGAACTTGTCCGGGGGGGGTGGCCTCCAGGTCCCACATCTCGCGTTCGAGGAAGGTGTCGTCCTGGGGCGTCACCTTTCGGACCGGGTCGTAGGGGACGTGCATGAGGTCGGCCGCCAGATCCCAGGCGTCGACCTCAATGGGGTCGAGGGCCAGCTGCTCCCGGAGGGCGGCCCACGCCGCCGGCTCGGTGGCCGCCAGCCGGCGGGCGACCGACGCCGCGTAGCGCAGGTTCAGGCGGGCCATGAGGTTGGTGAAGGCGTTGTCGTTGACGACCGTCGTGTACTCGTCGGGCCCGGTGACCCCGTGGATGTGGAACCGCCCGTCCTCGCCGTAGAAGCCCAGGTCCTCCCACATCCGGGCCGTCTCGATCAGGACCTCCGCACCGGCCTCCAGCAGGAAGCCATCGTCGCCCCGCACGTCGACATACCGCTTGATGGCGTAGGCGATGTCGGCGTTGAGGTGGTACTGGGCCGTGCCCGCCTGGTAGTAGGCCGACGCCTCCTCGCCGTTGATCGTGCGCCACGGGAACGTCGCTCCCCGCTGGCCGAGGTCGGCCGCCCGCTGCCGGGCCTTGGGCAGCATGCTGTGGCGGAACCGCAGCAGGTTCCGGGCCGTCCGGGGCTGGGTGTAGGCCAGGAAGGGCAGGACGTAGGCCTCGGTGTCCCAGAAGTAGTGCCCGTCGTAGGCCCCGCCGGTCAGCCCCTTGGCCGGGATGCCGGACCCCTCGGCCCGCCAGCTGGCCTGGCCGAGCTCGAACAGGTTCCAGCGCACGGCCTGCTGCACGCGCACGGGCACCGTGCCCGGTCGGCCGTCCTCGACGACGACGTCGGCCCGGTCCCAGAACCGGTCCAGGTTCTCCCGCTGGGCGGTGCGCAGCGCGTCGAACCCGTCGCCCCCGATCCGGGCCAGCGTCCGCCGGCAGCGGTCGCCCAGCTCCTCGGCGGGCACCGCCCGCGAGGTCTGGTAGGTGGCGTACTTCACGATCCGCAGCGGCACGTCGGGCTCGGCGTCGGCGGTCAGGACCAGCTCGGCGGCGCCGGGGCGGACCGACGTGGCTACGTCGTGCCGGCAGGGGACGTCGACGTGGTGGTCGACGCCGACGGCCAGGGTCATCCCGCTGTTCGCCGTCCGGTAGCCCAGCACGACCCGACCGTCGCCGCCCTCGGCGAACTGCTCCTGCAGGACGTGGTGGTCGAGCCGGCGGCCGAGCCGGGGATCCTCGTCGCCGGCGGCCGGCCCGCCCGCGCCGTGGCCGAGGATGCGGGAGACGACCACCACCGGCGACCGGCGGTCGATCGTCACCTCGTATGACATGGCGGCGACGTGGCGGTGCTCCAGCGACACCAGCCGGGTCGACCGCACCCGGACGTGCTTGCCCGCCGGCGTCGTCCACAGCAGGTCACGGGAGAGCGTCCCGTTGCGCATGTCGAGCACCCGCGCGTACTCGCGCAGGCGGGCGGTGGGCAGGTAGAGCGGCTCGTCGTCGACAAGGAGCTGGAACACCGTGGCGTCGGGGACCGCCACCATGGTCTGGCCGACGCGGGCCAGCCCGTAGGCCTGCTCGGGGTGGGCGATTGGCCACGTCTCGTGGAAGCCGTTCACGAACGTGCCGGGCATGTACGCCGGCCGGCCCTCCTCGAGCGAGCCCCGCATGCCGAGGTAGCCGTTGGACAGGGCGAAGGCGGTCTCCGTGCGGGCCGAGAAGGCCTCGGTCCAGCGCGACTCCACGACCCGCCACTCGTCGGCCGGGAACAGGTGCTCCGGGGGCCGCACGATCTCCCGCTTCAACACGGGTCGATTGTCCGGCCCCGGCGACGGCAACCGGAAGGGTCGAAGGTCCCCTCTCGCCCTCGAACTGGTGACAGAAATGGGGGCTGGGACCCCCATTTCTGTCACCAGTTCGAGGGGGGGTCAGGAGGAGGGCGACGCCGGGGTGAGGCCCGGGGGGGCGGCCCAGGAGTGCAGGGTCTTCATGTAGTTGGCCCGCTCGAAGGCGGACGGGTCGCCGCTGGTGGCCTGGCTGGCGCTGCCCCGCAGCTGGTCGACCGAGGTGTACTCGTGGCGGGCCATCCACGTCCGCAGGTCGGCCTCGACGGCGGCGAAGTGCCCCGGCCCGTTGCGCAGGACGGCCGAGGTCATCATGGCCACGTCGGCGCCGACCATGAGGGCCTTCACCACGTCGATGCCGCCCCGGATGCCCGAGGTGGCGGCGAGTGAGACGCGGGGGCCGAGCTGGGGGCGCAGGATGGCGATCCAGCGCATCGGGAGCCGCAGCTCCCACGGCTGGCTCAGCTCCAGCCGGGGGACGACGTCGAGGTTCTCCAGGTCCAGGTCGGGCTGGTAGAAGCGGTTGAACAGGACCAGGCCGTCGGCGCCGGTGGCGACCACCCGGGCCGCGAAGTTGGCCATGGCCGAGTAGTACGGGCTGAGCTTGACCGCCAGCGGCACCCCGACCGCCTCCCGCACCGTGGCCACCAGGTCCAGGTCGCGTGCCTCCATGTCGGCGCCCGTGAGGGTCGGGTCGGCGGCCACGCGGTACAGGTTCAGCTCGACGGCGTCCGCCCCGGCCTCCTCCATGCGCCGGGCGTAGCGGACCCACCCTCCCTTGGTGGTGGCGTTGAGGCTGGCGATGACCGGCACGTCGACCTGGGCCTTGATCCGGGCCAGGGTGGCGACGTAGCGGTCGCCGGCGTCGGCCAGCTCGGGGATGCTCGGGAAGTAGTCGAGGGCCTCGGCGAAGTGCTCGGTGCCGGCGTCGAGCGCTCGGTTGAGCTGGATCTCCTCGTGGAGGATCTCCTCCTCGAACAGCGACGGCATGACGATGGCGGACGCCCCGCCCTCGGCCACCAGGCGGGCGGTGGCCGGGTCGCCGTTGAGCGGCCCGGCGGAGGCGACGAGCGGCGAGGCCAGGTCCAGGCCCAGGTAGCGGGTGGTGAGGTCGACGGTCTCGCTCATGACCCGCTCCCGTCGCGGTCGACCTCGGGTTGGACGTCGGGCGAGGGCACGATCGGCGGTGACAGGTGGGGCACGGTCCGCAGGACCCCCGCCAGCTGCTCGTAGTACCGCCACCGCTCGTCGGCGTCGGCCTGGGCCAGCTCGGCCAGCTGGGCGGCCCGCTCGGGGTGGGTGCGCTCGAGCACGGCGAAGCGGGTCTCGCTGGCCACGAAGTCGCGGACGGGGATCGACGGCTTGTGCGAGTCCAGCTTGAACGGCCGCCCGTCGGAGATCTCGCTGGGCTGGAACCGGTACAGCGGCCAGTACCCGCTCTTCACCGCGTCCTTCTGGTGGGTCATCGACTTCGACATGTCGATGCCGTGGGCGATGCAGGTGCTGTAGGCGATGACCAGCGACGGTCCCGGCCAGGCGTCGGCCTCCAGCAGGGCCTTGGTGGTCTGCAGGTCGTTGGCTCCCATGGCCACCTGGGCCACGTAGACGTTGCCGTAGGCCCGGGCGATGGCGCCCAGGTCCTTCTTGCCGGTGCTCTTGCCGGCGGCGGCGAACTTGGCCACCGCGCCACGCGGCGTCGCCTTCGACGCCTGGCCGCCGGTGTTCGAGTACACCTCGGTGTCGAGCACGAGGACGTTGACGTTGCGGCCTGAGGACAGCACGTGGTCGAGGCCGCCGAAGCCGATGTCGTAGGCCCAGCCGTCGCCGCCGATCAGCCACACGCCCTGGCGCACCAGGTTGCCGGCCAGAGCCAGCAGGTGGCGGGCGTCGGGCGAGTCGATCCCGGCCAGGCGGTCGCGCAGCTGGTCGAGGAGCCGGCGCTGGACCTCGATCTCCGCCTCGGTGTCCGCCGGGGCCAGCAGGTCGGTCACCAGGTCGACGCCCAGCTCCGGCGACAGCTTGGCGAGCAGGGCCCGGGCCTGGCCGCGCATGGTGTCGAGGGCCAGGCGCATGCCCAGGCCGAACTCGGCGTTGTCCTCGAACAGGGAGTTGTTCCACGCCGGCCCCCGACCGGCGGCGTTCACCGTCCATGGCGTGGTCGGCAGGTTGGCCCCGTAGATCGACGAGCAGCCGGTGGCGTTAGCCACGATCATCCGGTCGCCGAAGAGCTGGGTGACCAGCTTGAGGTACGGCGTCTCCCCGCACCCAGAGCAGGCGCCGGAGAACTCGAAGAGGGGCTCCAGGACCTGCGACCCCTTGACCGAGTCGTGGGGGAGGAGGCTGCGGTCGAGCGGCTCGATGGACTGGAAGTAGTCCCACCTGGTGCGTTCGATGTCGCGGTGCTCGCCGACCGGCTCCATGTTGATCGCCTTGTGGCGGACCTCGGTCTTGCTCTTGGCCGGGCACACGTCGACGCACACGCCGCAGCCGGTGCAGTCGTCCGGCGCCACCTGGATCGCCAGCCGGTGCCCGGGCAGGTCCTTCGAGCGGAAGTCCTTGCTGAGGAACTCGGGCGGGGCGCCGGCCACCGCGCCCGGCTCGAAGACCTTCATGCGGATGGTCGCGTGGGGGCAGACGATGGCGCACTTGCCGCAGTCGATGCAGATGTCGGGGTCCCAGATGGGGATCTCCTGGGCGATGGCCCGCTTCTCGTACTTGGTGGTGCCCGTGGGGAACGTCCCGTCGACGGGGAGGGCGCTCACGGGTAGCCGGTCGCCGTCGCCCGCCATGAGCAGGGTGGTGACCCGCTTGACGAACTCCGGGGCGCCGTCGGGCACGGTGGACGCCATCCGGCGGCTGCTGGTGACCTCGCCGAGGGGCACGCGCACCAGCCGTTCGAGGGAGTGGTCGATCGCGGCGAAGTTCCGGTCGACGACCGTCTGGCCCCGGCGGGAGTACGTCTTCTCCACGAACGCCTTGATGTGGGCGATGGCCTCATCGGCGGGCAGCACCCCTGACAGCTTGAAGAAGCACGGCTGCATCACCGTGTTGATGCGGCTGCCCATGCCGGTCTCCGAGGCCACCTTGTAGGCGTCGATCACCCACAGGTCGACCCCCTTGTCGACCAGCTGCTGCTGCACCTCACGGGGCAGGTGGTCCCAGACCGTCTCGGCCGGGAACGGCGAATTGAGGAGGAACGTGGCCCCGGGCTTGGCGACGTCCAGCACCTTCATCTTCTCCAGCAGGCCGAACTGGTGGCAGGCGACGAAGTCGGCGTCCTCCACCAGGTACGTCGAGCGGATGGGGTCCGGGCCGAAGCGCAGGTGGGAGACGGTGACCGAGCCCGACTTCTTGGAGTCGTAGACGAAGTAGCCCTGGGACCACAGGTCGGTGTGCTCGCCGATGATCTTCACCGACGCCTTGTTGGCGCCCACCGTGCCGTCGGATCCGAGGCCGAAGAACACCGCCTGCACCTCCCGGGCCGGGCGGGGGTAGCGGAAGTCGGTGTCGACCGGCAGGCTGAGGCGGGTGACGTCGTCGTAGATGCCCACGGTGAAGTGGCGCTTGGGCTCCGGGCGGGTGAGCTCGTCGAAGACGGCCTTGGCCATGGCCGGCGTGAACTCCTTGGACGACAGGCCGTAGCGGCCGCCGATCACGCGGGGGAGGGGCCGGCCGTCCGCCTGCTCGGCGAGGGCGGCCACCACGGTGAGGTACATGGGCTCGCCGACCGCACCCGGCTCCTTGGTGCGGTCGAGGACGGCGATCGAGCGGACCGACGGCGGCAGGGCGGCCACCAGCTGCTCGGCCGGGAAGGGGTTGAACAGGCGGACCCTCAGCATGCCCACCGGCTCGCCGGCGGCCACCAGGCTGTCCACCGCCTCCTCGACCGCCCCGGACCCGGATCCCATGACGACCACGACCCGCTCGGCGTCGAGGGCGCCGTGGTACTGGACCAGGTCGTAGCGGCGACCGGTGCGCTCAGCGAGCTCGTCCATGACCTGGCGCACGACTCCCGGGACGGCCAGGTGGTAGGGGTTGCTCGCCTCCCGGGCCTGGAAGAACACGTCGGGGTTCTGGGCCGTGCCCCGCACGACCGGTGCGTCAGGGGTCATGCCCCGAGCCCGGTGCTCGAGCACGTCGCCATCCCGCACCAGGGCCCGAAGATCCTCCGTGTCGAGCACCGAGATCTTGTCGACCTCGTGCGAGGTGCGGAACCCGTCGAAGAAGTGCAGGAACGGAACCCGGGAGCGCAGGGTGGCGGCGTGGGCGATCAGGGCGAAGTCGTGGACCTCCTGCACCGAGCCGGCGGCGAGCATGGCCCAGCCGGTGGTGCGGGCGTGCATCACGTCGCTGTGGTCGCCGAAGATCGACAGGGCGTGGGTGGCGATGGTGCGGGCGGCCACGTGGATCACCGTGGGCGTGAGCTCGCCGGCGATCTTGAACATGTTGGGGATCATCAGGAGCAGGCCCTGGGAGGCGGTGAAGGTGGTGCCCAGCGCACCTTTCTGCAGGGCCCCGTGCAGGGCGCCGGCGGCGCCGGCCTCCGACTGCATCTCCACCACGTCCGGCACGACGCCCCAGAGGTTCGGCTTCCCGGCGGCCGACCAGTCGTCGGCGTGCTCGGCCATCGGTGACGCCGGGGTGATCGGGTAGATGGCGACGACCTCGCTCAGCGCGTAGGCGATCCGTGCCGCGGCCTCGTTGCCGTCCATGCACTCAAACCGGCGGTCCATCGTGACGATCCTCCGTTCGTCGTGAGCTGCTGCGCCGTCTCCGTACCCCGGAGCGACAGCCTAGGAGCGGCGAGCCGCCTCCCCGTTCGCCCCTCAGATCCGCCGGCGCCGGCCCTCGATGGCGGCCCGCCGCACGGCGTCGATCTGGCCCTCGATCGAGGCTGACTCGTCGAGGATCACGACCGGCGTCTCCTCGTGCCGGCGGTGCCAGGCCTCGAGCACGTCCTGGCCGCCGGTCCCGAGCTGGAACAGCACGGCGTCCGCGCCGCCGGCCAGGGCGCACTCCTCCCCTCTGACGAGAGGGCACTCGGCCGGGCTGTCGCCCGGGCCGCAACACAGGGCCACGTCGATGCCGGCCCTCGTGAACCGGGCGAAGTCCGAGACGGCGAGCGCCGGATCGGCGCTCTCGACGAGCACCCGGAGCCGGCGCGAGCCGTCGGCTCGGGTTCCGTTCCACGCCGATGTCGTCCTCTGCCTCACGGCGGTCCTCCTCGAATATCGCTGCGGCCCAATGGTGCGCATGCCGGCTCCCGCCGGACCAGGGTCGAACGTCCCTCCGCGCCGGCCGATCGCCCTGTGCGCCGCGCCAGGGTGGCCGGGGGTGGTGGATCTGCCGGCCGCGCCCGGCCGGTGAGCCGTCGTGACCCGGCCCGCCGGCGTCGGCGAAATGTGACCTTCGCGCGCCCACGGAAGGACCAACGCCCCTGTAGCGCGGCGCCCCGGAGGTCGAGCATTCCTCGTGAAGACCCGCAGGCCGCCAGAGAACCCGGCCTCGGGGTGGGAGGAGCGGTCATGGCCGAGTCATTCGGGCACACGGGGCCATTCGAGTTCACCGGCAGCGTCGAGAGCTGCACCGGCTGCGGGGAGATCATCCACACCGGCGACATGGTCGCCCCCATCACGCCCGACCGCCCCGACCGGCTGGTCTGCGTCGGGTGCTGGTGGCGGGTCGAATGCGATCTTCCTCTCCCCGCGTGGACTCCCAGGCGGTCGAGCTCCTGACCGGCGGCGGGAGGTGTCGCGCCGCCTGACCCGCCTCAGGCCTTCTTGGCCGCCGCCTTCCGGGGCGCGGCGCCGGCCTTCTTGGCCGGTGCCTTGGCCGCGGGCGACTTCTTGGCCGCCGGGGCCTTCTTGGCCGCGGCCGCAGGGGCGGCCTTCTTGGCCGGCGCAGCCGCCGCGGTGGCGGTGGCCTTGGCCGGCGCAGCCGCCTTGGTGGCGGTGGCCTTGGCCGGGGCGGCCTTGGCCGGGGCCGGCGGCCAGACGCCCTTGGCCAGCTTGGGCGCGGCCTTGGTGCTCATCACCGCGTCCTTGAACCCCTTGAGCGGCGTGATCTTGGCCTTCTTGGACGCCTTCACCTTGACCGGCGCGCCGGTGGCTGGGTTCCGGGCCATGCGGGCCGGGCGGTCCACCCGGGCGAACTTGGCGAAACCGGAGATCGTGACCTGCTCTCCCTTGGCGGCCACCGCCTCGATGACTTCGGTGATCCCCCGCAACGCGGTGTCGATGTCGCGAGATGCGAGGCCGGTGTGGGCGGCGGCGGCGTTGACGAGCTCTTTGCGGTTCATGCGTGCTCCTCGGTTCGGCTGGTGACCAGTGTGCCCGGGCGTGGCGCCGCGATGGGGGATCCTGGTACGCAAGCCGCCCCGCAGCGGCTCCCATGCGAGATGGGAATGGCGCACGTCCGCCTGACGGCGGACCAGGCGGACGTCGCGCCGGCATCAGTGTGGCAGACCTGCAGGAGTAAGTGCAAGGGACATCTAGCAATTTTTCCGGGCTGGCGGCCTCGACGGTTTCAGCCCACGAAGGCCAGGGCCAGGAGGAGCACGAGGCCCACGGCGAAGGACGCGGTGTGCAGGGCGTGCTCGCCGAGCGCCTCCTGGTGGGTGAGCTCGGGGATCAGGTCGGCGGCGGCGATGTAGGTGAAGTTCCCGGCCGCGAACGGGAGCAGGACGGCCACGTCCACCTCGCCGGCCAGTGCATAGGCGGCGACGCCACCGACCAGGAAGGCCAGGGCCGAGAGGAAGTTGAAGAAGAGGGCCCGCTTCCGGTCGAAGCCGGCGTGGACGAGGATGGCGAAGTCGCCGAGCTCCTGAGGGAGCTCGTGGGCGGCCTCCACCAGCCAGGTGACCATGCCGAGGCGGTGGTCGACCACGAAGGCGCTGCCCACGGCCAGACCCCCGACCAGGTTGTGGGCGCCGTCGGCCAGCAGCACCAGGTACCCGACCGGCGTGTGCGCGAGGGGCGTCTCCCCGTGGTGGTGCTGCCACAGCAGCGTCTGCTCGGCCAGGAAGAAGATCACGAAGCCCCCGACGAACCACCCGTAGACGGACAGCTCGTTGCCGAGCTCGTCGACCGCCTCGGGCAGCAGGTGGAAGAACGCCCCGCCGAGCAGGGAGCCGGCGGCGAGGGCCACCAGGGGCAGGACCACCCGTCGCATCCGGTCGGTGTCGAGCGGGATCAGGGCGATGCCCACGAGGGAGATGCCGCTCATGACCACGCCTGACGAGATGATCCAGGCGAGGGTCGACATTGGCGCGGCGGCCGGGCCGCTAGGCGGAGGTGGCCGTCGGGGCCGTGCTGAGCGCCCGGGCGATCCCGCCCGCCCATTCCTCGATGTCGCTCCAGTCCCGGTGGTCGCCGTAGCGCCCGCCGGTGGCCTTCAGGAACAGCAGGCCCTTCACGCCCCACTGCCTGGGCTGCACGGCGCCGGCGAAGTTGCGGTGGTCGCGGGCGCCGAGGGCCCGGCGGAAGCGGGCGACGTCGCGCGGCTCGCTCTGGAGCTGGCGCAGGGCCCGGGCCACCTTGGGGGAGACGAAGCTGGTGGTGTCGCCCACGGAGCTCACGCTGAAGAGCCAGACCGGCCGCCGCCCCAGGACGGCGCGATGCCGCTTCATGAAGTCCCGGGCCTGGGGGAGCCACAGCTTGTCGTGGACGGCGCTGCCGATGACGACGGCGTCGTAGGCATCGACGGCCACCACGTCCGCGACCGGGCGCAGGTCGACCTCGCAGCCGGCGTGCACCAGCCGCTCGCCGATCCGCTCGGCGATGCCCGCCGTCGACCCGAACGCGGTCGCGTAGCTCACGAGGACCCTCATGCCCGTCATCTCCTCCAGCAGTTCAGCAGAAGTCCGAGGGTTCAGGCTGCCTTTCGCCGGCGGGTGGTCGCCAGAGGCGAACGCCCCCTTCCCGCCTACGGTGGGGGGATGCGGTTACAGCGCCACGGCGATCACTGGCTGCTGGTGGGCGGGCCGGTCCCGCCCGGGTCGGCGGCCATCACCATCGGCTCGGTCGTATCGGTCCGCCGGCGCTTCGCCGGCGACGCCCGGCTCCTGCGCCACGAGGCCGAGCACGTCCGCCAGTGGCGGGAGCTCGGCAAGCTGGAGTTCCTGCGCCAGTACCTCGGCGCCTACGTGCGCTGGCGCCGGGCCGGGTTCGCCCACCAGGCCGCGTACCGCATGATCCCGCTCGAGGTCGAGGCCGAGGCCGCGGCCGAGCGGTTCGAGGCCGGCCCTGGCGGCGACGGCGCGCACGCTCTAGGCTGAGGGTCGGCTTCCGGCGGGCCCGGCGGCTTCCCCCTGAACGGTTCTCCCGTGGGGGTGCGCGCCGCGTGTCCGATCTGCTGCAACCTCTGCCGGTCCGGTCGTGGGCCGACCGGCTCTCCGCCCTGCGCGACCAACCCTGGTTGCGCCCGGTCCTCGCCGCCGGCGGCGCGGTCCTGACCGTCGGTCTGCTCGTCCTGGCCGGCCTGGCGTTCCTGCGCTCGTCCTCGCCGGCGCCCACGCTCACCCTGCCGCAGGCCGAGCCCGGCGCGGCGCCGGCCGCTCCGGGCTCGGCCCCGGGCGCTCCGGGGGCCCCGCCCGCCAGCCTGCCGCCGGTGACGGTGACGGTCCACGTGGCCGGCCAGGTGGTGAACCCGGGCGTGTACGCAGTGCCCGCCGGTGGCCGGGTGGCCGATGCCGTGGTGGCCGCCGGTGGCACCGGGGCCGAGGCCGACGTCGAGCAGCTGAACCTGGCCGCCCGGGTGTCCGACGGCGAGCGGATCTACGTCCCCAAGAAGGGCGAACCCCCACCCGCGGTGACGTCGCCGGCCGGCCCAGCGGCGCCGGCCGGCGGCGGCGGCAAGGCCCCGCCCGCCGGCGGCCCGGTCGACCTCAACACGGCCACCGCCGAGCAGCTCGAGGCCCTGCCGGGTGTGGGGCCGGCCACCAGCCGGGCCATCCTCGCCTACCGGTCGAACCACGGCCGCTTCCGGTCGGTCACCGAGCTGCTCGAGGTGCCGGGGATCGGCCCGGCCAAGCTGGAGGCCCTGCGGCCCCTGGTCCGGGTCTGAGGTGACCGACCGGGCGGCCGTCGCCCTGGCCCTGGCGGCCTGTGCCGGGGCGTGGGCGGCGAGGCCGCTGCCCATGGTCGCCGGCCTGGTGCTGGTCGCCGCCGCGCTGGCCCTGCGCCGGCCGGTGGTGGTGATCGTCGGCGTCGCCCTGCTGGCCTCCACGTTCGGCGCCAGGGCATGGGCCGGGCTGCGGCCGCCGGCCACGGGCACCTGGTCGGGCGTGGCCACCCTGGTCGGCGACCCGGCGCCGGTGGCGGGCGCGCTGCGGGTCGACGTCCGGATCGGCGGCAAGCGGGTGGAGGCGTGGGCCCGGGGTTCGACGGCGCGGGCGCTGGGCGACCGGCTGGCGGGGGAGCGGGTCCGCCTGCGGGGCGAGCTGCAGCGGGTCCCCGCCGACGCCCGCCAGCGGCTGGCCCGCCGCCACATCGCGGCCCGGATGACCGTGGCCGGCGCCTCGCTGGCCTCCACCGGCGACGTCCCCAGCCGCCTGGCCAACGGCGTGCGCCGCACCCTGCTGCGGGGGGCCAAGGTGCTGCCCGAGGATCGGCGGGCGCTGTTCTCGGGGTTCGTCCTGGGCGACGACCGCGAGCAACGCCCGGAGGTGACCGACGACTTCCGGGCCTCGGGCCTGTCACACCTGCTGGTCGTCTCCGGCCAGAACGTGGCCTTCGTCCTCGGCCTGCTGGGGCCCTTCCTGCGCCGGCTGCGGCTGGGCGGGCGCCTGGCCGGCGCGGTGGGGGCGCTGGTGCTCTTCGGCATGCTCACCCGCTGGGAGCCCTCGGTCCTCCGGGCGGTGGCCATGGCCGGGCTGACCCTGCTCGCCGCGGCCCTCGGGCGGCCGGCGTCGAGCCTGCGCATCCTCAGCCTCGCCGTGACCGGGCTGGTGCTGATCGACCCGCTGCTCGTCCACTCCCTCGCCTTCCTGCTGTCGGTCGGGGCGTGCGCCGGCATCGCCCTGCTCTCCGGCCCGCTGACCGCCCGCATCCCCGGCCCCCGCCCGCTGGCCGGCGCCCTGGGCGTGACCCTGGCCGCCCAGGCCGGCGTGGTGCCCTTGCTCGTGCCCGTGTTCGGCGGCATGCCGGTGGCGGCGGTGCCGGCCAACCTGCTCGGTGCGCCCCTGTCCGCTCCGCTGATGATGTGGGGGATGTCGGCCGGCCTGCTCGCCGGCTGGTGCGGTGACGCCATGGCCCGCCTGATCCACCTGCCCACCGGCCTGCTCATCGCATGGATCGCCGGCGTGGCCCGCTGGGGGGCCGCGGCGCCGCTGGGGCAGCTGCGGGCCGGTCACCTGGTCGCGCTGGCGCTGGTCGCGGTCGCCGCCCTGGCCTTCGCCCGCCGGGGCTGGCGCCGCGGGCTGGTGCTCGCCGGGGTCGTCGGCGCCGCGGTCGCCCTCGCCCCGGCGCTCGCCGTGCTCCGGCCGGCGCCGGTGGAGGGCCGGAGCGTGGTCACCGGCGCCCGGCTCTGGCGCGACGGTCCGAGCACGGTGCTCGTGGTCGACGACCTGCGGGCCTCTCCGGAGGCCCTGCTGTCGTCGCTCCACCTGCACGACGTCCGCCGGGTCGCGGTGCTCGTGGTCACCCGGCCGGGGCGGGCCGCGGCGGCCGATGTCGCCGCCCTCCTCCGGCGGTTCCCCCCGCAGCTCGTCCTCGGCCCCGAGGGCCACCGGCTCCCGGGGGAGGTGTCGGTCCCCCCACCGGGCAGCCGGGTGCACGCCGGCCGCATCGTCCTCACCTTCGCGGCGGACGGACCGCGGCTCCAGGTGGAGGTCAGCCCGGGCGGGCGCTGAAGCCATGGCCGCCGAGGGCGACGGCCCTCAGCCGGTGATGGCCGGGATCTCGACCGGCTGGCCGTTGATGAAGATCTCGCTTGCCATCTCGACCGGGTCGCGCAGCATGGCTTCGCCGAAGCAGCCCCGCTTGGCCAGCGTCACCACCTCGACGAGGGCGTCGTGGTCGGCGTCGGACTCCACCCAGAACACGGTGCGGTGCCTTCGAGCGTCGTGACCCCTGCCACCAGGGCTGGGACCGCAGGGCCGTCGGGGCGGCCGCCGCGGTGTCCACCGGGCCGCCTGCGACCCGGCCGGCAGCGGGGGGCGCCGGCTTCGGGGCCGCAGGCTCGAAGAGGCGGTCGCGCGCCGAAGACGTTGCTGCCGACGACCGCGCTCACGACCAGCCCGGCCACCCCCACCCACGGGAGGATCTTCCGAGGCGCGGGAGCGGTGGCGGGGTGGGCGCCGCCACCGCCCTGCACCTCGGGGGCGACCTCGGTCCCCAACGTCACGATGGCCGCCGGGGACGGGGTGGCAGGTGGATCACGCGGCGGACACTACAAACGGCCCGTAATCGGCGCGTACGCGGCGCGTACCTGTCGGCCCGGCTCAGTCCTGGCGGGCGATGAGGTCGTGCATGCCCGGCACGGTGAAGGCCAGGAAGCCGCGCTCGGGGGCGTAGGCCAGGCCCTTCTTGATGACCTCGTTGCGGGCGACGGAGATGTCGGACGTGCCGGCCCGGCCCATGGCTCTGGCGATGTCGGCGACCGCGGTCGGGCCGTCGCCCCCCAGCGTCGCCAAGGCGCGTAGCAGCTCCCGCTGCGACGGTGTGGCCCGCTCCCAGCGCGACCGGTAGAGCCCGTCGTCGACCTCCCGCCGGACGGTGAGCGCGTCCGGTGCCGCGGCCTCCTCCAGCAGCCCGATCTGGCGGCAGTCGTACAGGCGCTCGGCGTAGCTGGTGGCCTCGGCCAGCTGGGCGGGCAGCGACGGCAGGCCGGCGCCGCCTCCTGGAGCTCGTCGATGAGGAACGATCACCCCGGTGCCCAGGTCCCAGGCCGCCTCGCCCAGCGCCTCGAACAGGGCGTCGAGGTCGTCGGCCAGCCGGCCGGAGTCCGCCACCCCGATCTAAGAAGTTGGCATGTACACATTGAGACCCGGTTACACGCCCCTCCCGGTAGCGTCGGCGCCGGATGCGCCTGACCGCCGGCTCCCGGATCTACGACCTCACCGCGCGCGCCCTGGTGGTGGACGGGCGGTGCGATCCCGTCTTCGCGTCGGCGGCCGAGGGCGCCGCCCTGGAGCGGGCGCTCGCGGGCGGGGCGGTGCTGGTCCACCTGCCCCATCCGACCGGCGACATGCTCCGCCGCTGCGCCGAGGAAGGCGTGGCCGTGGTCGTCCCGCCCGAGGCGGTGGCCGGCGCCCTGGAGGCCGGCCTGGCGGTGGACCGGGTGGCGGCGGATTCCCTGCTGCTCGACGTGACCGGCGCCGCGTGCCCGATGGCGGCGACCGCGGTCGGGGTCATCCGGGGCGCCCGGATTGTGCGCACGGACGACGTGCGGGGCGCCCGGCGGGTCTGCGACGTGCTGGCCGCCGTGCTGGAGGCCCGCTGATGGCGGCGCTGCCCGTCTACCTCGTCCGCGGCGACCAGCCGGTGCTGCTGGCCGACGCCGTCAAGCACCTGGTGGGCGAGCTGGCCGGCGGCGGGGACGCCGGCGTGATGACCGAGGAGCTCGCCGGCGACGAGTACACGGTCGGCGCGCTGGTGGACGCGGCCCAGACCCCGCCGTTCCTGGCCGACCGCCGCATCGTGGTGGCCCGCGACGTCGGCCGCTTCTCCACCCACGACGTGGTGCCGCTGGTGTCGTACCTGGCCGACCCGCTGAACACCACGTCGCTGGTCCTGGTGGCCGGGGGCGGCCAGCTGGCCCGGCCCCTGGTCGAGGCCGTCCGCAAGGCGGGCCACGTGGTCGACGCCGGCGTGCCGGGCGGGCGGGGCCGGGCCACGTGGCTCGCCGCCCGGCTGAAGGAGGGCCCGGTCCGGCTGGACGGCCGGGCCGCGGCCCTGGTCGGGGAACACCTGGGCGACGACGTCGACCGGCTCGGCTCCCTGCTGGAGATGCTGGCCGCGGCCTACGGTCCGGGCGCCCGCGTCGGCCCCGAGGAGGTCACACCCTTCCTGGGCGGCGCCGGGTCGGTGGCCCCCTGGGAGCTCACCGACGCCATCGACCGGGGCGACACCGCCGCCGCCCTTACCACCCTGCGGCGCCTGGCCGGCCCGGGCGGCCGCCACCCGCTGGTGATCCTGGCCACCCTGCACACCCACTTCGCCCGCATGCTGCGCCTCGACGGGGCCGACGTGGCCGACGAGGCGGGCGCGGCCGCCCTTCTGGGCATCACCGGAGGGTCGACCTTCCCGGCCAAGAAAGCCCTGCTGCAGGTCCGCCGGCTCGGCCACGCGCCGGTGGGCCGGGCCATCCACCTGCTGGCCGAGGCCGACCTGGCCCTGAAGGGCGCGGTCGACTGGCCGGCGGAGGTGGTGCTGGAGGTGCTCGTGGCCCGCCTGAGCGCCCTGGGTCGGGCGGCCGGGGCCGGCGCGGCTAGGACGAGGCGCTCTGGCGGGCGATCCGGCGCATGAGCCGCGACTTGCGGTTCGCGGCCTGGTTCTTGTGGATGATGCCCTTGGCCGCGGCCTTGTCGATCCGCTTGATGGCCGTGCGCAGGGCGTCGGCCGCCTCCTCGGGCGTGTCCGCAGCCACGGCGACGGCGACCTTGACTCGCGTCTTGATCTCCGAGCGGGCCGCCTTGTTGCGCAAGCGGCGCTTCTCGTTGGTCTTGTTGCGCTTGATCTGACTCTTGATGTTGGCCATGCCGGAGGGACACCTTACCAGCCGGGTGCGCCGGGCCAGACTGGCCCCATGCTGCTGCGGGGCTCCGAGGGCAACGAGCTGGAGCTGGCCCTGGTCGGGTACCAGTTCCCGGACGAGGAGCGGGACCCGTGGGACTCGAACTGGCTGCTCGTGTCGGTGCGGGTCCTGGCGACCCAGGGCAGCTGGGAGGTCGTCGACCCCTGCCTGACCACGTGGGAGGCCAAGCACCTGGTGTCGTGGCTGGTCCACGCCGCCGCCCGCGAGCCCTCCGAGGTCCCCATGACCTTCACCGAGCCCAACCTCACCGTCACCGCCCGCTCCCGGCCCGGCGCGCCGCTGCGGGTGCGGGTCCGGGCCTGTTTCGCCCTCGAGCTGCGGCCGCCCTGGTCCCGGACTGCGTCGGGGAGCGGCGACCTCTGTGTCGACCTGGACGTGGATCGGGGCGACCTGGCCCGCGCCGCGGCCTCCCTGCTGGCCGACGTGGTCAGGTTCCCCCAGCGGGGCGACGACCCGACGCTCTAGGGCAGCGTGAACCGCACCGGCTGGCCGCCGACCTCCAGCTCGATCGAGCCGGCGGCCCTGGTGAGGGTGCCGGCGGCGAAGTCGTGCAGCTCGAACTGCGCCGGGAGGTCGACGAGGAGGTACTTCCCGGCCCCGCCCAGCTTGTAGTCGGCCAGCTTCCTGCCCCGGTCGGCCCGCCGGGACGACGGTGAGGCGATCTCGACGACGAGCAGCGGTGGGGGGTCGAAATGGAGGTCGTCGACCCGTGTCCAGCCCGGCTCCAGCACGGCGAGGTCGGGAATCATCAGGTACCCGGTCCCACCGGGCACGATCCAGCCGAAGCCGTTCACCGAGGCCGTGTGCGAGAATTGTGTGATCGCCTGGCGAGCCAAGCGTGCGGCGGCGACCTCGTGCGGATCGTCGGCTGGTGACACGATGAGGCTTCCCCACGGGTCGAGCTCCAGATGGGCGACGCCGATCTCGTCGCGAAGCCAGTCGAGGTCGTCGACCGTGTACCCCGTGGATGCCACGTCCACCATGGTCCCAGGCTACGCCCGACCTGAGACTGTGACCCTGGAACAATGGGCAGAAGCCAATGATCGATCCCACCCGCATCCGCAACCTCTCCATCATCAGCCACATCGACCACGGGAAGACCACGCTGTCCGACCGGATCCTCGAGCTGACCGGCGCCGTCGACCCCCGGGAGATGCGGGCCCAGTACCTGGACTCCATGGATCTGGAGCGGGAGCGGGGCATCACGATCAAGGCCCAGAACGTCCGCCTCAGGTGGCGGGACTACGTCCTCCACCTCATCGACACCCCCGGCCACGTGGACTTCGGCTACGAGGTCTCCCGGTCGCTGGCCGCCTGCGAGGGCGCCATCCTGCTGGTCGACGCCACCCAGGGCATCGAGGCCCAGACGCTCGCCACCGCCTACCAGGCCCTGGAGCACGACCTGGAGATCGTCGCCGCGGTGAACAAGATCGACCTGGCCGTGGCCGAGCCCGAGCGGGTGGCCGAGGAGATCGAGAAGGTCCTCGGGATCGACGCGGCGACCGTCCTGCGCATCAGCGGCAAGACCGGCGAAGGCGTGCCCGAGCTGCTCGACGCCGCGGTGGCCCGCATCCCGGCGCCCACCGGCGACCCCGAGGCGCCATTGCGGGCCCTGATCTTCGACTCCTACTACGACCAGTACCGGGGCGTGGTCAGCGCGGTGCGGGTCATGGACGGCCGGCTGAACTCCGGTACCCGGCTGAGGTTCATGCAGACCGGCGCCACCCACGACGCCGAGGAGATCGGGGCCCGCACGCCGGCGCCGGTGCCCGTCGCCGACCTCGGTCCCGGTGAGGTGGGTTACCTGATCGCCGGCGTCAAGGACGTGGGCGAGGCCCGCTCGGGCGAGACGGTCACCGAGGCCCGGCGCCCGGCGGCCGAGGCCCTGGTCGGCTACCGCGACCCCAAGCCCATGGTGTTCTGCGGCCTCTACCCGGTGGAGGGCGACGACTTCTCCGACCTGCGCGACGCCCTGGAGAAGCTGCGGCTCAACGACTCGTCGTACACCTACCAGCCTGAGAGCTCCGGCGTGCTGGGCTTCGGCTTCCGCTGCGGGTTCCTCGGCCTGCTCCACATGGAGATCGTCCGGGAGCGGCTGGAGCGGGAGTTCGACCTGGCCCTCATCGCCACCGCCCCGTCGGTGGAGTACCTGGCCACCCTCACCAACGGGACCGTGGTGGAGGTCGACAACCCCTCGGAGATGCCCCCGCCCAACCAGCTGAACTTCATCGAGGAGCCCATCTTCGTCGCCACCGTCCTCCTGCCCAGCTCGTACACCGGCACGGTGATGGAGCTGTGCCAGAACCGGCGGGGCGAGCTGCAGAAGATGGAGTACCTGTCGCCCGAGCGGGTGGAGCTCGTGTACCGGATCCCCTTGGCCGAGGTCGTCATCGACTTCTTCGACCAGCTCAAGAGCCGGACCAAGGGTTACGCCAGCCTCGACTACGAGCTGTCCGGGTACGAGCGCAGCGACCTGGTCAAGGTCGACATCCTGCTCAACGGGGTGGCGGCCGACGCCTTCTCCGCCATCCTCCACCGGACGAAGGCCGAGGAGTACGGGCGCAAGATGACCGAGAAGCTCAAGGAGCTGATCCCCCGCCAGCAGTACGACGTGCCCATCCAGGCGGCCATGGGCGGGCGCATCATCGCCCGCTCCACGGTCAAGGCCCTCCGCAAGGACGTCATCGCCAAGTGCTACGGCGGCGACATCACCCGCAAGCACAAGCTCCTGGAGAAGCAGAAGGAAGGCAAGAAGCGGATGAAGTCGATCGGCCGGGTCGAGGTGCCCCAGGAGGCGTTCGTCTCCGCCCTCAAGCTGGACGACTGACAGCCGACGGTGCCGAGCGTCCTGTGGTTCCGGCGCGACCTCCGCCTGGCCGACCACCCGGCGCTGGTCGAGGCGGCCGAGGCCGGGCCGGCCCTGCCGCTCTTCGTCCTGGATCCCGGGCTGCTGCGGGCCGCCGGCCCGGTGCGGGTCGCGTTCCTGATCCGCGCCCTGCGGGCCCTCGACGACTCGTTGGGCGGACGGCTCGTCGTGCGGACCGGCGACCCGGGCGACGTGGTGCCGGCGGTGGCCCGGGAGATCGACGCCGAGGCGGTGTACGTCTCGGCCGACTTCGGCGGCTACGGGCGGGACCGTGACCGCCGGGTGGCGGCCGGCCTGGAGCTGGGCGGCCGGCGCCTCGTCCGGGTGGGTTCCCCGTACGCGGTGGACCCGGGGACCGTCCGCAAGGGCGACGGCGGGCCGTTCCAGGTCTTCACCCCCTACTACCGGGCCTGGCGGGCCCACGGCTGGGCCCCGCCATCGCCCCCGCCGGCGACCGTGCGCTGGGTGGAGGGGGTCGGCGCCGAGCCGCTTCCGGAGGAGCCGCCGGTGCAGGCCGCCCTGCCCCCGGCGGGTGAAGCGGCGGCCCTGGCCCGGCTCGACGCCTTCCTCGCCGGCCCGGCCGCGGGCTACGACGGGTCGCGGGACCGGCCGGCGGACAATGGCACCAGCCGGTTGTCGCCCTACCTCAAGTACGGCTGCATCCATCCCCGCCAGATCCTCGCCCGGCTCGACCGGTCGAAGGCCCACGAGAAGCTGCGGAGCGAGCTGGCCTGGCGGGAGTTCTACGCCGACGTGGTCTGGCACCGCCCGGGGTCGACCTCGGCGTCGCTGCGGCCGGAGTTGGCGGGCATGCGGGTGGACGCCGGCCCGGAGGCCGACGAGCGGTTCCGGGCGTGGGCCGGCGGCCGCACCGGCTACCCCCTCGTCGACGCCGGCATGCGCCAGCTGCTGGCCGAGGCGTGGATGCCCAACCGGGTGCGGATGGTCGTGGCCAGCTTCCTGGTCAAGGACCTCCACGTCGACTGGACCCGCGGGGCGCGGTGGTTCCTCCGCCACCTGGTCGACGGCGACACGGCCTCCAACAGCGGCAACTGGCAGTGGGTGGCGGGGACCGGCACCGATCCGGCGCCGTACTTCCGCATCTTCAACCCGGTCACCCAGGCCAAGGAGCACGACCCCGACGGCGCCTACGTGCGCCGCTGGGTGCCCGAGCTGGCGGGGCTGGCCGGCGCCGCGGTCCACGAGCCGTGGAAGCTCCCCGGCGGCCCCCCGGACGGCTACCCGCCCCCGATCGTCGACCACGCCGAGGAGCGGGCCGAGGCCCTGCGGCGCTACGCCGAGGTCAAGGATGGGCGCTGAGCCTGCGGGCGGCTGCACAATGGACCCCACATGGATTCCATCGCCCCCTCCGTCGACCTGAACACCGCCGCTCCCGGCGACGGCAGCATGGCCGTCACCGGCGACGACGTGCGGGCCGCGGCCGAGCGCCTGCGGGAGATCGCGGTCCGGTCGCCCCTGATCCGCAGCGACCGCCTGTCCGAGCTGGTCGGAGCCGAGGTCTGGCTGAAGCGGGAGGACCTGCAGCCGGTGCGGTCCTACAAGCTGCGGGGGGCCTACAACTTCATCTCCTCGCTCAGCGAGGAGGAGCGGGCCCAGGGGGTGATCTGCGCCAGCGCCGGCAACCACGGCCAGGGGGTGGCGTACACCTGCCGGCGCCTCGGCGTGACGGGCCGGGTCGTGCTGCCCCGCACCACGCCCCGCCAGAAGGTGGAGCAGATCCGTGCGCTGGGCGGGCCGTCGACCGAGATCGTGGTCGAGGGCCATACCTACGACGACGCCCAGGACGCGGCCATGAAGCTCGCGGCCGAGACCGGCGCGGTGATGGTGCCCCCCTTCGACCACCCCCGGGTGATCGCCGGGCAGGGCACCGTCGCCCTCGAGATCGTCGAACAGCTCGGCCACCCGCCCGACGTGCTGTTCGTGCCGGCTGGGGGCGGCGGGCTGCTGGCCGGGACGTCGGTGGTGGCCTCCACCCTCGACCCCCGGCCGCGTGTGATCGGCGTCGAACCGGCCGGCGCCCAGAGCATGCGGGCCGCCCTCGACGCCGGTGGCCCGGTCACGCTCACGGCCATCGACAGCTTCGTGGACGGGGCGGCCGTCCGGCGGGTGGGCACCTACACCTACGCCCTGGTCCGGGCGTTGGTCGGCGACCTGGTCGCGGTGCCCGAGGGGGCGGTCTGCACCACGATGCTGGAGCTGTACCAGCGGGACGGGATCATCGCCGAGCCGGCGGGCGCCCTCGCCGTCTGCGCCCTGACCGCCTCGACCGAGGTTCCTGCGGGCGCGACGGTGGTGTGCATCGTCTCCGGGGGGAACAACGACGTCAGCCGCTACGGCGAGGTGGTCGAGCGCTCCCTGGTCCACGAAGGCCTGAAGCACTACTTCCTCGTCGAGTTCCCCCAGGAGCCGGGGGCGCTGCGGGGCTTCCTCGACAACGTGCTCGGCCCCACCGACGACATCACGCTCTTCGAGTACGTGAAGAAGAACAACCGGGAGATCGGCCCGGCGCTGGTGGGCATCGAGCTGGCGGCCAAGACCGACCTCGACGGGCTGCTGGCCCGCATGGACCGCAGCGGCCTCCACATCGAGCGCCTGGAGGCCGGCTCGCCGGCGTTCCGCTTCCTCGTGTAGGGATCAAGGGGCGGCGCCCGTGCGCCGGCACCGGCGGGGCAAGGCCTCCGGTGATCTCGACGGATCCAGGGCCGCGCGTTCGTCAGCGGCTGTCAGCGGCGACGATGCCGTGCTCGATGGCGAACAGCGCCGCCGCCCCGCGCGTCGAGACACCGAGCTTGCGGTAGGTGTTCTGGATGTGCCGGTCGGCGGTCTTGGCCGAGATCACCAGCGAACGGGCGATCTGGCCGGTGGTCAGGCCCCGGCCGACGAGGGCGAGGACCTCCGCTTCACGGGCGGTGAGGCCGGCCGGGAGGTCGACTCGGGCCCGGCGGTGGTGGCCCGCGGCGGCGAGGACGCGTTCGACCGCCTCGCTGTCGAGCTGGCCGGTCGACGCCATGGCCCGCAGCGCCTCGGCGGCGGCGGTCGGGTCGAGGGCGCGACGGTGGGGACGATCGGACGTCAGCGCCTGGTAGCAGTCGGCGGCGGCGATCACCCTCGCCACCTCGCCGAGCTGGGCTGCGCCGGCTCGCCGGTGGTAGCCCGAGCCGTCCAGCCGCTCGTGGGCGGCACCGGCGATGTCGGCGACCGGCGTGAGAAATGGGACTCGGCGCAGGAGCTGCTCCGTCACGAGGGTGTGCATCTCCACTCGTTCTCGTTCGTCGCGAGTGAGCGGGCCCGGCTTGTCCCAGATGGAGTTGGGCACCGCGACGCGGCCCAGGTCGTGCACCAGCGCCGCCGGCTCGGCGTCGGGCCCGCATGCTGCGCAGGCGAGATCGGCCACGCCGCGGGAGTGTCCGGCCGTCCACGGCGACTTCAAGTCGGCGAAGTCCGCCAGCACGAGGAGTGCCTCGCGAACCGCCGCCTGGTCGAGCGCCGGGCCCGGCGGCGCCAAGGCCAGGGCCGCATCCCACGGATCGACCTCCTGGGCCTCCCTCCACCACGCCGGGGCTTCGGCGACCACGACGTCGGCGATCTCGGGGTCATAGGCCTTGCCCCGCCGGCTGCGGACCATGGCCAGGGCAGTGTCGATCGTGTCGACACGGGCGACGACCTCGAGCTCCTGGGTGATCTGGGCGATCCGCATCGGGCGTGGGATCGCCGCACCGGCGAGCCCGCTCGGGAGGCCTCGACCGTTCCAGCGTTCGAAGTTGGCGGCCAGCGCGGCGCGAACCTCGCCGTCCATCCCCAGGCGGACCGCGAAGGCGTCGGCGACCTCGCAGGCCATACGGAAGTTGTCCTCGGCCGCCGACTTGCCGGTCGCCAGGATCGACAGGACCGCCCGGACCCGGCCGAGGCCACTTCGACCCGGGCCGGCACGGGCGAGCATCTCACGCAGGAACTCCACCGGGTTGGAGGCGTCGGCTCGCAGGGACCATGCCCGCAGGTCGATCTCGTCCCCGAAGAGCAGCGCCGTCTCGAACGCATGGCCGGTGCAGCCGAGGAACCGCAGCGTCGAGGTCCACCACGTCGTGGCGCGTTCGGCAGCACCGAGGCCCATGACGTCGGCGGCCTTCTGGGCGAGAACCGTGGCCCGGAGCTGAGAGCCCGTCGGCTGGCCGAACGCATGGTCCTGGGCCAGAGCCAGGAGCGCCGTCACCTCGGGCCTCGTCAACTGCAGGCTCACAGCCAGACGATAGATGGGGAGTTCTCCCAATGGCGGGCCGCATCGCCGGGGTGCACGATGACCGCAACGACTCGTCACCATGAAGGGAGCACGCCATGCCCGTTCACAACTTCGTCTTCCCCGTCGTCGCGGGCAAGGAGGACCTCGCCCGCCACTTCGCCAAGGAGGTCGTTAGCGACCACGCCGACGACTACGCCGCCCTCATGGAGGCGTCGGGCACCACCCGCGTCACCTGGACGCTGCAGGAGACACCGGTGGGCACCTTCATCCTCGTGTGGTACGAGGCCGACGAGGTGCTCAAGATCTTCGAGATCCTGGCCACCCGGACCGACGCGGCCGCCACGTGGATGCGCGGGCGCATCGAGGAGTGCGGCGGCATCGAGCTCTCCGGCCCTCCCCCCGGGCCCGCGCCTGAGCTGATCCTCGAGTGGCCGCCTGCGTGAGCTGGCGCTGATCCTGAAGTACCCCGGTTGGCCGCTGCCTGCCGCCGACGCCTCACGCGCAGCATCGCGAGGGTGGGTACCCTGAGAGCGCGGCTTGGGCCGCCTTCGCTTGTACCGAGAAGGATGCGCGAAGTTGGCAGACGGCGATTTGACCTGTCAGCGCGACGGCGTGGTCACTCGGCTCACCTGTGCGAGCTGTGGCACACCGATCTGTCCGAGGTGCTTCGTGCACGCCCATCGGGTTGAAGTGCCCGAGTTGCACGGCGGCAACCGGCGAGCACCGGGGAAACAGGGCGAGGAAGCGGCTGCAGCTGATGGTTGCGCTCGTTGCGGCCGTCGCCGTCGGCGTGTTCCTGGTGGCGCGCCAGATCACCGCGGGTAACGACACGTCCCTCCCCGAGCCGGAGCCGGAGCTTGCGACCGAGGTCGGGATCGGGGAAGAGGTCCGCGATGGGTCGTTCCGTTTTACCGTGACCAGGTTTCACTGCGACCAACGGCACGTCGGTGTGCCACCGATCACCCGGGCCGCCACTGGGCGCTTCTGCCTCGTGGAGCTGCGGGTGCGCAACGAAGGCGTGACGCCGGACATATTCGACGGGTCGGCACAGTTCCTCATCGACTCGGCATCGCGCAAGCATCTGCCCGCCTCGGCGCTCGGCGGCCCGCAGTTCGGGCCGCCGATCTCGCCGGTCGGTGATCTGTTCGAGGTCGCGCCCGGCCTCCGGGAGCTCACGCTCGTGACGTTGAACCCTGGCGGGATGGTGGAGGGCGTGCTCGTGTTCGACCTTCCGCAAGAGGTCACCGCCAGCGAGGTCGAGCTCCACGGTGTCCCGTTCTTCGCGATTCCGGGGCCGGGGGTTCGAGTGCGGCTGAACTAGGAGCAGGAGGCAGGGGCGAGCGGGCGGTTCGGGGCGGAGGCCTGGCGCTCGCCCGGCGATGTCGCGCCCGGACGAACCGGCGCTCACCTCCGGCGAGGACTGCCGTTCCACGAGATCGGCTGACCGCAACCGCGGGCGGCCCACGCGCACCGGCGGAGGTGCCGGTGAAGCCGTCCGGTATCGGTCATCGCCGGGCGGTGCTGGCCGGGCGGCCGCCCGGTCGCTACCCGGCCCGCCCCGCCACCCGCCGGGCCAGGTCGCCCACCCGGACGACCACGTCGAACCCCTCGCCCTGCAGCCAGCGCAGGTTGCGGTCGTGGAGGTCGCTGCCGTCGAAGCGGTTCAGGAACACGACCAGCGGCCGGGGGACGACGGGCGCGCACAGGAGGACGGCGTTGATGGCCCCCAGGGCGGCGGGCGCGACGAGGACGGCCAGGTCCGGGCGGACGGCGGCGGCCAGCCCCGCGCTGTCGCCGTCGGCGGCGAGGGGGGAGCGGGGCCCGCCGACCGTTTCGAGCAGGCCCACGTCGACCGGGGTCTCGGGCCACGCCAGCTCCTCCAGCAGCTCGCCGAGGCTGGGCGGGGGCAGGCCCAGGAAGGCGGCCGCGATCGGCGGGGCCATGCCGATGGCGTAGGAGCGGTGCGGCGGGCAGACGTCGGCGGCGGGCTCGCCCGTGGCTCCGGCCAGCACGTCGGCGTCGGTCTGGGCGTCGCAGGGGGCGAAGGACTGCACGGGCTTGCGGGCGGCGACGCTGATCCCGCTGGCCCGCAGCCGGGCGGCCACCCCGGCAGTGATCCAGGTCTTGCCCACGCCCGTCTCGGTCCCGAGCACGACGACGAGGCGCTCAGGGCGCATGGGGGAGGGCCTCGCAGAGGCGCTGCAGCTGCGCCGGCGTGTGGGTCGCCGAGACCGAGATGCGCAGCCGGGACGACCCCGGAGCGACGGTCGGCGGCCGGATGGCCGGGACGAGCAGCCCCTGTTCACGAAGGGCGGCCGACGCGGCCATGGCGGCCTCCTCGTCGCCGAGGACCACGGGGACGATCGGCGACGGGTGCCCGGGGGCCACGAGGTCCACGTTGGCCCGCAGCCGCCGGATCAGGTCGCCGCCCTCGTCCGAGCGGAGCACGCCGAGCGCAGCCAGCCCGGCGGCGGTGTCGGCGGGCGACGAGGCGGTGGTGAAGACGAACGTCCGGGCCCGGTTCACGAGCAGGTCGACGAACGGCCGGGGGCCGGCCACGAACCCGCCCACGGCGCCCAGGTACTTCGACAGGGTGCCCACCCGGAGGTGGTCGACCCCGTCCAGGTCCGGTTCGGGGCCGAGGACGGCGTGGGCCTCGTCGAGGACGAGCAGCGCCCCGTGCGCCGCGCACCGCTCGGCCAGGTCGGCCACCGGCGCCACGTCGCCGTCCATGGAGAACACGGTGTCGGTGACGACGACGGCGCGGCCCGGTGCCGAGCGGAGCAGGTCGCCCGCCTGGTTGGCGTCGAGGTGGCGGTAGACGCAGACCTCGGCCCGGGCCAGGCGGCAGCCGTCGACGATCGACGCGTGGTTGCGCTCGTCGGAGATGACCCGCACGCCCGGACCGCCGAAGGTGGCCAGCACGCCGAGGTTGGCCGCGTAGCCGGTGGGGAACAGGAGGGCGGCCGGGCGGTGGCGGCGGGTCGT
>Ga0247708_1000026_pt1 | contig 39237 bp, 39 predicted proteins | sample 42W_NmetaG_FD_189040 | JGI IMG/M metagenome (GOLD analysis project Ga0247708, IMG submission 189040) | Soil microbial communities from hillslope of Landscape Evolution Observatory, University of Arizona, Oracle, AZ, United States - 4-2-W_N | ecosystem: Engineered > Artificial ecosystem >...
GGTGCCCGCGCAGGAACCCGATCCGATCGTCGTCCTGCACCCGGTCGACGAAGGCGGCCCCGTTCTCGTGCACGTAGATCGGCGTCGGGGCGTAGTCCTCGGTGAGCCGGACCAGCGTCTCCACCAGCCCGGCGGGCTCGATGGCCCAGCCGCTGGCGGTGACGGCCACGCCGGGGTCGACCAGCTCGACGTCGGGCGAGCCGGGCCAGGTGCAGGCCGGTGGGCCGGCCGAGGCGCCGGGGGAGAACCGGACGTGGTGCCGGCGGTAGTAGTTGACGCCAATGGCGTCGATCGGCCGGGAGATGACGGCCAGGTCGCCGTCGTGGATGTGCGACAGGTCGCTGACCGCCGAGAAGTCGGCGAGCACGTCGTCGGGGTAGCGGCCCCGGAGCACAGGGTCGTACCAGAGGCGGTTGGCCACCCCGTCGACCCGCCGGGCGGCGTCCACGTCGGCCTCGCCCTCCCCGGCGGTGACCACCGGGTAGGGGTTGACCGTGATGGCGATCTCGGCGTCGGGCCGGACGGTGCCCCGCAGGGCGTCGACGGCGAGGCCGTGGCCCAGGAGCAGGTGGTGGGCGGCGGCGACGGCCGCCGCGGCATCGACCCGGCCCGGCGCGTGCACGCCGCTGGCGTAGCCGAGCATGGCCGCGCACCAGGGTTCGTTCACCGTGGCCCAGCGGCGCACCCGGTCGCCCAGGGCCGCCCCGACGACCGCCGCGTACTCGGCGAACCGGTACGCGGTGTCCCGCGCCGGCCAGCCGCCCGCATCCTCCAGCGCCTGCGGCAGGTCCCAGTGGTACAGCGTCACGACGGGTTCGACGCCGACGGCCAGGAGGGCGTCCACCAGGGCGTCGTAGAAGGCGATCCCGGTGCCCAGCACACGCGGCCAGGCCACCGAGAACCGGTAGGCGCCGACGCCGAGCCCGGCGAGCAGGGCCACGTCGTCGGCCATGCGGCGGCGGTGGTCGCAGGCCACCCGCCCGTCCTCACCGGTACGCACCGCCCCCGGGCGAGTGCAGAACGTGTCCCAGATCGACGGTTGGCGGCCGTCGAGGTCGACGCCTCCCTCGATCTGGTAGGCCGAGGTGGCGACGCCCCAGAGGAAGCCCGGCGGGAACTCCCTCACGAACGGGAGAGCTCGTAGGCGCGCCGGCGCTCGGAAAGGTGGTCGGCGATGCCGATGGCCGTGAACGGGAAGATGGGAGCGGGCAGGAGGGCCAGAGAGGACGCGACCCGGACGAGCACGAAGACGTACACCACGGCGAAGGCCACGGCGAGGGCCCGGGCCCGCCACGTGTGACCTGCGTCGGCGCGGAGGGCGACAATTCCTCCGGCACCAACGCCGGCCACGATTCCCGTCACCGCGTCGGCTGCCAGCGCCGACACCGTGATGCCGACCAGCAGGCACAGCCCCATGGCCCGCACGACCGCGCCCGGAGCCCGGGGATGCTCGGACATGAAGGCCAGCACGACGAAGACGAACGGGATCAGGGCCAGGCCGAAGGCGAGCGACGCTGCCGGGTTGGGGAGCGGATCCTCCGACGTCGATGCCGCAGCAACCAGCGCGGCCAGCATCGACCAGTACGCGGGCACGAGCAGCAGGGTGGCCAGGGTGATCGTCTGCCACTTCCGCTTGGGCGAAAGCGGCTGGATGCCGGCGGTGCTTCGGCCCCGCCTCACCCCTTCACCGAGCCTGCAGTCAGGCCCCGGACGAAGTAGCGCTGGAGCGAGAAGAACACGGCGAGCGGGAGGGCCATCGACAGGAACGCGGCCGCAGTGAGAAGGTGCCAGTTCTCGCCCCGCGAGCCGACGAGGTCGGCCAGGGCGATGGTGAGCACCCGGTTGTCATGGCTCCCACCCAGGAAGACGTAGGCGACCAGCAGGTCGTTCCACACCCACATGAACTGGAAGATGGCGAAGGCGGCGAGGGCGGGAACCGACAGGGGGATGATCAGCCGCCAGAAGATCGTGAAGTGGTCGGCGCCGTCGATCTTGGCCGATTCGATGATCGACGAGGGCAGCGAGCCGATGTAGTTCCGGAGCAGGTACGTGGCCAGGGGCAGGCCGAAGCCGGTATGGGCCAGCCAGACCCCGAGGAACGACCCGCCCAGGTCGAGGTCCGGGATGATCTGGACGCCGCCGATGCTGGCGCCGCCCGTGTACAGGCGCAGGATGGGGATGAGCGCCATCTGGAGGGGGACGACCATGAGCCCGACGACGGCCACGAACATCACGTACCGGCCACGGAAGTCCATCCACGAGAAGGCGTAGGAGGCGAAGGCGGCGATGGTGATGGGGATGACCGTCGACGGGATGGCGACGGCCAGGCTGTTCAGGAAGGCGTTGCCGAACCCGCCCGTCGAGAGGGCGCTGCGGTAGTTGCCGAGGGTCCACTCGGCATCGCGGAACGGGTGGGCCAGCGACGTCCACCAGCCGCTGCTGTCCACCAGCTGCTCGGGGCGGAAGGAACTGACGAGGACGCCGAGGGTCGGGATGGTCCAAAGCAGCACCACCACGGTGATGGCGATGCGCACCAGCCAGCCGCCCTTGTGGATGCTGCCCGGCGGGGCGTCCCGGGCCGGCGCCGACACTTCGGGCACGGGCACGACCGCAGTCACCGGATGTCCTCCTGGGCGCGGAAGCGGCGGATGTTCCAGATCATCACCGGCACCACGGCGAGGAAGAGGATCACGGCGATGGCCGCCCCTCGGCCGTTGTGGTCGCCGATGAAGAACCACCGGATCATCCGCTCGGCGATGACCTCGGTGCCCTGGGCTTCGGCGTTGCCCATGACGAAGACGATGTCGAAGACCTTGAGGGCGTTGATGACCATGTACGTGGTGACCACGACGATGGTGGGCAGGATCGACGGGACGGTGATGCTCCGGAAGACCTGGAGCTCCGAGGCCCCGTCGATGCGTGCCGCCTCGATGATCTCGTCGGGGATGGCCTTGATGGCGGCCGAGAGCACGACCATGGCGAACCCGGTCTGCATCCAGACCATGATCACCATGAGCAGCAGGTTGTTCCACGGACGTTGCTGCAGCCACGGCACAGGGTCCTTGCCGAACCCGCCCACGATGGCGTTGAGCAGACCGATGTTGCTGCCGAAGCCGCTGGGCCGGAAGCTGTAGACGAACCGCCAGACGACGGCGGCGCCCACGAACGAGATGGCCATGGGCAGGAAGATGAGCGACTTGGCCACCGCCTCGCCCCGGCGGAGCCGGTCGGCGAGCGTGGCGAACAGCAGCCCGATGCTGACCGCGACCATCGGGACGAGCACGATCCAGCCGGCCGAGTTGCGGATCGAGCGCAGCATGCTGTCGTCGGTGAAGGCGAACCGGTAGTTGTCGAGGCCGACGAACTCCGACGACGTGGCGTCCTTGAAGCTGATGAGCACCGTGTTGACCACGGGATAGACGAGGAACACGCTCAGCATGACGAGCGCCGGACCGACGAACACGTAGGGCCGCACCCCTTCGTGGATCCGTTCCGGGAGCCAGTCGACGACCCGGTTCATGGCCCAGAAGAGGAAGAACACCCCGACGACACCGATGCCGATCGCCACGGCGACGATGAGCAGGCGGTTGGCGTCGGAGTCGCGGAGGAAGGCGAAGGAGGCCCACAGGAGACCGACGGCGAGTATCGGGACGCCCACCACGCCCGCCAGCCGGAGCGCGGCGGCGGCCCGGCGGTGGGGCCGCTCGCCGTGCTCCGGCTGGGGGTGGCGTTCCCTGCCGATGGGCGGGGTGTGGACGGACGAGGTCACGGTGACGTCACTCCCGTCGGCCGAGAAGCCTCGCCCGTCACGACCATTACGCCGCCGGCCAGCTCTTCTCGATGTCGCTCAGGACGCCCGCAAGGGAGTTGCGGCCACCCTGGACGTACTTCACCATCCCGGTCCAGAAGCTGCCCGACCCGACCGCCGACGGCATGAGGTCGGACGCGTCGAACCGGGCCGTGTTGGCCTTGAGGGCGGCGGTCAGCACCTTGGAGGCGTCGGCCAGCTGCTTGTTGGCGTAGCACTCCGCCCCGACGTTTACGTTGGGGGATATGCGCGAGGTGTCGATGCTCTTGCCCTGGGCGCACTGGACCTCGGTGCCCGAGAAGCGGGTCAGGAAGTCGCGGACGGCCGGCGTGTCCTTGAAGACCACGGACAGCTCACCGGCGAACAGGGCGGCGTCGCCCGGCAGGTCCATCTTGGGGAAGGGGAACCAGTCGTAGTCGACACCGGCCACCGCCGTCTTCGGGAAGAACGAGGCGATGAAGTTGGCCTGGCGGTTGAAGTAGCACCGCGGCGGGTTGGTGAACATGGGGCCCACCGCGTCGCCGAAGTTGATCGACGTGGTGTTCGCCGCCCCACCGAGGACGTAGTTGGGGGTGAAGAGGATCCGGCCGAACTGCTCACCGGCCTTCACCACCGCGGGGTCGTTGAACGGGATCTGGTGGTTCACCCACTTGTCGTAGGTGTCGGCGCCCGCCGTCCGGAGCATGATGTCCTCCATCCAATCGGTCGCCGGCCAGCCGGTCGCGCTGCCGCTCTCGAAGCCGACGCACCAGGGGCTCGCTCCGTCCCGGACGATCTGGTCACTCAGGGCGATCAGCTCGGTGAACGTGGTGGGGACCTTGTAGCCCTTGGCGTCGAACGCCTTCTTGGGGTACCAGATCATGCTCTTGAGGTTGATGTTGGTGGGCATGCCGTAGTGCTTGCCGTTGTAGGCGCCCAGCGACATGAAGTACTTGCCGAACGCCTTCTCGAGGTCCTCGATCTTGAAGCCCATGTCCTCGAGGGCGACGGCCCTTCCCTGCTTGGCCAGCTCGAGCACGGCGCCCGGCTGGGGGTACATGGCGATCTCGGGCGGGTTGCCGCCTTGGACGCGGATCTTGACCTGCTCCTCGAACTGCGAGGAGCCCTCGATGGTGGCCTTGTACTGGACCTTGTTGTTGATCATCTCGTCGACGACCTTCTGCAGCGCCGTGACCTCTTCGGGCTCCATGGCGTTGAAGACGGTGACGGTCCCAGTGGCCTGGCTTCCCGGGGCCGGTGTGGCCTCGTCGTCGCCGCCCCCGCACGCAGCCAGAAGGGTGAGCGCGACGACGGGAAATACGAATATTCGCAGCTTCCTCATCAGTCCTCCTCTGTGTCAGGTGTCATAGATGCCAGAGCCGTCGTCCGGGTCGAAGAAGTGCAGACGTGTCGTGTCGACGACGAGCTCGATGCGGTCGCCCTTCTGGACGTGCGTGCGGGGATTGAGCCGGGCGACAACGCTCGCCTCCCCGCCTTCGGCCGCCCGCTCGACCTTCTCCAGGACCTCCTTTCCGACGTCGACCGCCAGCTCACGCACGTCGTCGCCGACCGCCGGCGGCGCCGGAACGGTGAAGTGGATGACAACGTCCGACCCCAGGGCCTCCCGCAGCTCGACCGTGGCCGGTATGCGACGGTCGCCGGGCGCGTCGGCCACCAGCGACGCGTCCTCCATGTCCTCGGGGCGGATGCCCAGGATGACCTTCCTCCCCTCGTAGCCGGCGAGCGCCGGTCGGGCCGCGGCCAGCTCGGGCGCCACGGGGAGGGTCAGCGACCCGAGCTGGATGGTCAGCCGGCCGTCCTCCCGGGTCAAGGAGGCCTCGAGCAGGTTCATGGCCGGCGAGCCGATGAAGCCGGCCACGAACAGGTTGCAGGGATGCTCGTAAAGCGTCTGGGGCGCGTCGACCTGCTGGAGCATCCCCTTGCGGATGACGGCCACCCGGTCGCCCATGGTCATGGCCTCGGTCTGGTCGTGGGTGACGTAGATCGTGGTGGTTCCCAGCTCGTGCTGGAGGCGGGCGATCTCGGCTCGCATCTGCACGCGCAGCTTGGCGTCGAGGTTCGACAGGGGCTCGTCCATGAGGAACGCCTTGGGATGGCGGACGATCGCCCGCCCCATCGCCACCCGCTGGCGCTGCCCGCCCGAGAGGGCCCGGGGCTTGCGGTCGAGCAGGTCGGTGAGGTCGAGGATCCGGCCGGCCTCCCGCACCCGCTGGTCGATCTCCGGCCTGGGCAGCTTCTGGAGCTTGAGGCCGAACGCCATGTTGTCGAACACGGTCATGTGGGGGTAGAGCGCGTAGTTCTGGAACACCATGGCGATGTCGCGCTCCTTGGGCGGCACCTCGTTGACCACGCGCTCGCCGATGCGGATCTGGCCCTTGGTGACGGTCTCCAGCCCGGCGACCATCCGCAGCGCCGTCGTCTTCCCGCATCCCGACGGTCCGACCAGGACCATGAACTCGCCGTCGCTGATGTCGAGGTCAAGGGCGCGCACGGCCTCGGTGCCGTCGGCGAAGACCTTCCAGACGTCCTCGAGGACGATCTGTCCCACGGACCACTCCTGACTGCGGATTGCTGCAGCCCTTGGGTGCACCCGAGCCCGGAATCACCGACAGGGCCACAGGTACCGCACGTGTCTCTAGTGCATGTCACCCTTTGTACCGCGCGTCCGGGGACTAGTTCGCGACGCGGGTAATTCCGTTGCGGGCCGCACCCGGCGGCGGTCAGGCTCCCGAGGTGATCGGTGTTGCGGTGGTCACCGCACGAGCGGGGCGGCTGGCGCCCAGACCCGGTGTCGCCCTCGTCGCCCTGCTGGCGGCAATTGTGGCCGGCTGCGGCGAGCCCCGCGCGGCACAGGTCGGGGTGGGCGCCGGGGATCCGGGCGGCTACCAGCTGGCCTTCGAGGAGAGCGGCGGCGAGGCGGTATTGGGCACGCCGTCCGGGCCGGTGTCTCGGTGGGCGTTCGGGTGCCGGCAGCTGTTCGAGGGCGGCCGGTCAGGCGCGGCGGCGCTGATGCAGCAGCCGTGCGGCGCCAACCGCCAGGTGTTCGGGGTGACCGGCGACTTCTGGGCCTTCTACGCCTCGCACGGCGCCGAGGCGGCGGCCGTGTTCGGCTACCCCTTGGGCCGGCAGGGCTTCCTGCGGGGTGGGTGGCGGCAGCCCTTCGGCGCCGGGGGCAGCGAGGGGGCGTACTTCATGCAGCGCCCCGGCGGCAGGGTCCACTACCTCCGGGGCGCGATCCTGCACCGGTACCTCTTCGAGGCCGGGGTCGAAGAACAGCTGGGCTTCCCGACGTCGGACCCCGTCACAGTCGCCGGGGATGGGGTGCACCAGGAGTTCGAGAACGGCTCGCTGACCATGGGCGGCGAGAGACCGACGATCTGGGTCCCCAAGCGCTGAGCGGGCGTCGCCTATCTGTCCGGCACCCGGTGGCGCATGCCTTTGGCGTACTGGGCCATCCGTCCCGCCCGCGCCCGCTCCCTCGCCGGCGTGGAGCCGGGCGCCCTACCGAGGTGGCGGTGGCCCGGAGCGTGCGACTCGTCGTCGAGCGATGCCAGGTCGGTGGGCCGGTCGGCGACGTGGGTTGGCAGGATCGTCTGGCGAACCCCATCCGCCACCCGGCGGAGGCGGGCGTTCCGGCGCGCCGATACCACCGCCGCGGTGGCCGCCGCTGCCGTCACCGCGACATACCTGCTGCGGTTCCCCATGGTCGTCTCCTCTCTCGAAGCAAGCCTGCGCCGGAACGGTCGAACCGGCCAGGGTCGAAGGGCCCTTCCCGCCGAGCGGCCCGCGTGAGAGGATCGGGCACGGCGACCGCCGGCGGGAGGTGGAGATGACGAACCGGATCGACCAGCCACGCCAGTTCGACCTCGTGGGGAACCCCATCCTGATCGGGGGCGTGGGAACCGGGTTCGAAGCCACCCTCAGCTACCGCGTGCACGAGGGCCACGACGAGGTGACCGGCTCGTTCATGGTAGGAGGGGGGACGGGCGAGCACGGCCAGTACCAGCTGCAGGTCGACGTCTCGGGTGCCGCCTTCTCCCTGGACCGCCTGTTCGTGGAGGTGTTCGAGGTCAGTGCCGAGGACGGCTCGGAGATCCACAAGGTGGTGGTGCCCGTGATCTACGGGCCCCGGATCGTCCCGGGCTACGTCGGCTACCGCGAGCACCTTGTCCGCCGGGGCGACACCTTGTGGGCGATCGCCCAGTCGAACTACGGCAACGGCAGCGAGTACCCGCTGATCGTGCGGGCCAACCCCCATCTGATCTCCGACCCGGACCGCATCTTCCCGGGCCAGCTCCTGCGGATCCCCATGGGCACCTGAGGCGGCAATGGGCCGTTCGCCCCTGGTCGGAGGACGACCGGAGGATGAGGGTAAGGACATGTCCGACCGTGTCCTCCCACGAACCGACGAGGCGCCGATCGAGGCCTGGATGCCCGGCCCAGACGACGCCCGCACCGACCTGCGGTCTGCGGCCCAGGCGCCGGCGCCGCTGCCCCCGATCGACGTGGTCGTCCGGGGCGAGGTGCCTCATGGTGCGGTGGCGTACGCCCACAACAAGGTGGTGCGCACGATGTCGCTCGTCGACGAGCCGGTCCTGCACGCCCGCCTGAAGCTGACGATGCTCCCCGACCCGGCAGTGGAGCGCCCGGCGGTGGCCGAGGCCGTGCTCGACGTCAACGGGGACATCGTGCGGGCCCACGTCGCCGGTCGGTCGACGCCGGAAGCGGCCGACCTCCTCGAGCGGCGCCTTCGGGACCGCCTGGAGCATCGCCGCCGGCGCCCGCCGCGGGAGCCGGCGCAGGCGGGAGTGGCAGCCACGTGGCGGCACGGCATGCTCCCCGCCCACCGGCCGTCGTACTTCGACCGGCCGGTCGAGGACCGCGAGGTGGTCCGCCACAAGGCGTTTCCGCTGGGGGAGTCGACCGCCGAAGAGGCGGTGTTCGACATGGAGTCGCTCGACTACGACTTCCACCTGTTCGTCGACCTGGCCACCGGCGAGGACAGCCTGGTGTGGCGGACCGAGGACGGCTACGCCCTGGCCCGGCTGCGCACACCGGAGGTAGCGGTGGGGCCCTCCGTCGCCGGCGTCACCGCGCAGCCCGCCGCCGCCCCCGTCCTCACGGTCGAGGCCGCGATCGAGCGGCTGAACGCCGGCCGGGAGCGGTTCGTGTTCTTCGAGGACCCGAGCACCGGACGGGGCAACGTCGCGTACCGCCGGTTCGACGGCCACTACGGGCTCCTCACCGGCGCGCCCCACGTGCCGGGATGACATCGAACGCACTGAGGTACCTCCCGGGCCCCTGCGGGGAAATAGGTCGTACGACCCTTTTGCGGCCCAAGCCCTTCCTCCACACTTGGCGCATGGGAGCGGCGGCTGACGACGCACGGGGGACTGACTGACGTGGTGACCGGCGTGGTGCGCCGGCCGCACGACCGCCTCACCGGCCCCGGGCCGGGCGCCCCCCCGCCCGCGGGTGGCGCGGGCCAGTGGACGCCGATCATCGTGCTCGTCGCCCTGGTCGTCGCCTCGCTCGCCGGCTGGTGGCTCGGCCGCGACGACCCCGGATCCGCCCACCGCGTGGAGGCCGGCGGAGGCGCCCTGGCCACGGTGCCCGAGGCGCGCGTGCTCGGGAACGCCCAGGAGGCCGCCGCCCCGTCGCCCACGACCGCGGCCACCACGCCGCCGACGACGGCGGCCGTCGCCCCGCCGACGACGGTGGCGTCTCGCCGGGCTCCCGCGGCGAGGACGGTCGGTACGAGCGCGCCGGCTCCGGCCTCGACCCCCACCGTCGCCCCGGCGACCACCTCCGCGGCGCCGCCCGCCGTGACCAACGTGACCCACGCCACCACGGCGCCCACGACGACCACGACCACGACGGTGGCCGGGTGCCGGAACAGCGCGGAGCCGGCGTGCGGGCCGTTCCGGTTCGACCCCCAGCCCGGCCCGGACAGCCCGATGATCGTGCAGGTCGACGTGGAGCCGGCGGCGCCCGTCGCCGGCCAGGAGGTCGTCTTCCGCCTCACGCTCACCGATCCCGACGGTGTGTCGTACAACGGGACGGTGTTCGGCTTCGGCGACGGCGGGATCGCCGGGGCGTCGTACCCGCCGTGTGAGCGGTTCGGGCCATGGGACCCGCCGCCGCGCCAGCCCGCCTCGGCCACCGAGGTCGTGCTGGTGCGGCACACCTACCACCAGCCCGGGACCTACGCCGTGTCGTTCGCGTTCGAGGCCGGCCCGTTCGCCTGCGTCGACATCGCCACCGGCCGGGGCGACCGCCCGTACGCCAGCTCGGCCACCGGAACGGCGACGGTGGTCGTCGGGTAGAAGAATCTGGCGATGGAGCGAACCATCGTCGGCTTCCATCAGGACGAGGCGGGGGCGTGGGTGGCCGAGCTGTCCTGCCTGCACGGCCAGCACATCCGGCACCAGCCGCCGTTCAGGCTGGCGCCCTGGGTGCTCGACGAGGCCGAGCGGGCGTCACGGGTCGGCGCGCCCATCGAGTGCCCGCTGTGCGACCGGGCCGAGCTTCCCGGGGGCCTCGAGGTGGTCCGGTCGACGCGGATCTTCGACGAGGGGTCGATGCCCGCCGGCCTGCGCCGGGCCCACCGGGTGGCGGCCGGGCTCTGGGGCCGGCTGCACGTGGAGGAGGGGACGCTGCGGTTCCGGGCGGCGACGCAGCCGCCGATGGAGGTGGAGCTGGGCCCCGGCGGGATCCAGCCCATCCCTCCCGAGACCGACCACGACGTGGAACCCGAGGGGCCCGTGCGGTTCTTCGTGCAGTTCCTCGGGCGGTCTCGGGCGAGCGGCGGTTGACCCCTAGTCGATCGGCATGTCGGCGGAGGCATAGGCGGCCAGGAGGTCCCGCGCCGACACGATTCCCACGACCTGTCCGTCCTGCTCGACGACCACGTGCCGCACCCAGTGCTCCATCATCTCCGTCGCCACCTCGGCCACCGTGGCGATCACGTCGCAGGAGATGAGGGGGGCATGCGCGATGTCCGAGGCGTGGGTGGCCCCCAGGTCCCGCCGCTCCGCCAGCGCGTGGGCCAGATCCCGTTCGGAGACGATGCCGATCACCGCGTCGTCCCTCGTGACGGCCAGCACGCCGATGTCGGCGGCGGTGAGGGCGTCGGCCACGTCCCACAAGCTGGCGTCGGGCTCGACATGCACGACACCGTCTCCCACCAGCATGGAGACGGGCATCGATCCGACATTCGTCACCTCGGCCATGACAACACTCTGGCCAGCGCGCCGTCACCGCGACCAGAGTCGAAGGTCCCGGAACCGACAAGGGTCGTTCGGCACTGTCGCCTCCCGCCCGTCGCGTAGGTAGATGGAGGTGTTAGCGACTCGACAAGGAAAGGAGATGATGTCGATGCCCGCCGAACCCTGTGGGTGCGGGTGTGGGGTCGTCGCCAGCCTGACTGGCATCGAGCCCTGCGGGTGCGGCTGCGAGTGCTGCGCCGACAAGCCCGCCAACGAGGCGGAGGAGCTGGCCCAGCTGGAGACGCTCCGCCACGCCATCGAGATCCGGATGAGCGAGCTTCGTCCGTTGGTCCCGCACTAACCCTGTCGACGCCTGCCGGCCCGCCCTGCGCCCGGCGATCGCAGGGCGGGCCCGGCACGTCGAGCAAGATGTGACCCAGCCGGCAGCCTCCGAGCTCAGAAGAGCGACGGCGGCCAGGCGGCGGCGACCGCGGTGAGCACGGCGACGTCGAGCAGCACGCCGAGCGTCAACCAGGTGTTGAAGAACGTGACCTTGAGGAGTGCCGCGACCAGCGCGGCGGCGGCCGCGGCCGGCGCCCAGACGCCGGCACCGGCGACGAGGAGCAGGGCGGCCAGGGCGTACAGGCCTGTGGCGGCCCACGCCAGGCCCAGCGCCGTGGTCCGGGCGGGATCGGCGGCGACGTGCACCGCCGCCAGCAGCCAGGAGTGGCGGGGGTCGAACGGGGCCTGGGCTTCCCGTGGCCCGGGGGCGGCCCACACGGCGGCGTGGACGAAGCCGTGGGCCAGCAGGAAGAGGGCAGCGAGGGTCCGGGTCATGGGAACGGGCTCCTTGCCTCAGGACACCAGCGACGTGTCGCGGGTGGGTGCCGACGGGGGTGAGGGCGCCGCGGGCGGTGCGCCCGGGTCGGCGCCGCCGTTGTCCAGGCGGAACGGCGGGTACTCGTCCCGGAGGAGGGCGGCGTAGGCCCAGACCCGGTAGGTCCAGCGCTCCATGCCCATGACGAAGTCGAAGACCGGCCGCGGGTAGCTGCCGCGCACGGCGAGCACCACGCCGGCGATGAGCACGAGGATCCCGATCAGCCCGGCGCCCACGAACGCGCCCCGGTCCCCGCCCCAGCCCCAGGCCCACCAGGTGATGGTGCCGCCGAAGACGGCGACCACCAGGTAGTGCGGGAGGGCCAGCAGCCACCACTTCACGAGCACCAGTCCCCGGGAGAGGGTGGCCGGGTAGGGCACGGCCAGGTCGGCGGGATAGCCCGCGTCGGGCTGGAGGCTGAACGGCGGGTACCGGTCGGTTCCCAGGGCGAAGGCGTAGAAGGTCACCCGCCAGGTCCAGCGGAGCACCCCCACGTTGAAGTCGAAGATGCCCTTGGGGTAGCGCCCGGTGAAGAGGATGGCGAAGCCGGCCAGGACGGTCAGCACCATGAACGCCGCCCACAGGAAGGCGAGGACGAGGAGGTGGGGGATGGCGAGGAACCACTTCACCAGCCACAGCCACCGGCTGAGCGGCTCGTCGAGGCGTCCGTCGATGCGGAGGGGGTACGCGCCCTCGGGAACCGGCGCGGTGCCCGCCGCGGCGGCGCCCGGAGCTCCGGCGGCGGCGTCCGACGGCGCCGGGCTGCCGCTCCCCGCACCGGAGTTGCGGAGGGCCACGTACAGCATCGTGGCGGCGACGGCGCCCAGGACCAGGCCGCCGGCGAGGAGGCCGATGCCGATCGGCAGCAGCAGGCCGGTCTTCACGCCGACGGCGGCGTCCACGACCACGCCCCGGGCGGCGTCGGCGTTCATGATGACGACGTCCCAATCGCCGCTCTCGATGTCCCAGGTCAGGGTCTGGCGGCCGGTGCCGGATGCCGACGCCACCCAGAACCGCTGGTCGAGGGGCCGGGCGGGCGCGGCCTCGCCTGTGTGGCGGCGGTAGGTCGGCTCGAAGGGGTCGAAGGCCACGTCGGTCAGCTCGTCGTGGGCGCTGACCGCGAGGAAGCGGTCGGCGTCGGCCCGGGGGGCGATGCCGATGAAGACGGTCCCCCCGCCGGGCGACCCGGCGACGATGCGGGCGGTGACGTCGCCCAAGGGCTCCCAGTCGCTGCCCCAGACGTCGGCGCCCAGGTCGATGTGGCCCGAGGTGAGCGCGTAGGTGGGGGTCTCGAACCGCTCGGTCGACGTCATGTAGTAACCGTCGTCGTCCCGCTCCGTCGTGTGGATCCACGTCAGGGCACCGCCGGCGATTGCGAGGCCGAGGGCGACCAGGGCGGTCAGGGCGCCGAAGACAGCGAGGACGATCTTGCCTGGCCGCATGGCCGTCACCTCCGTGCGGGCGAGGCGAGGCAGCCAGCCTGCCGCGGCGTCGCCCGTCTCATGGTCTCCAGTAGACGCCGGGCGGTGGCCGTACCACCGGGGCCGGAAGTCCTCCCGCTTGGGGGCGAACGTCCCTAGTTGTCTCGGCCTGGGGGGCAGACACTGGTCTGGAGACGTCGCCTGTTGGAGTGCCGATGAAGTCGACCAAGGAGTTGCGCACGGTCGCCGTCCGGGTGCCGCCCCGCACGACGGGTGCGGAGCGGCGGTCGGCGAAGGCGGTGCTGGAGGTTGCCGCCGTCTGCGCCGGCACCGGCATGGCGCTGATCGTGGCGTCCGACGGCGCCGCCGGCTGGCGCCTCGCACGGGTCGCCGGGGTCGTCACCGTGGTCCTGGGGGTGCTGTCCCTGTCCCGGCGGCGCTCGATCACGGGGCTCGCCGTGGCCGGCGCCCTGTTCGGCCTGGTCGTGGCCCCCGCCGGTGGGGCCATCGGGTTCCCGTCCCTGTCCCGGACCGGGTGGTCCCTGCGGGCCGGCGGCGGGGTGCTGGCCGCGCTCGCCGGCCTGGTCCTCCTCGCCGTGGGCACGACCCTGGCCGCCCGCGCCGTGCCCGGCTGGCGGCGGCTGCTCGGCGTTCCCGCCGCCCTCCTGGGGGCCTACGTGGTCGGCATGCCCGTCGCCGTGGCCGTGTTCGCCACCAACGTGGCCCGGACGCCCCTCGGATCGGAGACGCCCGCCGACCGCGGCCTCGCCTTCGCCGACGCCAGCTTCGTCACCAGCGACGGGGTCACCCTGTCCGGGTGGTACGTCCCCTCCACCAACCGGGCCGGGGTCGTCGTGGCCCATGGGGCGTCGTCCACCCGCTCCACCGTGCTCGACCAGGCCGCCGTCCTCGCCCGCCACGGGTACGGGGTCCTCCTCTTCGACGCCCGCGGGCTCGGTCGCAGCGGCGGTCGGGGCATGAACCTCGGGTGGTACGGCGACGAGGACATGGCGGCCGCCGTCGGCTACCTCGAAGGCCGGCCCGACGTCGACCCCGGCCGCATCGGCGCGGTGGGCATGTCCATGGGCGGCGAGGAGGCCATCGGCGCCATGGGCGCCGACCCCCGCCTGCAGGCGGTGGTGGCCGAGGGCGCCACGGGCCGGGGGATCGGCGACCTGGCCTGGCTCGACGAGGCCTACGGCATCCGGGGCCGCATCCAGCAGCAGGTCAGCCGGCTCACCTACGCCCTGGCCGACCTCCTGACCGACGCCCGCCCGCCGGCCAGCCTGCGGTCGTCGGTGGCGGCCGGCGCGCCGAGGCCGGTCCTGCTGATCGCCGCCGGCCGGGTCGACGAGGAGCGCCTGGCCGGCGAGTTCATCCGGGAGGCCGACCCGGCCAGGGTCGAGCTGTGGGTGGTGCCCGGGGCGGCCCACACCGACGCCCTCCGCGCCGAACCCGAGGCCTGGGAGGCGCGGGTCACCGGCTTCCTCGACGCCAACCTCCGGCCGGCCCGATGAGCGGGCGTCCACGGTGGCGAGCGAGGAGGGCCGAAGGTCCCTTTCGGGTGGGTCGATCGTCCCAAATCCCGCCAGAGCACTGCCCTGCCGCCGAGCAAGGTGGTTCACTGCTGGTGGTCGCACATCTCGCAGATGGCATCGAAGCCGAGGAGCATCATGAGTGAGACCAAGACCCACACCGGTCACGCGTTCGAGCGGGCCCACACGAGCGACTACGACGGCGGCCACGGGCCGGAGGTCGACCTGGTGCGCCTCTACCTGGACGAGATCGGCCAGCGCACCCTGCTCGACCGCGACGACGAGGCCCGGCTCGGCCAGGCCATCCAGAGCGGGCTCCAGGCCCGGCGGCGGCTGGCGTCGGGCGCGGTCCGCACCGACCGGGCACGCGAGAACCTGCGCCGGAAGGCTCGGGAGGGGGAGCGGGCCCGCCAGGAGTTCGTCGAGGCCAACCTGCGCCTGGTGGTGTCGGTGGCCAAGCGCTACCAGCGGCCCGGTGTCGAGCTGCTCGACCTGGTGCAGGCGGGCAACATCGGCCTGCTCCGGGCCGTCGAGCGCTTCGACTGGCGCCTGGGCAACAAGTTCTCCACCTACGCCACCTGGTGGATCCGCCAGTCGATCATCAGGGAGCTGGGCGACGCCGGCCGGGCCATCCGGCTGCCGGTCCACCTGCGGGAGCAGGTCGTGAGCCTCTCCCGGGCCCGCGACCGCCTGCGGGCCGAGCTGGGCCACGAGCCCTCGGTCGACGAGATCGCCAGCGACGTGGGCGCCTCCGCCGACCGGGTCCAGGAGCTGCTCGCCGTGGCCGACGACGTCGTGTCGCTGTCCCTTCCGGTGGGCGAGTCCGACGACCGGGAGCTGTCGGACCTGGTGGCCGACAGCGGCGTCGTCGACCCTGCCGAGAAGGTCGCCGGCAGCGCCGAGCAGCACGAGGTGCGCGCCCTGCTCACCCACCTCACCGAGCACCAGGCCACCGTGCTGCGCCTGCGCTTCGGCCTGGACGGCGGCGAGCCCCGGTCGCTCGAAGAGGTGGGCCGGACGCTCGGCATCTCCCGCGAGCGGGTCCGCCAGCTCGAGGCCCGGGCCCTGCGCCGCCTCCGCAACGACGAAGGCGCCCGGAGCCTTCGCCCCGCCAGCTAGCCGGTCGGGTTCGCACCCGGCCGCTCGCCGCCCTCCTGGGCGATGGCCACCGCGGCTTCGATGGCGAGACCCATGCAGGCGCCGCCCACGATGTCGAGGGGCAGGTGGGCACCCACGTAGATGCGGCAGAGGCCGACGACCGGGATGGCGGTGAGCACCGCGGCCCGCGCCGGGCCGTGGAGGCGGGGCAGGGCGGCGGCGCCCAAGGCGACGGCGACCGCGGTGTGCCCGGACAGGTACCCGAGGCCGGTGGCGTCCTGGCCCCGGCGGTGGGCGTCGGGGAGAAGGAGCGCCGGTCGGGGGCGGCGGATTCCCTTCTTGACGACCTTCGACAGCGCCCAGCTGGCGGTGCCCCCGACGAGCAGCCGTCGGGCCATCCGCCGCTCCCGGGCCGCCAGCGCCGCCCCCGCCGCCGCCGGCGCCGCCGCCAGGTTCCCGAGCTGCATCACCACCCAGGCCGGGACGAACAGCGAGTCGGGGAGGTCGTTGACGGCGCGGAAGACCCTGGTTTCCCGGCGCCCGACGCGGTCCTGGCGGACCATGAGCGCGGTGAGGGCCAGGCCGGCGCAGCCGGTGACCAGCCGGGTCCTCGGGCCGGGGAGCCGGGCCGTCACGGCCCCAGCTCCACGCCGAGCTGGTCACGCAGCTCCACCCGCAGCTGGCGGCGGGAGAACAGCCCCACGGTGGCGTCGAGCTCCGCCATGAGACCGATGTGGGGCCCGCGAGGGAAGTCGAACGCGTAGGTCACGCAGCCGCCGGGGAAGGCGTCGCTGAGGGTGCCGGCGTACCGGGGGGAGATGGAGCGCAGCTCGATCGACGTGCGGACCCCGTCGGCCCGCGGCGTGGTCGGAACCCCGGCGCCGGCCTCGCAGGCGGGTTGAAAGGTGACACGCACGGAGCGACTCCCGGCTCGATCGGGGACCAGGACGAATCGGGTACGGCCGGCGTTGGCCTCGAAGCGCTGCGTGCTCCAGCCCTCGGCCAGGCTGTCGATGCACGGCACGTAGGCCGCGTCGGGCACCGTCTGGGCCACCAGCGCGAGGCGGTGCCCGGCCTCGCAGGCCGGCACGTCGTCCGTCGAGGGCGCGCAGGCGCCGAGTGCCGACGAGCCGAGCAGGGCGGCGGCCAGCAGGGCAAGGCGGCGCGTCACAGCAGCCCCGCGACCTGCAGGTAGGCGGTGAGCAGCGACACGCCGAAGACGGCCAGGGCGAGCACGGCAAGGGACAGCCCCACCCGCCGGACGCTCCACAGCTGGATCGGCACCGGCTGCCGTTCGGGCGCGAGCGCACGGAAGGCGCCGAGCAGGTCACGCCCGTCGGCTCGCAGCAGGGCCCGCAGCTGGCTGGGGACGGTGATGCTGCGGCTGGCGGCGAAGGCCTCGGCGATGTCGTCGGGGGCGAAGAGCAGCAGCGCCCGCTGGTACACCCGCTCGGGGGTGCTCGACAGGGCGAGGGTGAGCATCATGTTGGCCAGGTCCACGGCCTGGCGCCACGGCGTCGGCCGGACCGTGGCGAAGGCCACGTCGATGAGGCGCACGCGGCCGTCCTGGACCAGCACGTTGGACGGTTTGATGTCGCGGTGGGCCACGCCCGCGTCCCACAGCCGCCGGACGACGCCCAGCCCCTCGTCGATCGTCGCGTCGTCCACCGGGGCCGTCCCTACCTCGGAGGCGCCCGGATAGAACTCCATGACGATCACGTACTCCCGTTCGGGGGTGATCTCGACGAATCCGTAGGGCGCCGGTGTCGGGAGGCCGGCGTCCCGGAGGAGCCGCAGCATGTGGTCCTCGTACTCCACCAGCCGGCGCACGCTCGAGAACGGCTTCTCGTCCTCCAGCCGGCCGTAGAGCACGGTCCGCCCGAGCTTGTACCAGCGGTCGGAGCGGAGGTGGTTGCGGGCGTAGAGCTTGCCGAAGAGGAGGGGCCCCTCACCGCCCTCGGCGTCTCGGGTGTGCAGCCGGAGCGGGGTCGACCCGGCCGATCCCTCCAGGGCGAACGGCTCGAGGGAGGGCACGTCGAGCCCAAGCTGGTGGTCGAGGGCCCGGACGATGGCCTCGCCCCGCCGGCCGCCGACGTCGAGGTGGGCCCGTCGGCCCCGGCGGTAGCTGACCGGGAAGACCTCCTCGGGTACGGCCAGCCGGAAGGCGACGACCGGGAGGGCCCACCCGAGGACCAATGCGCCGAACACGTCGGTGGGGTGGTCGACGCCCAGGTAGAGCTGGGCCGCGGCGACCGCGCCCAGCAGGACGCCGGCGCCGGCGGCCGTCCTCGTCCGCCACCGGCCCTTGGGCACCATGGTGCAGGTGATGCCGGCCAGGACCAGCGCGAGCTCGGCGACGGGCTCGGAGGGGTACGAGTACCCGTGCCAGCGGCCCAGGATCTCGATGTCGGCCGGGCGCATACGCCCGATGGTGAAGGGCAGCATGGAGGTGACCAGCGAGCCGCCGAGCACGAACAGGAGGTAGGCGGCGAGGTGCTGGAACCGGCGGAAGCCCAGGAGGACGGCGATGGTGGCCCAGGCCACCAACCGGACGGTCCATTGCGACCCCAGGGCCTGGAGCGACCGCATGAGGGAGCTGAGGGCGTCGAAGCGGAGGTCCTCCAGGAGCCGGAGGACGGCGAGGTCGGCGGCGGTCACCGCGGCCAGGACCGGCCGGACCGTGAGCCCGACGGCCAGCGTCCCGGCGACGGCGCCGAGCACGGCGTACACCTTGGTGCTGGGTTCGATCCGCCGGGGCAGCGGCGGCGGCTCCCCCGAGGGCCGGCGCCGGCGCCCGACCGGCGACGTCGACAGCACCGGGGCGATCCCCCGGGCGGCCTCCGCCTCGGATCCCGGTCCGTCCATCACCACCACGCCGCCTTCCGGTTGACCGGAGGGGATGGTAGGCATGGATCCGGGACGACCTGGGAGGTGATGGCGTGAGCAGGGGCCGCCGCTGCCGGACACGCCTCGCCCTGGCCTGCCTCGGCGCCGCCTTGATGCTCCCGTCGTGCCGGGACCCGGCGACGCCACCCGCCGCCGGCCGGGACCCCACCGAGGTGGTCGTCGCCTCCTTCAACTTCCCCGAGAGCACGCTGGTGGCCGAGATCTACGCCACGGCCCTGCAGGCGGCCGGCATCCCCGTCCGGCGCGAGCTCGGCCTCGGGCCTCGGGAGCTGGTGCAGCCGGCGCTGCTCGGCGGCCTGGTCGATGTGGTGCCCGAGTACCTCGGCACCGCCCTGGCCAGCGTGCACGCCGCAGGCGTCCCCCCGGGCGACCCCGGGGCCGTCGGCGTCCCCCCGGGCGACCCGGCGGCCGCCCGCCAGGCCCTCGCCCGGGCCCTCGACGGCCGGGGCGTCCGGGTGCTCGATCCGGCCGAGGCCCAGAACCAGAACGGCGTGGTCGTGGCTCGGGCGACCGCAGAGCACCTCGGGCTGTCCAAGGTGAGCGACCTCGCCGCCCACTCGTCCGGCTTCGTCCTCGGCGGCCCTCCCGAGTGCCCCGAACGGCCGTACTGCCTCCCCGGGCTGGAGGGGGTCTACGGCCTGCGCTTCGGCGGGTTCCTGCCCCTCGACACCGAGCAGCAGCGGGCCGCCGCCCTCGTCGACGGGGTGGTCGACGCTGCGGTCATGTTCACCTCCGACGGCCGGCTGGCCACCGGCGACCTCGTGCTCCTCGCCGACGACCGGGGCCTGCAGCCGAGCGAGAACCTGGTGCCCGTGGTGTCGGCCCGGGCCCTCGATCGCCACGGGCCGAGGTTGGCGGAGGTCCTCGACGCCGTGTCGGCCCGGCTGACCGCCAACGGCCTGCGCTTCCTGAACTGGCGGGTCTCCATGGCCGGCAAGGACGTGGCCACCGAGGCACGGGGGTGGCTGGAGCGCCAGTCGCTCATCCGGCCCGCGGCCTGACCGGATCACCGGGCTCACCGGCCGAACGCGGCGGCCGCTTCGGCCTCCAGGCGGCGGGCGGTGGCGTCGACGTCGCGGGTCCGGAGGAACTCCTGGAGCCCGCCGCGCAGCCCCTGGCCGGCGGTGCCCCCGAAGGCGGCCGGCTGGAGGTCGGAGAGGTCGAAGCGGAAGTCGTCGCCCGCCTCCAGCAGGCGACGGGCGACCGAACGGCTGATCTCGTCCGGGTAGAGCGAGAGGTCGACGTTGAGGTTCGGCGACACGAAGCCGCCCTGGGAGGCCCACAGGGCGGCGGCCTCGGGCGTGGCCAGGTAACGGATGAACGCCTCGCCGGCGGGGGACCGCCGCAGCAGCACGGCGGCGTCGCCCCCGGCCACCACCGTGGGCGCCGACGGGCCCACGGCGGGGAACGGGAACACGTCGGCGTCGATGTCCATCTGGGCCGAGGTCCGCCGGGCGATGAAGCCGGCCACGAAGTCGCCCTCGAAGACCATGGCCGCCGCCGGCGGCGTGGCGAAGGTCTGGGTCACCGACGTCTCGAACGAGGTGGCGACCGCGCCGTCGCTGCCGCCCGCCACCAGCGCCGGGTCCAGCACCCGGTTGAGCAGGGCCAGCGCCTCGCGGACCGACTCGTCGGTCCAGGGGATGTGGTGGCCGGCGAGGAGGTCGTAGCGCTCGGGGCCGGCCGTTCGCAGGTAGAGGTTCTCGAACCAGTCGGTGAGCGTCCAGCCGTCGGCGCCACCGACCGAGAAGGCGGGCACCCCGGAGGCGCTGAGCGCCCGGGCCACGTCGATCAGCCGGTTGACGTCGCCGGGGGGTACGACCCCGGCCCGCTCGAAGGCCCGGACGTTGTACCAGACGAGCGACTTGTTGGCCGCCTTGAACCACACGCCGTACAGCCGCCCGGTCCACGTGGCCAGGTCCCGCCAGACCCGCCCGTAGTTCCTCGCCACCAGGTCGCCGGCCACGTCGTCGAGCGGCACCAGCTTGCCTTCGGCGGCGTAGCTGCGGAGGAGGCCGGGCTGGGGGAGGAAGGCCACGTCGGGCGGGCGGCCCTCCGCCACCCGGGCGCCCAGGTCGGCGGGCACGCCGTGGCCGGCCGAGGCGTAGCTGACGCCGACCCCGGTCCGCCGCTCGAAGTCGGCGATCACCCGCTGGAAGCTGGCCTGCTCGGTGCCGGACCAGACGGCCAGCACCTCGATCCGCTGGCCCCGGAGGGCGGGCTCCTCGTCGCCACCGCCCGCACAGGCCGTGGCGAGGGCGAGCGCGAGCGCCAGCAGCCCGGCGGGTAGCCGCCGTCGGCAGTGGTGGGTCGCCCGCGCGGTCACGGCGCCCGCAGTGTGCGCGCCGGGCCGGCCTCCGCGCCAGGGGCCAAGGTCCCGATCCCGTCGGCGAACGGGGCGCCATTGGGGTCGAAGGACCCTACCGCCGCTTCGGGACCCCGAGCATGCTGAGGCGAACAACCGACGAGCAGCTACGGACGGGTCGGGCTGAGCGCTCTGGGGCGCCGGGACGGCACAGCGTCCTGCTTCACAGGAAGGAGACGGCATGGCCGGACCAGCCACCCACCTCGCCACCCGCCCCCCGGCAACCTCGGCGGCGCGGACGGTCGACGCGGTGAAGATCTACGGCAAGGGACACACCGAGGTCCGGGCGCTCGACGGGGTCAGCGTCGAGTTCCCGGTCGGCCAGTTCACCGCGATCATGGGCCCGTCGGGATCGGGCAAGTCGACGCTGCTCAACTGCATCGCCGGCCTCGACACGCTCAGCTCCGGCCGGGCCTTCATCGCCGACGCCGACCTGAGCGCCCTGAACGACAACGAGCTCACCATCCTGCGCCGGGACCGGGTCGGGTTCATCTTCCAGGCCTACAACCTGGTCCCGACGCTGAGCGCGAAGGAGAACATCGTCCTGCCGCTCATGCTGGCCGGGCGCAAGGGCGACCAGCCGTGGATCGACAAGGTGATCCAGGTCATGGGGCTGGAGGGACGCCTCCACCACCGGCCGGCCGAGCTGTCGGGCGGCCAGCAGCAGCGGGTGGCGGTGGCCAGGGCGCTGGCCAGCCGGCCGGCGATCATCTTCGCCGACGAGCCGACCGGCAACCTGGACTCCCACTCCGGCGCCGAGGTGCTGGCCTTCATGCGCCGCGCCGTCGACGAGATGGAGCAGACGATCGTCATGGTCACCCACGACCCGACGGCGGCCAGCTATGCCGACCGCATCGTCTTCCTGGCCGACGGGCGCATCGTCGACGAGATGCTCCAACCCACTGCGGAGCGCGTGCTGGAGCGCATGAAGCGGTTCGGGGGGTGACGCGGCGATGTTCCGGATGACGATCAAGGGCCTCATGGCCCGCAAGCGGCGCCTCGTCACCACCGCGCTGGCGGTGATGCTCGGCGTCGCCTTCATGACCGGCACGCTCGTCCTCACCGACACCATCGGCAAGACCTACGACGACATGTTCGGCGACGCCTTCAAGAACACCGACGTGGCCGTCCGCCAGGTGGCCGCCTTCGAGGGCCTCCAGACCCAGGACACGGCCGCCCAGCGGGGCCGGGTCGACGCCGCCCTGGTCGACCGGGTCAAGGCGGTGAAGGGGGTGGCGCTGGCCGAGGGGTCGATCTTCGGCTACGCCCGCCTCGTCGGCAAGGACGGCGAGGCCATCGGGCGGCCCGAGATGGGGCCGCCGACGTTGGGGACGAGCTGGAGCGACACCGAGCTCAACCCGTTCCGCATCTACGAGGGCCAGGCCCCACGCGCCGACAACGAGGTGGTCATCGACCGCTACAGCGCCCGGGAGGGCGACCTGCGGGTGGGGGACACCACGACCGTCCTGGTCCAGGCCGGGCCCCAGCAGGTGAGGATCGCCGGCATCGCCAGGTACGGGAGCGTGGACAGCCCGGGAGGGACCACGTGGACCATGTTCAAGGCGTCGGTGGCCCAGCGCCTGCTGGCGGAGCCCGGCAAGTTCGACACCATCGGCGTCGTCGGCGATCCGGGCGTCTCCCAGGCCGACCTGGCGGCGCGGGTCCAGGCCGCCCTGCCCGCGGGCACCGAGGCCGTCACCGGCGCCCAGATCACCAAGGAGAGCCAGGACGAGCTGCGCAAGGCGTTCACGTTCTTCAACACCTTCATGCTCGTGTTCGCGGTCATCGCCCTGCTCGTGGGTGGGTTCATGATCTTCAACACCTTCTCGATCACCGTGGCCCAGCGGACGCGGGAGAACGGGCTCCTGCGGGCGCTCGGGGCCAGCCGGCGGCAGGTGCTGTCCTCGGTGCTGTGGGAGGCGGTCGCCGTGGGCGCCCTGGCCTCCCTGGTCGGCCTGGTGGCCGGCTTCGCGGTGGCGACGGGCCTCCAGTCGCTCCTGAGCGTGATGGGCTTCGAGATCGAGACCAGCGGCCTGGTCTTCACCACCCGGACGGTCGTGGTGGCGGTCGTCGCCGGCATGGCCGTGACCATCCTCGCCGCCGTGTCTCCGGCCCGGAAGGCGGCCAAGATCCCGCCGATCGCCGCCATGCACGCCGACGTGGCCGGGAGCACCGGGTACGGCTCCAAGGAGCGGGTGATCGTCAGCCTCCTGCTGATCGGCACCGGGGTCGGCCTGATGTTCTTCGGACTCTTCGGAAATCCGTCGAACGCACTCGCCATCCTCGGCGTCGGGGTGCTCGCCGTGTTCTTCGGCGTGTCGGCCATCGGCCGGACGATCTCGCTGCCGCTGAGCCGCGTCCTCGGCGCCCCGCTGCCCCGACTGCGGGGCACGGCCGGCGCCCTCGCCCAGGAGAACGCCATGCGGAACCCCAAGCGGACCGCGGCCAGCGCCTCGGCCCTGATGATCGGCGTCGGCCTGGTCGGGTTCATCACCATCCTCGCCGCGTCGATGAAGGTGTCGATCAACGCCGCCATCGACCGGTCGGTCGCCGGGGACCTGGTGGTGACGTCCGGCACCGGGACCTTCGGTGGGGTCGACGCCGGCTTCGCCAAGAGGCTCCGGGGGTTGCCCGAGGTGTCCGCCGCGTCCGGCGTCCGCATCGGCATGGCCAAGGTGGAGGACAGCGTCAAGCGGGTGGGGGCCATCGACACCGCGGGCGGGTTCGAGATCATCGACACCAAGCCCCTGCAGGGTCGCCCCCAGGACCTCGGGCTCGGCACGATCGCCGTCCACGAGGAGGAGGCCAAGGCCGACGGGCTGGCCCTGGGCGACCAGGTGAAGGTGCTGTTCAAGGACAGCGGTGAGCAGACGCTGCGGGTGGCCATGATCTTCGGGGAGGACCAACCCCTGGCCGCGAAGTACCTGATGGGCATGGAGACCTACGAGGCCAACGTCGCCGACCGCTACGACGCCCAGGTCTACGTGAAGAAGGCCCCCGGGGTGACGACGGCCGCCGCCCTGGCCGCGGTCAAGGAAGTGGCCACGGCGTACCCGGGCATCAAGGTGTTCGACCAGGAGGGCTTCAAGGCCGAGCAGAGCCGGATGATCAACACCATCCTCGGCTTCGTGTACGTGCTCCTCGCCCTCTCGGTCGTCATCGCCCTGCTCGGGATCGGCAACACCCTGGCCCTGGCCATCTTCGAACGGACCCGCGAGCTCGGGCTGTTGCGGGCCGTCGGCATGACCCGGGCCCAGCTGCGCCAGACCATCCGCTGGGAGTCGGTGCTGATCGCCCTCCAGGGGACGATCCTCGGGCTGGTCATCGGCGTCTTCTTCGGATGGGCGCTGGTCGCCGGCCTGGAGGACCAGGGGATCGAGAAGTTCGCCATCCCCGTCCCCAACCTGGTGGCGGTCGCCGTGCTGGCCGCCCTGGCCGGCGTGCTGGCGGCCATCTCGCCGAGCAGGCGGGCGGCCAGGCTCAACGTGCTCGAGGCGATCGCCGCCCAGTAGGGGGCAGCCCATGGCGATCGCCGCCACCGATCTCCTCGCCGACCGGCTCGGCCGCCGCTTCGAAGCGGTCGTGCTGGTCGGCGAGCCGGTGCTGGCGGAGGTCCCGGCCGAGACGGTCCGCGCCCTCCGGCAGGCGGGGGTCGGCGTGGCCCTGGTGGCCAACGCCCCCGTGGGGGAGCTGGCCCGCGGGGCGGGACCCGCGGCGGGGGCCGGCGCCCTGCTGCTGGCCGACGGCCGGGGGGTCGACGTCGCCGTCGCGGTGGGGGGCGAGCTCCGGCGGTTCCGGCGGGTTGAGATCGACACGAGCCCGCTCGACCGGGCGGCCGAGGGGGTGGTCGAGCGGCTGGCGGGGATGGGTCTGGCCTCGTCGGCGATGCCGCGAGCGGCCGGCTCGCTGGCCGCCGCGGTGCTGGTCTCCGGCGCGCCGGCCGGCAGCTCGCTCCCCAGGATGCTCCTCGACCAGGGCCTCTCCGGGTCGTCGGTCCTGCTCGAGGTGGTGGCGGCCGTCGCCCGGGACGCCGGGCTGGACGGGGCCCGGGTGGCCGTCGACGGTCCGCGGGTGGAGATCCGCCTCGGCCACGAGGGCGATGCCGTGCAGTGGGTCTGCGCCGAGCTGTGGACGCTCGGCATCGGCCGGGCCAACGTGCTGATCGTCGCCGGTGGGCTCGGAACGGAGCGGGACGACTTCGACCCGTTCGTGGAGCCGGGCCTCGATCGGGCGACCCTCGTGTCGGTGGACATCCCCGCCGCCCTCCTGCCGCCGGGCGCCCACCGGCTGCCCCACGGGCTGCGGGGCATCGCCGGCCTCCTCGACGACCAGCTGCGGCGCCGGGACAGGCGGGACGTGCCGGCGGCGGTGGCCGAGCCGGGGTGGGGCCTGGCCCGCGACGGCTTCGACCCCGAGCGGGAGCGGGTCAACGAGGCCTGCTTCTCCCTGGCGGACGGGCGCATCGGGCGCAGCGGCGCCCCGCTGGCGTCCCATCCCAGCACCCGGCCATGGGTGCTGGCTGGTGGCCTGTACGTGGGCGACGGCCCCGAGACCCGCCTCCTGACCGCCCCCACGGCCTTCCGGCTGCCGTGCGGCATCCGTCCCGGGGGGCGGCTGCGGCGGGTGCTGGACCTGCGCACCGGCGTGCTGTACGAGGAGGTCGAGGGCGAGCACGCCCTGATCCGCAGCGCCCGGTTCTCGTCGCTGGCCCGGCCGGGCACGGTGGCCATGCGGGCCCGCTGCACGCCCGCGCCCCGCGACCACGGCCCCGCACTGCAGCCACCGGCCGACGACCCCCCCCTCGATGCCGGGCGCGACGGCGACGTGGTGTGGATGCGGGTGGCGGCCGGCCCCGGCGGGGTCTCCGCGGCGGCGACCGACGAGCTGGGGCCGGCCGGCGAGGTCCTCGACCGGTTCGGCACCTACCTGGCCGACGCCACCAGCCTGCCGCCACCGCAGCCCGCCGCGGCCGCGGCGCGCGACGCGGCGGCGACCGGCTTCGACCGGCTGCTCGACGAGCACCGGCGAGCCTGGGCTGCCCGCTGGGACGACGCCGACATCGTCGTGGAGGGCGACGACGAGCTCCAGCTGGCCGTGCGCTTCGCTCTGTTCCACCTGATGGCGACCGCGCCCGACGAAGGGGAGGCGGCGGTCGGCGCCCGGGGCGTCACCGGCACCGGCTACCGGGGTCACGTCTTCTGGGACGCCGACACCTTCGTGCTCCCGTTCCTCGCCGCGACCCATCCTGCGGCGGCCCGGGCCATGCTCGAGTACCGCGTCCGCCGGCTTCCCGCCGCCCTCGACGCGGCCCGGGCCGCGGGCAGGGCCGGCGCCCGGTTCCCGTGGGAGTCGGCCCGGTCCGGGCGCGACGTCACGCCGCTGTCGGCGCGCGACCGGGCGGGCCGGCTGGTCCGGATCCGCACCGGCCAGCTCGAGGACCACATCGTCTCGGAGGTGGCCTGGGCCAGCCGGTGCTACGTGGAGTGGTCCGGCGACGAGGACTTCGCCCGGGGCCCGGGCCTGCGCCTGCTGGTGGAGACGGCCCGCTACTGGGCCTCCCGGATGCGGGTGGAGGCCGACGGGAGGGCCCACATCTACGGGGTCATCGGCCCCGACGAGTACCACGAGCCGGTCGACGACAACGCGTTCACCAACGTCATGGCCCGGTGGAACCTGCGCCAGGCCGCGGCCGCGGTGGACGAGTGGGGGCCCGAGGGCCCCGGGGCGGGCCGCGCCGAGGTCGATCGATGGCGGGCGCTGGCCGGCGCGGTGGTCGACGGCTGGAACGCCGACACCGGCGTGTACGAGCAGTTCGCCGGCTTCGACAGGCTCGACCCGCTGATCATCGCCGAGGTGGCGCCCCGGCGGCCCATCGCCGCCGACCTCCTCCTGGGCGCCGACGCCGTGCGCCGGGCCCAGATCCTGAAGCAGGCCGACGTCCTGATGCTGCACCACTTGGTACCCGAGGAGGTCATGCCCGGCACGCTGGAGCCGAACCTTCGCCACTACGAGCCGCGTACCGCGCACGGCAGCTCCCTCTCCCCGAGCATCCACGCCTCGCTGTTCGCCCGGGCCAGGCAGTTCGACCGGGCCCTGGAGACCCTGCGGGTCGCCAGCCGCATCGACCTCGACGACCTCACGGGGACGACGGCCGGCGGCCTGCACCTGGCGACCATGGGTGGCCTGTGGCAGGCGTTCGCTTTCGGGTTCTTCGGGCTGCGCCCCTCGGGGGGCCGGCTCCACATCGATCCCCGCCTGCCACCGGCCTGGTCGGCGCTCGAGATCCGGGTGCGCTTCCGGGGCGTGCCGGTCCGCATCCAGATACGTCGTGCCGTCCTCACCGTGCACGCCGGCCGTCCGGTCGACGTGGTGGTGGGCGGCGCGGCGCGGCGCGTGGGCGCCGGGGAGACCACCTTCGCCCGCCGAGGCCCGACCTGGGAGTTGAGCAGCTGATGACGAAGTCCAGGATCCTCGCCGCCATCGACAGCTCGGCGGCCGCCCGACCCGTGCTGGCCACCGCGGCCGCCCTCGCGCCCGTCCTCGGGGCGGACGTGGAGGCCGTCCACGTCACCGAGGGCGGCGGCGCCACCGCGTCGGCGCTGGCCGAGCGGTTCGGGGTCCCGCTCCGGATGGTCGCCGGGGACCCGCTCGAGGCCATCACCGACCTGGCCGCGGCCGACGACGTGGTCGGCGTCGTCGTGGGCAGCCGGGACCAGCCCCGCGGGCGCCGCCGGGTGGGGCACCTCGCCCGCTCCCTCGCCGACCGCATGAGCAAGCCCGTCGTGATGGTGCCGCCTGGTGCCGAGCCGCCCGACCGGGTCCGAACGGTGCTGATCGCCATGGAGGGGACACCGGCGAAGGTCCGGAACCTACAGCGGGCCGTGACCCTGGCCGAGAACGCAGGGGTCGAGCTGGTCGTGCTCCACGTCGACGACGAGGACTCGATCCCAAGCTTCTCCGACCAGGTGCAGCACGAGACCGAGGCCTACGCCCGGGAGTTCCTCGACCGCTACTGCCAGGGCGCGGCGTCGGCCCGGCTGGAGACCCGGATCGGCGTGCCGGCCGACGAGATCATCGCCGCCGTCGCGCAGCTCTCGCCGGCGCTGGTGGCGCTGGGCTGGCCGCAGTCCGACGACCCCCAGCGGGGGGCGGTGGCCCGGGAGGTGGTGGACCGGAGCGAGGTCCCGGTCCTGCTGATCGCCGTCGCATGACCGAGGAGACCAACGGGCCCGCGCCCACGGCATGATCCGGGACCGCCACCCGCACGGCCGCCGCCGACCAGTTGGGCAGGGGGGCCGCGCGTGCTCGAGCCCGCCGGCCCCGGGGTGCGCGAGTGGGCGAGGGCATCGCCAAGCGGCCTCGCGAGCACGGCTGGGAGCCGGTGGAGGATCCGGAGCGCCGAGCCGTGGGGCGCCCGGCTCGCCGAAGCGGCCATCGGACCGCGCCGGTAGGCGGGAGGCGCCGGAGTCGACTAGTGTCCAGTTTGGGCGGCTCTACCGGATTGGGCGGTCCGTTGGGAGTCGATCACGAATGATTGCCGAGTCCGACCTGTCGTCGGCGCTCTCGGACGCCAGCCTGCTGCACGAGCGCCGGGTGGTGGTGGTCGACGACCACCCCGCCAACGTCCTGGTCCTCCGCCGCCTGCTCGAGGCCGGAGGGGTGGTCGGCATCGAGGGCTACACGGAACCGAGGCTGGCCCTCGACCGGTGCCTGCAGTCGCCGCCCGACCTGCTGCTCCTCGATCTCCGGATGCCGGACCTCGACGGCCTTACGTTCCTCGCCGAGCTGCGGGCGGCGCTGCCGGACGGCGCGTTCCTCCCGGTGCTCGTGTTGACCGCCGACGACAGCGCCGAGGCCAGGTCGCGGGCCCTGGCGTCGGGGGCCAAGGACTTCCTGGCCAAGCCGTTCGACGCCACCGAGGTCGTCCTGCGGGCCCGCAACCTCCTCGAGACCAAGGCGCTGTACAGCCGGCTCCAGCGGCACAACGTCGAGCTGCAGGCCGAGCTCGACGAGCAGCTGGCCCAGGAGCGCCGCGAGGCCGAGGAGCTGGCCCGCTTGGCCCGGCGGGTGGACGACGCGCTGGCCCACGACTCCATCACCATGGTGTTCCAGCCCATCGTCAGCCTGGTGGACGGCTGCCTGATCGGCGTCGAGGCCCTGGCCCGCTTCTCCCCGGAGCCGTACCGGCCACCGAACGAGTGGTTCGCCGAGGCGGCCGCCGTCGGGCGCGGCGTCGAGCTGGAGCTCAAGGCGGTGGCCCAGGGCCTGGCCCAGCTCGGCGGCCTGGCGCCGGACCTCTACATGTCGGTCAACGCCTCACCCACGGTCGCGGTGGGCCCGGAGCTCGGCCGGTTGCTCGGTGCCTACCCCGGCGACCGCCTGGTGCTGGAGCTGACCGAGCACACCGAGGTCGCGGACTACGGCGCGCTGCTGGACGCGCTCGACGGCGCCCGCCACGGTGGCCTGCGCATCGCCGTGGACGACACCGGCGCCGGCTACGCCGGGCTCCAGCACCTGCTCCGGCTGCGCCCGAACGTGGTGAAGCTGGACATGGCGCTGACCCGGGGCATCGACAAGGACCCGGCGCGGCGGGCCCTCGCCGCCGCCCTTGTCGCCTTCGCCGCCGAGATCGGCGCGGTCATCGTCGCCGAAGGGGTCGAGTCCGCCGACGAGCTGCGGACGTTGAAGGCGCTCGGGATCTCGGCGGCGCAGGGCTACCGGCTGGCGCCTCCCGGGCCCGTCTCGGCCCTCCGCCCGACGTACCCAGAGGCGTTCGCCGGGGTGTAGGGCAGATCAGGCGGCGTCGGTGTGGCCGACGGCGTGACCCGCGGACTCGGCGGCCCGGGGGGCGTCGATGACGACCGGCCCGGTGAAGTCGTCCGCCAGCGGGGCCAGCCCCTCGGCCACCACACCGCGACCGGCCTGGTGATAGCTGACGACGGCGATGCTGCAGGCGGCGGCGACGGCCCCGATGATGACCACGGGGGTGAACACGCCCAGGGCGCTGGCTCCCAGCACCCCGGCCGACGCGGCCAGGCCGAGCAGGACGACCAGCCGGCTCGGACGGTTGGAGATGCCCGGTCGTCCGCTGGAAGGACGGCCGATACCGCTTTCGATCATCGACGCCATGCGCGGGATGATGCGCCGGGCCGGCAACCTCGACAAGGGCCGAAAGTCCTTTCTTCGGTGACGTGCGGCCGGGCCGGATTGCGGTGGGCACCAGGCATGCTGGGAAGGTGGCCCATCTCCTGCTGATCGAGGACGACGACGCCATCGCCGGCGCGCTGGTCGACGGCCTCGAGCGGGAGGGGTTCCAGGTGCAGCGGGTGGGGACCGCCACCGACGCCCTGGCCGCGCCCATCCCCGACCTGGTCCTCCTCGACCTGGCCCTGCCGGACCTCGACGGCCGGGAGGTGTTCCGCCGCCTGCGGGCACGGTCGCCCGTCCCGGTGATCGTGGCGACCGCCCGCGACGACGAGCTCGACCGCGTCCTGCTCCTGGAGCTGGGGGCTGACGACTACATCGTCAAGCCGTTCGGCTTCCGGGAGCTGGTGGCCCGCGTGCGCGCCGTGCTCCGCCGGGCCGCGGTTCCGGCGGCGCCGACCGAGCGCCGGGTCGGCGACCTTGCGGTCGATCGGCGCCGCCGCCGGGTGACCGTCGCCGGCCGGGAGGTCGTCCTCACCCCGAAGGAGTTCGACCTCCTCGCCCTGCTGGCCGAGGACCCCGGCGCCGTCGTCTCGCGCGAGGAGATCCTCGACCGGGTGTGGGATCCCAACTGGTGGGGGCCGACGAAGACCCTCGACGTGCACGTCGGCTCCCTCCGGCGCAAGCTCGGCGATCCCCGCTGGATCACGACCGTCCGCGGCGTGGGCTACCGGCTGGAGCCGCCCGGGTGACCCGGCGACTGCTGGCCTCGTACCTGACGATCACCGCCTTCGCCCTGGTCGTGCTGGTGGTGCCCCTGGGCCTGAGCTTCGCCGGGCGGGAGCGCGACCGCCTGCTCGTGGCCGTCGAGCGTGACGCCACCACCGTCGCCGCCCTGGCCGAGGACGCGCTGGAGGCCGGCCAGCCGCCCGCCCTCCTCGCGTCCGTCCTGGCCGGCTACGCCGGCGACGGCGGGCGGGTGGTGGTCGTCGACCGCCGGGGGTTCAGCGTGGCCGACACCGACGCGCCCGGGATCGTCGGCTCCGACGTCCGCGACTTCTCCACCCGCCCGGAGTTCCAGACCGCGCTGGCCGGCGGGCGGGCCTCCGGCATCCGGGCGTCGGAGACCCTCGGCCACGGCCTGCTGTACGTGGCCGTGCCCGTCTCCTCGGGCGGGACCGTCCACGGGGCCGTGCGGGTCACCTTCCCCAGCTCCACGGTCGACGCCCGGGTGCGGGACAACTGGCTGCGCCTCGCCGCCCTGGCCGCCCTCGTGCTGGGGGCGGTGACCGGCGTGGGGCTGGTCCTGGCCCGCTCCGTCACCCGGCCGGTCCGCCAGATCGACCTGGCCTCCCGCCGGCTGGCCGGGGGCGACCTGGCGGCGCGGGTCCCGGCGCCGCACGGCGCGCCCGAGCTCCGGGCCCTGGCGTCGACGTTCAATGCCATGGCCGAACGCCTCGAGGACCTGGTGTCCGCCCAGCGCCAGTTCGTGGCCGACGCCTCCCACCAGCTCCGCACGCCCCTGACCGCCCTCCGGCTCCGCCTCGAGATCCTCGAAGGCGGCCTCCGCGGCCCCCAGCGGGCCCGGGCCGAGGCCGCCCTCCAGGAGACGGCGCGCCTGGGCCGGCTGGTGGAGGCGCTCCTGGCCCTGGCCCGGGCCGACGCCGGCCCTCCGGCGGCCGCCGTCGACCTCTCGGCTGCGGTCCGGGAGCGGGTCGCCGTGTGGCGGGAGGTGGCCGAGCGTCAGGGCGTGGAGCTGGTGCTGGTGGACGCCGAGGGTGCCGCGGTCAGCGCCGTCGGCGGGGCGATCGAGCAGGTGCTCGACAACCTCATCGCCAACGCGCTGCACGCGTCGCCCCGAGGCAGCCGGGTGTCGGTGTCGGTGCGGCCCGGCCCGGTCATGACCGAGGTCCACGTGCTCGACGAGGGGCCGGGAATGACCGACGAGGAGCGGGCCCACGCCTTCGACCGGTTCTGGCGCCCGGCGCAGGCGACGACCCCGGGCTTCGGCCTCGGCCTCGCCATCGTCCGCCAGCTGGTGGGCTCGTCCGGGGGCGAGGTCCGCCTCGACTCCAATCCCGCCGGGCGAGGGCTCGACGCGGTGGTGCGGCTGCCGGCGGCGGCGACCGGTGACGCCGTGGCGCCACCCCCGCTGGTCGGCACCGGCTGATCCGGCTCGGGCTGACCGGGCGGGGATCTTTACCTTCCCCTTCCCTTCACCTGGCTCCTCCCTGCATCGCCGTCCGTACCTTCGGAGTAGCAGATCACGCCGCCTGGAGGAGTTCCCGTGCAACGTCGAACCGCCATCACGACCGCCGCCACCGTCTCCCTGGTGCTGCTCGCCGGGGCCTCGGCCATGGCGGTGAACACCGGGCTGCTCCGCACCGAGGGCACCGGCAACGTGGGCCAGCTCGCGGTGGTGGCGGCCGACGAGACGGCGACGTCGACCACCGTCGCCCCGCAGCCGGCGGACACCCCGCCCCGCACGATCATCGTCACCGTCCCCCGCCAGACCGCCCCCCCGGCCACGGTCTCGCCCGTGACGCCGGCCGCCTCGACGCCGACGACCCGGGCCGGGGCCTCCCCGGCGACGACCGTACCCCGGGCCGGCGCCAGCTCGACGGTCCCGCGGAGCACCTCGACGACCGTGGACGACGACGACCACGACGACGAGGACGACCGGCCGGCCGGGTCCACGTCCACCTCCACCACCCGGCCGCGCGGCGGTGACGATGACGACTGAACCGCGAGCCGGCGAGGGTCGCCAACGCCCGCAGCAGCCGGTGCGCCGCCGGGCCACGGCCAGCCGGGTCCTGGCCACCGGGGTGAGCACGAGCGTGGCCATCGGGCTCCTGGGCGCGATGCAGGGCCCGGCCCAGGGCGACGGACAGGCGCCGGCGGCCGAGGCCGCCGCGGTCACCGTCGCCGGCACCGCGCCCGTGACGCGTCCACCGGTCACCCGGGCCCCGGACACGATCATCGTCATGGTGGAGGTCGACCCTGCGCCGACCACGCCCTCGCGCGTCCCTGCCCCACCGGCCCGTCCATCGGGCGCCTCCTCGGCCACCGTCGCACCTCCCGCGAAGGTCGCGCCGGCGCCGGCCGTCACCACACCGCCGCGTCCCGCGGTCACCGCCGCCACCGCCCCGGCCACGACGAAGTCCCGTGCCAGCTGAGGAGGCCTACACCGTCATGGGGACCACCGCCCACGTCGTCGTGGTGGGGGGCGACGAGCCGTCCCTCCTGGCCTACGCCCGTCGCCGCCTTCTCGACCTCGACCGGCGCTGGAGCCGGTTCCGGCCCGACAGCGAGCTCAGCCGCCTCAACCGGCGGGCCGGGCGGCCGGTGGTCGTGTCCGGGGAGACCTTCCGGCTGGTGGAGCGATCCGTGGCCGCGTGGTCGGCGACCGGAGGCCGCTTCGATCCGACCGTGCTCGCCGCCCTCGTCGACGCCGGGTACGACCGCGACTTCGACGACCTGACCGACGGCGGCCGTCCCGCCCGGCCGCCCCGACCGTCACCCGGCTGCGCGGGGATCCGGCTCGATCCCGGGGTGCCGGCCGTGTGGCTGCCGGCCGGCACGGCGCTGGACTCGGGAGGGATCGGCAAGGGCCTGGCCGCCGACCTTCTCACCGAGGAGCTGCTGCGGCGGGGGGCCGGCGGCGCCCTGGTGAACGTGGGCGGGGACCTCGTGGCGAGAGGCACGCCGCCCGCCGGGCCCCGCTGGGTCGTCAGCGTCGACGAGCCCCGCATCGGCGCCGAGCTGGCCCGCCTGGCGATCGCCGAGGGGGCGGTGGCCACCAGCAGCCCGCTGCGCCGGCGCTGGCGCCGGGGCGGCGTGGAGGCCCACCACCTCATCGACCCGGCCACCGGCGCGCCGGCCGCCGCCGCCCTCGCCGGGGTGACCGTGGTGGCCGGGGCGGGATGGTGGGCCGAGGCCCTGGCCACCGCGGTGTGCGTCGGCGGTCCGGACGCGCCCTTGGCCGCCCGCCCGGACGCGTCGATCCTCACCGTCGCCCGCGACGGCCGCGTCGGCGGCACGCCCGACATGCTGGAGCTGGTGGCGTGAACGAGCAGCTGTGGTGGTACGTGGCCCGGTCGTCGGGCATCGTCGCCTGGGGCGTCCTGACCCTGGCCATGACGTGGGGGCTGTTGCTCCGCACCAAGCTCCTCGCCGGCCGGCCCACGCCCAAATGGTTGCTGGATCTCCACCGTTTCCTCGGCGGCCTGGCCGTGACGTTCACCCTCGTCCACCTCGTCGGCCTGGTCGCCGACGGCTACGTCCACTTCGGCCCGGCCGAGCTCCTGGTGCCCTTGGCGTCGGCGTGGCGGCCGGGGCCCGTCGCCCTCGGCGTGGTGGCCTTCTACCTGCTGATGGCGGTGGAGGCGACGTCGCTCCTCATGCGGCACCTGCCCCGCCGGTGGTGGCGCGCCGTCCACCTCGGGAGCTTCGGGCTCTTCGTGCTGGCCACGCTGCACGGGGTGACGGCCGGCTCCGACGCCAGGAACATGGCCTTCGTCGGAGCCGTGAACGTGGGCGTGGCCCTGGTCATGTTCCTCACCCTCGTGCGGGTGCTGGCGCCGTCGCGCGCGGCGGCCGCGGCCGCCCGGCGGCCGGCGGCGGCCAAGGCCTGATCCGGACGGGTCCAAGGCCCGCGGAAGCGGGGACTTTCGGCCCTTCCTCGCCCGCCCGTGGGGGCGCAGGCTGGAGCAGCAAAGGTGTCAGGACACAAGGAGGCGACGGTGAGCGCGGCGAAGCAGGAAGCCCGGCATCTGGTCGCGGCCCGGGCGGCCCGAGCGATGGCCAAGCAGGCGAGCGACGCCGCCAGCACCTGGCCCGTCGGGTCGGCCGAGTGGCGCTTCTACCATGGGGTCGAGACGGCCGCCCAGCACGTCCTGCATCCCCAGATGGGCAGTGTCAGGGAGGGCACGGCCTGGCTGGACGCGGAAGGAGCCGCCTTCCGGGCCGGCTTCCTGGAGGGCGCCGCGCTGCTGGCGACCGCAGTCACCAGCGACGGTTCGCCGCTCCACGTCCGCCTGCCGGTGCCCCGCCGGATCAACGACGAAGGATGACGCCGCCGGCGGCGCCCGTCCTCCGATGCGCCGGCCTGCGGAAGCGCTACCGCTCGCGCCTGGCGGTCGACGGCGTGGGCTTCGAGATCGCGGCCGGCGAGACCTACGGGCTCCTGGGCCCCAACGGCGCGGGCAAGACCACGACGATCTCGATGGTCTGCGGCCTGCTGGCCATCGACGAGGGCGAGGTGGAGATCGCCGGCCGGCGCCTGGCCGACGACCCGTTGGCGGCCAAGGCCGCGATCGGCTACGTCCCCCAGGAGGTCGCCCTGTACGAGGACCTCACGGCGCGGGAGAACCTCCGCTTCTTCGGCCGGCTCTACCGGCTGCAGGGCGGCCGCCTGACCGAGCGGGTGGACCACGCCCTCGAGCTGGTGGGCCTCGACGCCCGGGCCGGTGACCGAGTCGAGTCCTACTCCGGGGGCATGAAGCGGCGGCTGAACATCGCCGCCGGGCTTCTCCACGAGCCCTCCCTCCTCGTGCTGGACGAGCCCACCGTCGGCGTGGACCCGCAGAGCCGCAACGCCATCCTCCAGAGCGTGGCCGACCTCGGCCGGGAGGGCATGGCCATCCTCTACACCACGCACTACATGGAGGAGGCCGAGCGGCTGTGCCAGCGCATCGGCATCCTCGACGAGGGCCGGTGCGTGGCCGAGGGCACCCGCACCGAGCTGGTGAACCTCCTGGGCGAGCGGGACCACGTGCGCCTGAGCGCCACCGGCGCGCTGGACGCCCTGGCCGCCGATTCCCGCGCCCTCGACGGCGTGGACGAGGCCCAGGTGGTCGACGGTTCCGTCGACCTGCTGGTGCACGGCGCCCGCCGCATCCTGCCCGTCCTGTTCGAGCACGCCGAGGCCCGGGGGGTGGCCGTGCAATCCGTCGACATCGACGAGCCGGACCTCGAGACCGTCTTCCTCCACCTGACCGGGAAGGCGCTGAGGGACTGAGGTGGGCCCGGCGCTGGTCGTCGCGGGCAAGGACCTGCGCCAGCGGCTGCGCGACCGGACCGCCTACATCGTCGGCATCGCCGCCCCGCTGGTCCTCGCCGGCCTCATCAGCCTGGCCTTCGGCCGTTCGGGGTTCCAGTTCGAGGCCACCTTCGCCGTGGTCGACCAGGACGGCGGGCAGCTGGCCCGGGTCTTCGTCGAGGAGATCCTGGGCGACGCCGACCTGCGCGACGCGGTGACCGTGCGCCCGATGGGCGACCGCGACGCGGCCGCCCGCCTGGCCCGCAAGGGCGACGTGGCGGCCGCCATCGTCATCCCCTCCGGCTACTCGGCCGCCGCCCTCGGGGGACGGCCCGTGCCGTTGGAGGTCGTGCGGTCGGCCGACAAGCGCATCGGCGCCGACGTCGCCGTGGCCCTCGCCCAGGGCTTCACGGCCAAGGTGAACGCGGTGCAGCTGTCGGTGACGACCGCCCTGGCCGGCGGAAGCCCGCTGCCTCCCGAGGCGCTGGCCGCGGCCGCCGCCCACATGGACCCCGCGGTCGCCCTGGACGAGCGGGGGGCCCAGCGGGCCGACGTGCCCCCGGCCAGCCAGTACGCCCCGGGCATGGGCATCTTCTTCATGTTCTTCGTGGTCGGCATGGGCGCCCGCAGCCTGGTGGCCGAGCGCAAGGCCGGCACCCTCTCCCGCCTGCTCGCCGCCCCGGTGCGGGGGAGGTCGCTGCTGGCCGGCAAGGCGGCGGCCGCCTACGTGATGGGGGTGGCCGGCCGGGGCGCCATGGCGGTGGCCTCCACCATCCTCCTGGGGGTGACGTGGGGGGACCCGCTCGCCGCGGGCGCGGTCATCGTGACCGTCGTGCTGGCGGCGACCGGCATCACCGCCCTCGTGCTCACCCTGGCCCGCACCGAGCAGCAGGCGTCGCTCTACATGTCGGTCGTGACCATGGGCCTCGCCCTCCTCGGCGGGAACTTCGTCAGCCTCGACCAGGCCCCCGAGCTGCTGCGCCGGCTCTCGCTGGTGACGCCCAACGGCTGGGCCCTGCGGGCCTTCCGCGAGCTCACCGTCGACGGCGGCGGGGTGGGCACGGTGCTGCCCGCGGTCCTGGCCATCGGCGCCTTCGCCCTTGTCACCCTGGGTCTGGCCGCCACCCGGTCACGGCGGCTGGTGCAGCTGTGAGAAGCGCCCTCACGATCGCCCGGCTCTCGCTCCTGCGCCTGTCGAGGGACCGGGTGGCGCTGTTCTTCACCTTCGCCCTGCCCCTCATGATCATCACCCTGCTGTCGGCCGCCATCGCCGGGGGCGACGTGGTGGTGGGCGTGGCCCGGCTCGACGACGGTCCCCTCGCTCGTGAGCTGGTCGCCGACCTGGAGGGCGGCCGCTCCGTCACCCTGCGCCGGTTCGACTCTGTGAGCGCCCTGGAACGGGCGGTACGCCTCGAACGGGTGCAGGGCGGCATGGTGGTGCCCGAGCGCTACGACGCCGCCCTGCGGGCCGGTGAGGCCGTGGGTGTGACGCTGCTCGTCGACCCCGCGACCCAGGACTCGGCCGCCGTCCGCAGCCAGGTCGCCGCCGCCGTCGCCGCGCAGGGCGCGGTGGTGCAGGCCGCCCGGTTCGCGGCGACCTCGGCCGGCGGGCCGGGCTTCGAGCCGGCCCTGGAGGTCGCCCGGGCTCAGGCCGGGCGGGGGGTCGGTCTGGAGGTCCTGACGACGACCGCCGGCGATCCGGGCCTGTCCGGCATGGAGGCCCGGGACTACGCCACGGTGGGGGAGCTCGTGTTGTTCCTGTTCCTGATCGGGCTGACCAGCGCCGGCGACCTCGTGCAGGCCCGCCGGGACGGCACCGTGCGCCGGATGCTCGCCACGCCGACCCCGGCCTGGGCCGTCATCGTCGGGGAGGGACTCGGCAAGTACCTCATCCTGGTCGTCCAAGCCACGTTCATCATCGTGCTGGGGGCGGCCATCTTCGGCGTGTCGTGGGGCGACCCCGTCGGGGTGGCGTTCGTCGTTGCCACGTTCGCCCTGGTCGGGACCAGCGTGAGCCTGCTCGTCGGCACGCTGGCCAGGAGCAACGAGCAGGCCACCTCGATCGGGCCGCCGGTCGGCATCGCCCTGGCCATGCTGGGCGGGGCCATGTGGCCGCTGGAGATCGTGGGACCGGTGATGCGGGCGGTCGGCCACCTGACCCCCCATGCCTGGGCCCTCGACGCCTTCGTCGAGCTGATCGGCAACGGCACCTCGGCCGCCGGCGTGCTGCCCCAGGTCGGGGTCCTCCTCCTCTTCTCGGCCGCCGTGCTCCCCCTGGCCGCCCACCGGCTGCGGCGGGCGATCGTCGCCTGAGGGCCGGCGGTACAGTCCGCCGGGCATGGCCACCTTCGTCGTCGGCGTCGACGACTCCCCCCACGCGGCGCGGGCCCTCCAGTGGGCCGTGGAGGAGAGCCGGCTCCACCGCGCCCGGCTGGTCGTGGTCCACGCCTGGGACTGGCCCTACGGCGGGGAGCTGGGGGAGCGGGCCGCCGACCTCCTGGCCACGGTGCACTTCCCGGAGGCGGCGGCCAAGGTGCTGGCGGCCATGGTCGCCGCCGCCGTGGGCGGGGACGTCGCCGGGGTGGAGGTCGAGCAGCGGGTGGTCGAGGCCGCGCCGGCAAAGGCCCTCGTCGACGCGTCCGCCGGCGCCGACCTGCTCGTCGTGGGGTCCCGGGGGCGGGGCGGATTCACCGGCCTGCTGCTCGGCTCGGTCAGCCAGCAGTGCCTCCACCACGCCCGCTGCCCGGTGGCGGTGGTGCCGCCCGAGAACCGGGCCGGTCGGGTAGCCGGGCAGGGCCGGTGACCGGGCGCGTCAGGGGGGCGGGGATCGGGGT
>Ga0247708_1000028_pt1 | contig 38031 bp, 50 predicted proteins | sample 42W_NmetaG_FD_189040 | JGI IMG/M metagenome (GOLD analysis project Ga0247708, IMG submission 189040) | Soil microbial communities from hillslope of Landscape Evolution Observatory, University of Arizona, Oracle, AZ, United States - 4-2-W_N | ecosystem: Engineered > Artificial ecosystem >...
GTCCGGCACCGACGCCCCCGCCACCATGACCTTGGACAGGACGCCCAGCCCGTCGATGTCGTCGATGAGGTTCCCGCCCCCCTTGGACATGGCCGTGATCACGTCCATGGCGTGGGAGACGTGGGCGGCCAGCTCGGTGACGTCCCAGTCGCCGAGGGCGGGGGCGTCGGTGCCGGACGCCTCCCGCAGCATGGCCGTCAGCCGGGGCCCGGCCTCGGCCACGGCCCGGCGGGCCGCGGCCCAGTCGACAGAGGTGGTGGCGGCCATCGGCGGTGAGGGTACCGCCCGGTCAGCTCCAGAGCTCGGCCAGGCTGCGGTCCAGCGCGGCCAGGCCCCCGTCGACCGCCACCACCGCCTGGCCCGGAGCACGGCCGTCGTCGAACTGCGGCCGGCCCTCGGCGTGGACCTCGTCCATGAGCGACCGGACGGCCGGGGACAGGAAGCGGCTGGCCTGGGCGTAGCTGTGGGCGTCGGTGAGGGGCCGGCGCTTGTGGTGGTAGCGCAGGGGGACGTTGACCTCCAGGGCGGCGCGGGCCCGGGTGACGGCGACGTACAGCAGCCGGCGCTCCTCCTCGATGCCCTCGGCGTCGCCGGTGGCCATGTCGGACGGGAACATCCCGTCGCTGGCATGGAGGACGTGGACGACCTCCCACTCGCCGCCCTTGGCCGAGTGGACGGTGGACAGCACCAGCCAGTCCTCGTCGACCAGCGGCGGGCCGGCCAGCTCGGCGGTGGACGACGGCGGGTCGAGGGTGAGGTCGCTCACGAACCGGCTGCGGGACGGGGCGGCGGCGGCCACCCCCTCCAGCTGCTCGAGGTCGGCCTGCCGGGCCGCGGCGTGGTCGTAGCTGCGCTCCACCACCGGGCCCAGCCACCGCCGCAGCCGCTCCACCTGCACCGCCGGCGGCGGGGTGGCGCAGCCGGGCAGGCACCCGTCGGCCGACTCGGCCAGCGCCGCCCGCAGGCCGCCCAGCTCCTGGCGGGCGGCGGCCGGCACCCGGGGCGGGGCGGCCAGTAGCCGGGACAGGGGCGTGCTGTTGGGCTCGTGCGGCCCGCCGACCCCCAGCTCGTCCATCACCCGCCGGGCGGTGGCCGCGCCGACCCCTTCGAGCAGGCGGAGGACCCGGAACCACGCCAGCTCGTCCCACGGGTTGTCGAGCAGCCGCAGCAGGGCCAGCAGGTCCTTGACGTGGGCCGCCTCCAGGAAGCGGAGGCCGCCGTACTTCACGTAGGGGACGTTGCGGCGGGTCAGTTCCAGCTCGAGCAGGTCGGAGTGGTGGGCGGCCCGGAACAGCACCGCCTGGTCGTGGAGGGCCACGCCGTCGTCCCGGTGGGCCAGCACGGAGTCGCACACCGCGCCGGCCTCGGCCTGCTCGTCACCGCAGGTCCGCAGCAGCGGCCGGCGGCTGCCGGCCCGGTCGGACCAGAGCACCTTGGTCATCGCCGTGCCCGCCGCCGCCTCGGCCATCACCGCGTTGGCCACGGCCACGATGGGCCGCGTCGACCGGTAGTTCTGCTCGAGCCGGACGATGGTGGTGCCCGGGAACCGCTCGGGAAAGGCCAGCAGGTTGCCGCTGCTGGCCGCCCGGAACCCGTAGATGGCCTGGGCGTCGTCGCCCACCACCGTGAGCCCGGCGCCGTCGGGGCGCAGCAGGGCCAGGATGTCGGCCTGCAGGGCGTTGGTGTCCTGGTACTCGTCGACCAGCACGTGGTCGAACAGGCCGGGCAGCAGGCCGGGGACGGCGCCGAGCGCCCGCCAGCACAGGAGCAGGTCGTCGTAGTCGAGCAGCTGGCGCTCCCGCTTGCGGGCGGTGTAGGCCTCGAAGGCGGCCCGGATGCCCTCGGCCTCGGCGACGCACCAGGGGAAGGAGCGCTCCAGCACCACGGGCAGGCGCTCTCCGGTGTTGACCACCCGGTCGTAGATCGACGCCAGCGTCGAGGCCCGGGGCGACCGGCGCTGGCCCGCCGGGTCGGACATGCCGAGGTCGGACCGGATCATGCCGAACAGCTCGGTGGCGTCGCCGGCGTCGAGGATGCTGAACCCGGGGTCGAGGCCCAGCCGCCCGCCGTGCAGGCGCAGGACCCGGTTGGCCACCGAGTGGAAGGTGCCGCCCCAGACCCGGTCGGCGGCCGCCTCGTGGGAGAGCCGGCCGGCGCGACGCAGCAGCTCCTGGGCCGCCCGCCGGCTGAAGGTGACCAGGCACAGCCGCTCGGGGTCGGCGCCGGCCCGCAGGAGGCGGGCGACGCGGTGGGCCAGCGTACCCGTCTTGCCGCTGCCCGCCCCGGCGAGCACCAGCAGCGGCCCGCCCTCGTGCTCCACCGCGGCCCGCTGGCGGTCGTTCAGCTCGAACATCAGTTCGACACCCTACCCGGTGCGTCTCCCGCCTGCCGGGATGCCGTTCCCCGGTCGAACACTGCCGGCCTGGGGCGCCCTGGGCGCCCTGGGGGTGGTGGCCATGACCGTCGGCCGCAGCGAGAGGGCCGCCGACCGGCGACCTCGACCTGCTCCGGCATCCGCCGGTCGTCGCGCTCGTGTTCCTCCTGGCCGGCCTTCCCGTGCTCGCCATGGTCGAGGGCGCCGCAGGCATGCGGGGCCGCCATCCGGGGTAGGAGGCGCTCGGGATCGCCTGTGGGCCCGGAAGGGTCGAGCAGCGGGCCGAGAGAGAGGAGACCTTCGTGGTCGACGTTGCGCCGCACTTGCAGGACCACGCTGTGGGGCTGGAGATGGAGATCGTCGAGCTGGCCAGGCAGGCCGATCAGGCCGCCCACGAGGGCTGGCCCGAGCGTGAGGCCGAGCTGCGCAAGGAGCTCGACGCCCTGTACGCCGAGCTGGCCTCCGTGGCCGAGCGGCTGACCCAGGAGGTCGCCGCCAGCGCCGCGCCACCTCAGCTCGACGCCGAGCCGGTCGGCGACGCCGTTCGCCACTGAGGCGCATTCCGGGAATTACTAGAGCGTTCAACTGTTTGGATGTACAGTAAGTAGTTGAACACTCAATTCAACCGGCCGCCTGCGGGCGGAAAGGAGCTCGACATGGCAACCACCCTCACCCGCGAGTACCAGGGCGTCCAGATTCCCGAGGCCGGGACCTACGTCCTCGACAAGAGCCACACCACGGTGGAGTTCGTCGGCCGGCACCTCATGATCACCAAGGTGCGGGGCCGCTTCACCGACTTCGACGGCAGGATCGTCATCGGCGACAACCCCGAGGACTCGGCGGTGGAGGTCACCATCGACGCGTCCAGCGTCAACAGCGGTGACGACAAGCGCGACGGCCACCTCCGCAGCCCGGACTTCCTCGACGTGGAGCGGTACCCCACCATCTCCTACCGCAGCACGGGCCTGCGGGTCGGCTCGGACGGCCAGGCCAAGGTCACCGGCGATCTCACCGTCAAGGACGTCACCCGGCCCGTCACCCTCGACGTCGAGTTCGACGGGGCCTCCCCCGACCCCTGGGGCGGCCAGCGCCTCGGCTTCACCGCCACCGCCGAGATCGACCGCGAGGACTGGGGCCTGACCTGGAACGTGGCCCTGGAGACCGGCGGGATGCTCGTCGGCAAGAAAATCCGCCTCGAGTTCAGCGTCCAGGCCGTCAGGCAGTAGGGCGCTCCCTCCCCTTCTTGGCGCGCTCATCCGTCCCTGGGACGGATGAGCGCGCCAAGAACGGAGGCGTTACGGCGCCGGCTCCGGGTAGACCACCTCCCACAGGCTGAGTCCCCGGGCCGGCGCGAGCCGGCTGGCCGTCGACCGGTCGCGGGCCCGCAGGATGCCGGCCATCTCCCCCGGCCGCCGCTTGCCCATGCCCATGGGCACCATGGTGCCGACGATGGCCCGCACCATCTGCTGGCAGAACGAGCTGGCGTCGATGTCGAAGCGCAGGATGCCGTCGCCCAGGTCGTGCCAGCGGGCGTCGTCCACCCGCCGGACCATGCTGGCGTCGGGGATGCGCTTCGGCACCCGGCAGAACGACGAGAAGTCGTGCTCTCCGATGAGCGGGTCGCAGGCCAGCCGCAGCAGCGACAGGTCCAGGGGCTCCTCCACGTGCCAGGAGGTGGCGGCCAGGAACGGGTCGGGCACCGGCCGGTTCAGCACGGTGTAGCGGTACCGGCGGGCCGTGGCCGAGCGCCGGGCGTCGAAGCCGGGCGGGGCGACGTCGATGGAGCGGACCACGATCGCCGGCCCCAGCATGGAGTTCAGGTGGCGCTGCACGGCGACCAGATCGACTTCGCCATCCTCGACGTCGAAGCTCACCACGTTGCCCCAGGCATGGACGCCCGCGTCGGTGCGGCCGGCGACGATCAGCTTGACCGGGTGCCTGAGCACGGTGGCCAGCGCCGCGCCCAGCTCGCCGCCCACGGTGCGCACGCCGAGGTTCTCCGAGAAGCCGCGGAAGCCCGTCCCGTCGTAGGCGACGGTCGACCGCACCCGCACGGGCGTCGGGCTAGACGAGCTCGATGCGCGCCATCGGCGCGTTGTCGCCGTGGCGGGGGCCCAGCTTGAGGATGCGGGTGTAGCCGCCCGGGCGACCCTCGTAGCGGGGCCCGATCTCCTCGAACAGCTTGTGGGCCATGTCCTTGTCGCCCATGAACGACACGACCTGGCGGTGGTTGTGCACCCCGCCCTTGCGGGCCTTGGTGATCAGCTTCTCGGCGATGGGCCGCAGCGCCTTGGCCTTGGCCTCGGTGGTGACGATGGCCTCGGCCGCGAACAGCGAGGCGGCCATGTTGCCGAACATCGCCTTCTGGTGGGACGCGGTGCCGCCGAACCGGCGGCCCTTCTTCGGGGTTCCCGGCACGGCTAGACCCCCTTGTTGCGCAGGGCGAGGCCCCGCTCGTCGAGCTTCTGGAGCACCTCGTCGAGCGACTTCTGGCCGAAGTTGGTGATGGCCAGCAGGTCTTCCTCGGTCTTGTTGACCAGCTCGCCCACGGTGTTGATCTGGGCCCGCTTGAGGCAGTTGCGGGGGCGCTCGGACAGGTCGAGCTCCTCGATGGCCAGGTCCAGGTCGGGCGACCCGCTGCCCAGCACGCCCACGTCGCCCAGCTCGAGGGCGCGGGGAGCGTCGCTCATCTCGGCGACCAGGCTGACCAGCGACCGCAGGGTGGCGCCGGCCGAGGCCAGGGCCTCCCGGGGCGAGATGGAGCCGTCGGTCTCGATGTCGAGGGTGAGGCGGTCGTAGTTGGTGGCCTGCTCGACCCTGGTGGGCTCGACGGTGAAGGCCACCCGGCGCACCGGGGAGAAGATCGAGTCGATCGGGATGACCCCGATGACCGCGGACTTCTTGTTCTTGTCGGCCGAGACGTAGCCCCGGCCGCGCTCCACGGTGATGTCGAGAGCCAGGCGGGCCTTCTGCGACAGGGTGGCGATGTGCATCTCGGGGTTGAGGATCTCCACGTCGGCGTGGGGCTGCAGGTCACGGGCGGTGACCTCGCCGGGGCCGCGGGCGTCGAGGCGCAGGGTCACCTGCTCGTCGGACTCCACCCGCAGGACCAGGTCCTTGAGGTTGAGCATGATGTCGGTCACGTCCTCCTTCACCCCGGTGATGGTGGTGAACTCGTGGAGGACGTCGTCGAAGCGGATCGAGGTGACCGCCGCGCCGGGGATGGACGACAGGAGCGTGCGCCGCAGGGAGTTCCCGAGCGTGTGGCCGAAGCCCGGCTCGAGCGGGGAGATGGCGAACTGCTGGCGGTCGCCTTCCTGCTCGCCGATCGCTTCGACGGTGGGACGCTGGATGATGAGCATGAACTGTTCGCTTTCCTACTTCTTGATCTCTACTTGGAGTAGAGCTCGACGATGAGCGACTCCCGGACCGGGACGTCGATGTGCTCACGGAGAGGCAGGTCGCGCACGGTGGCGGACCAGCCCTCGCCGGCAACCTCGAGCCAGGGCGGCTTGGCCCGGTCGAGCGTGTCGAGGTTGTGGCGCAGGACGATCATGCTGCGGGACTTCTCCCGGATCTCCACGACGTCGCCCTTGCGGACCTGGTAGCTGGGGATGGTGACCCGGCGGCCGTTCACGTTCACGTGGCCGTGGCGGACGAGCTGGCGGGCCTGGTTGCGGCTCGAGCCCCAACCGGCGCGGTAGGCGACGTTGTCGAGACGCTGCTCGAGCATGCGCAGCAGGTTCTCGCCGGTGATGCCGCCCTGGCGGTTGGCTTCCTTGTACATGTTGCGGAACTGCTTCTCGAGCACGCCGTAGATGCGGCGGGCCTTCTGCTTCTCGCGCAGCTGGAGCATGTACTCGGACTCCCGGATGCGGCCGCGGCCGTGCATCCCCGGGGGGTAGGGCCGGCGCTCGATCGGGCACTTCATCGAGTCGCACTTCGGGCCCTTGAGGAAGAGCTTCATCTTCTCCCGCCGGCACAGGCGGCAGACGGGGCCGGTGTAGCGCGCCATCAGACACGCCTCCTCTTGGGGGGGCGGCAGCCGTTGTGGGGGATGGGGGTGAGGTCCTTGATGCCGGAGACCTCGATGCCGGTCTGCTGGATGGACCGGATGGCGGTCTCCCGGCCCGACCCGGGGCCCTTGACCAGCACGTCGACCTTGCGGACGCCGTGCTCCATGGCCCGGCGGGCGCAGGCTTCGGCGGCCAGCTGGGCCGCGAACGGCGTGGACTTGCGGGAACCCTTGAAGCCGACGTTGCCGGCCGACGCCCAGGCCAGGACGTTGCCCTCGAGGTCGCTGATCGAGATGATCGTGTTGTTGAACGAGCTCTTGATGTGCGCCACCCCGTAGGTGACGTTCTTCCGCTCGCGCTTCTTCGGACGCCTGCCTCCCGGCTTCGGCTTCGGCATTACTTGCGAACCTTCTTCTTTCCGGCGACGGTCTTCTTGGGACCCTTGCGAGTGCGGGCGTTGGTGTGGGTGCGCTGACCCCGGACGGGCAGGCCGCGGCGGTGGCGGATGCCCTGGTAGCAGCCGATCTCGATCTTGCGCTTGATGTCCTGGGCCACGTCGCGGCGCAGGTCACCTTCGACCTTCAGGTTGGCGTCGATATGGGTCCGCAGCTGGGCGACCTCCTCCTCGGTGAGGTCGCGCGCCCGGGTGTTGGGGTCGATCCCCGTGGCCGCGCACACCCGCTGGGCCGTGGTCCGCCCGATGCCCAGGATGTAGGTGAGGGAGATCTCCAGCCGCTTCTCGCGGGGGATGTCGACGCCGGCGATGCGTGCCATCTATATCTCCCGCTCAAGGGGCCGCTCGGGCCACGCCTCGGCCGCTGCGCTCACTCGGCTCACCACCCCTATCCCTGCCGCTGCTTGTGGCGGGGGTTCGAGCAGATCACCATGACCTTGCCCTCGCGACGGATCACCTTGCAGCGCTCACAGATCTTCTTCACACTCGGCTTGACTTTCATGTGAAACGCACCTTCATGGCTGCCTTCTACTTGTAGCGGTAGGTAATGCGCCCACGACTGATGTCGTAGGGCGTCAGCTCCACCTGCACCCGGTCACCAGGGAGGATTCGGATGTAGTGCATCCTCATCTTGCCCGAGATGTGAGCCAGTACCTTGTGGCCGTTCTCCAGCTCGACGCGGAACATGGCGTTGGGCAGCGGCTCGACGACCGTGCCCTCCATCACGATGGCGTCTTCCTTGGGCTTGGGCAGGTGCTTTTCTCCTAACGACGCGCCGCAACCAGCGAACTGCCGGGGGACAGGTGGATATAGTAACTCAGTTCGGCGCAGTCGGTTCCCGGGGCCTGCCCGCGCGGCCGCCGGCGTCCCGCCGCCTGCACGTCGGTCGAGAAGGGTCAGGCTAGTCGACGACGGTGAGGACCTCCGGACCGTCGTCGGTGACGGCGATGGAGTGCTCGAAATGGGCGGACAGCCGCCCGTCGGCGGTGACGACCGTCCAGCCGTCGTCGTCGAGCTGGGTCTCCGGGCTGCCCAGGTTGACCATGGGCTCGACGGCCAGCACGTGGCCCACCTTCAGCTTGATCCCATTGCCGGGGTCGCCGTAGTTGGGGACCTGGGGCTCCTCGTGCATGGCCCGCCCGATGCCGTGGCCCACGTACTCCCGGACCACCGAGAAGCCGGCGCCCTCGGCCACCGTCTGCACGGCGTGGCCGATGTCGGTGAGGCGCGCCCCCCTGCGGACGTGCTGGATGCCCGCCCACAGGCTCTCCTCGGTGACCCGGATGAGCTTGCGGGCGTCCTCGGAGATGTCGCCGACGGGGATAGTGCGGGCGGCGTCGCCGTGCCAGCCCTCGACGATGGCCCCGCAGTCGATGGAGATGATGTCGCCGTCCTGCAGCCGGTAGCCGCCGGGGATGCCGTGGACGATCACGTTGTTCGGCGAGGTGCAGATGACGGCCGGGTACCCGTGGTAGTTGAGGAAGTTCGACTTCGCTCCCCGGCGGGCCAGCACCTCCCGGGCCACCTTGTCCAGGTCCGCGGTGGTGATGCCCGGGCGGGCCGCGGCCTGGCAGGCGTCGAGCATCTCGGCCACGACGCGCCCCGCCTTGCGCATCTTGGCGATCTGCTCGGGCGTCTTGAGCGTGGCGGCCATTACTTGCGGGCCAGTCTGCCTTCGATGGCTCGGAGGAGGCGGCGGGTGACCGTGTCCGGGTCGCCCTCGCCGTCGACCGCAGCCAGCCGGTCGGTGGTCAGGTACCAGGCCACCAGGGGGGCGGTCTGCTTGTCGTACTGCTCCAGCCGCCGGCTGATGACCTCCTCGGTGTCGTCCTCCCGCTGGACGACGGCCCCGCCGCACTGGTCGCAGGTCCAGTTGGCCTTGGGCGGGGCGTCGACGCTGTAGTTGAACCCGCAGTGGCTGCACACCCGCCGGCTGGCCAGCCGCCGGAGGACGACCCCGGTGGGCACGTCGAGCTCGACCACCAGGTCGACGTGGTGGGGCGCCAGCATGTCGTCGAGGGCCTCGGCCTGGGGCACGTTGCGGGGGAAGCCCTCCATGACGAAGCCGTGGTCGGCGGCGTCGAGCTCGGTGAGGCGCTCGCGGACCATCTCGTTCACCACCTCGTCCGGCACCAGGTCGCCGGCCTCGACGTACTTGCGGGCCCGCTCGCCGATCTCGGATTCACCCTTCATGAACTGGCGGAACATGTCACCGGTGGAGATCCGGGGCACGCCGAAGTAGTCGCACAGGCGGATGGCCTGCGTCCCCTTTCCGGCCCCCTGCTTGCCCAGGATGACCAGGCGCGTGGCAAGCACTATGCGAGGAAACCCTCGTAGTTCCGCATCATGAGCTGGCTGTCGATCTGCTTCATCGTCTCCAGGGCCACACCGACGGCGATGAGGATGGTGGTGCCCCCGAACGGGAACTGCTGGACGCCGTACAGCGACAGCAGGATGTTCGGGACCAGGGCGATGGCGGCGAGGAACAGCGAGCCCGGCAGCGTGATGCGGTTGAGGATGGTGCCCAGGTACCGCTCGGTGGGCGGCCCGGGACGGATGCCGGGGATGAACCCGCCCTGCTTGCGGATGATGTCGGCCTGTTGCTGCGGATTGAACGTGATCGCCGTGTAGAAGTACGTGAAAAACACGATGAGCAGGCCGTAGGTGAGGATGTAGACGATGTTGTCCTGCTGGACGAGGTACTTGTTGATGAAGTTCACCACCGTCCTCCACTGCACGATGTTGGACAGCAGGACCGGAAAGTAGAGGACCGAGCTGGCGAAGATGATCGGGATGACGCCGGCCTGGTTGACCTTGAGCGGGATGTAGGTGCTCTGGCCGCCGTACATCCTCCGGCCCACCACCCGCTTGGCGAACTGGACCGGGATGCGGCGCTGGCCCTGCTCCACGAAGACGATGGCGACGACCATCCCGATGGCCAGCAGCATGAACAGGGTGAGGGCGACGTTGCCCTTCTCGGCCTGGATGTTGCCCACCTGGGCCGGCATGCGGCTGACCACGTTGGCGAAGATCAGGATCGACATGCCGTTGCCGATGCCCCGCTGGGTGATCAGCTCGCCCATCCACATGACCACCGCGGTGCCGGCGGTGATCGTCAGCACGATGAGGGCGACGTGGGGCAGGTCGAAGGTGGTCACCAGCGGGCGGCCGGTGTCGACCCCCTCGGTCAGCAGCCCGTTGTTGAACTGGTAGGTGATGCCCGTGGCCTGGAGGACGGCCAGGCCCACGGTCATGTACCGGGTCCACTGGGTGATCTTCTTCTGGCCGACCGCACCCTGCTTCTGCCACTGCTCGATGCGGGGGATGACCACCGCCAGCAGCTGCATGATGATCGAGCTGGTGATGTACGGCATGATCCCCAGGGCGAAGACCGCCATCTGGGTGAGGGCGCCCCCGGAGAACAGGTTCAGGAAGCCGAGGACGCCACCCTCGTCGGCCTGGCGCTGCAGGTCCTGCACGGCGGAGAAGTCGATGCCGGGAACGGTGATGTTCGAGCCCAGCCGGTACAGCAGGATCACGAACAGCGTGAAGAGGATCTTGTTGCGAAGATCCACGACCTTGAAGATGTTCTTCAGGCTCGAAAGCATGTCGTCCTCGGGTTCTTCAGACGGAGCAGAGGATAGCCGGGGGGTCCCTGGAACGGGCCTCGCGCGCTAGCGGTTGGAAAGGGCGTTGCCGCTGGCCGCCGGCCGGCCGTTGTTGAACGGCGGCGGCAGCACCTCGACGGTGCCCCCTGCGGCGGTGATGGCCTGCTCGGCCGACTTCGAGAAGGCGTGGGCCTTGACCCGCAGCGTGCGGGTCAGCTCGCCGCGGCCCAGCACCTTCACCAGGCCGTGCTTGGCAACCAGGCCCTTGTCCCGGAGGGTCTCGGGGCTGACATCGTCGCCGTCGAACTGTTCGAGCGTGTCCAGGTTGACGACGGCGTACTCGACCCGGAACGGGTTGCGGAAGCCCTTGAGCTTGGGCACCCGGCGGCTCAGGGGCATCTGGCCGCCCTCGAACCCGGGCTTGACCGAGCCGCGGGCCCCCTGGCCCTTGGTGCCCCGGCCGGCGGTCTTGCCGCCCTTGCCGCCGATGCCGCGGCCGACCCGGCGGCGCTCACGCGTCGACCCGGGGGCGGGCTTCAGATCGTGGACCTTCATGCGGAGTCTGCGCTTTCGATCGTGACCAGGTGGTCGACCTTGGCCAGCATGCCCCGGACGTCGGGGCTGTCGGGCAGGGTGGTGCTGCGCCCGATGCCGCACAGGCCGAGGGCCTTCATGGTCTTGCGGTGCACCGGCTTGGTGCCGATGGTGGACTTGACCTGGGTGACGTTGAGTTGGGCGGCCATCACGCCACCTCGACCGGCACGTGCGGGCCCCGCTGGGTCTCCTGGTAGGCCCGGAGCAGGCCGGGAGGCGTGACCTCCTCGGGCGACTTGCCCCGCTTGCGGGCCACCTCGTCGGGGCGCATGAGGCCCTTGAGGCCGGCGACGGTGGCGTGGGCCACGTTGATGGCGTTGGACGACCCGAGCGACTTGGCCAGCACGTCGTGCACGCCGGCCGACTCCAGGATGGCCCGGGCCGCGCCGCCGGCGATCACGCCGGTACCGGGAGCGGCCGGCCGCAGCAGGACCCGCCCGGCGCCGCGCTCGCCCAGGATGGGGTGGGTGATGGTGCTGCCGGCCAGGGGGACGTCGAAGAGCTCCTTCTTGGCCTCCTCGATGCCCTTCTGGATGGCGGCGGGCACCTCCTTGGCCTTGCCGTAGCCCAGGCCCACCTTGCCCGCGCCGTCGCCCACGACGACCAGGGCGGTGAAGGAGAACCGCCGGCCACCCTTGACCACCTTGGCCACCCGGTTGATGGCGATCACTCGCTCGACATAGGGACTGTCTGCCATGTGGCTCCTAGAACTCGAGGCCGGCGTCGCGGGCGCCGTCGGCGACTGCCGCGACCCGGCCGTGGTAGAGGTTGCCGCCCCGGTCGAAGACGACCTTGGTGACGCCTGCGGCCTTGGCCCGCTCGGCGACCAGCCGGCCAACGGTGGTGGCGGCCGCCTTGTTGCCCGTGGGCCCGCTGCGCAGCTCGGCCTCCACCGTGCTGGCCGCGGCCAGGGTGCGGCCGGCCACGTCGTCGATCACCTGGGCGGTGATGTGCTTGTTCGACCGGAACACGGCCAGGCGGGGGCGCTCGGCCGTCCCCCGGACCAGCTTGCGGACCCGGTGGTGCCGGCGAGCCCGGGCCTCCTGCTTCTTCTTCGTCGAGAAACTCATCTTCCCTCCAGAAGGGAGTGGCAGGGTGAGGCGGCGGGCCGCCCGTAGGGAGGGGCACCCGGTCGCCGCAGCGCAGCGAGGACGATCGGGGAGGGACCCTGAGGGACAGGACCCGCCGCCGGAGGCGCGACGAGGCTCACTTCGCCGCCTTTCCGGCCTTGCGGCGCACGACCTCGCCGGCGTAGCGGACGCCCTTGCCCTTGTAGGGCTCGGGCTTGCGGATGCTGCGGATGTTGGCCGCCACCTGGCCGACGACCTCCTTGTCGATCCCGCGAACGGTGATCTTGGTGGGCACCGGCGTCTCGAAGGTGATGCCCTCGGGGGCGTCGACGGAGACCGGGTGGCTGAAGCCGAGGGCCAGGTCAAGCTTGGCCGGGTTGGTGGCCGCGGCCCGGTAGCCGACGCCGACGATCTCCAGGTCCCGGGTGAAGCCGGTGGTGACGCCGACCACCATGTTGTTGACCAGCGACCGGGTCAGCCCGTGCAGGGCCCGGTGCTGGCGCTCGTCGTCTGGGCGCTCGACCAGCAGCTGGTCGCCGTCCTGGCGGACGGTGATGTCGCGAGGGAGGTCACGCTCGAGCGTGCCCTTCGGGCCGCTGACCTTGACGTGGTCGCCGCTCACCTCGACGGTGACGCCGGACGGGACCGGGATGGGGCTCCTACCGATGCGGGACATGGATCACCACACGTAACAGAGGACCTCGCCACCGACCCGGCGCTGGCGCGCCTCCCGGTCGGTGAGCAGCCCCTGGCTGGTCGAAAGGACGGCGACGCCGAGGCCACCGAGCACGCGCGGCAGCTTGTCGGCCTGGATGTAGACCCGCCGGCCCGGCTTCGAGACCCGGCGGAGGCCGGAGATGGTGGGCGAGCGGTCGTGGGTGTACTTCATGGTGATCTCGAGGATGCGACCCGGGCGGGTGCCGTCCTCGCTGATCTTGAAGTCACCGATGTAGCCCTCGCGCCGCAGGATGGCGGCGAGGGACTCCTTGAGCTTGGACGACGGCATGCGCACGGTGTCCTGGCTGGCGGTGGCCCCGTTGCGGAGCCGCGTCAGCATGTCGGCGATCGGGTCGGTCATCGTCATCGGCGGCCTCCTCCCCTCACCAGCTGGCCTTGGTCACGCCGGGAACCTCGCCGGCGTGCACCATCTCCCGGAGGCAGATGCGGCACAAGTTGAACTTGCGGTAGACCGCGCGCGGGCGACCACACCGCTGGCAGCGGGTGTACCCCCGCACCTTGAACTTGGGCTTGCGCTGCTGCTTCTGGATGAGCGCTGTCTTGGCCACGAAACTCCTCAGATCCCTCTACTGCGGGGAATCAGCACGTCGGAACGGGAAGCCAAAGGCGTCGAGCAGGGCTCGACCCTCGGCGTTGTTGCGGGCGGTGGTGACGATGGTGATGTCCATCCCACGCGTGGTGTCGACCTTGTCGTACTCGATCTCGGGGAAGATCAGCTGCTCGTCGACCCCGAAGGTGTAGTTGCCCCGGCCGTCGAAGCCGGTGGGCGGCAGGCCCCGGAAGTCCCGGATGCGGGGGATGGCCAGGGCGATGAGCCGGTCGAGGAACTCCCACATCCGGTCGCCCCGGAGGGTGACCTTGGCCCCGATGGGCACGCCCTCCCGCAGCTTGAAGGCGGCGATGGACCGGCGAGCCCGGGTGACGAGGGGCTTCTGGCCCGTGATCAGAGTGAGGTCGCTGACCGCGCCTTCCAGCAGGGACGCCTGCTGGGTGGCCTTGCCCACGCCCATGTTGACCACGATCTTCTCGAGGCGGGGGACCTCCATGATGTTGCCCAGCCCCAGCGACTCCTTGAGCTGGTCGCGCAGGACGTCGTTGTAGCGGGCCTTCAGGCGGGGGAGCTCCTTCACAGCCGCGTCGGCCATCAGACGTCACCTCCGCACTTGCGACAGATGCGGACCTTGGTGCCCTGGTCGTCGAAGCGGTAGCCGATACGGGTCTGGCCGCAGTTCGGGCAGATCAGGGCGACGTTGGACGCCGGCATCGGCATGTCCTTGTCGATGATCCCGGCCTGCATGGTGGCCCGCAGCGCCCGCTGGTGCTTCTTGGCCACGTTGACGCCCTCGACAATGACCTTGTTCTCCTTGGGGAGGACGCGCATGATCTCGCCCTCGTCCCCCCGATCCTTGCCGAGGAGCACCTTCACCCGGTCGCCCTTGCGCAGCTTCATCTACAGCACCTCCGGAGCGAGGGAGATGATTCGCATGAACTTCTTGTCGCGCAGCTCACGGCCGACCGGGCCGAAAATGCGGGTGCCCCGGGGCTGCTGCGCGTCGTTGATCAGCACCGCCGCGTTCTCGTCGAAGCGGATGTAGCTCCCATCCGGGCGGCGGTTCTCCTTCTTGGTGCGCACGACGACGCACTTCACCACTTCGCCCTTCTTGACCGCGGCGCCGGGGATGGCGTCCTTGACGGTGCCGACGATGATGTCGCCGATCGAGGCGTAGCGGCGCTTGGAGCCGCCCAGCACCTTGATGCAGAGCACCTCCTTGGCGCCCGAGTTGTCGGCGACCCGCAGGCGGGTCTCCTGCTGGATCATTTGGCACGCTCGAGGACTTCGACGATGCGCCAGTGCTTGAGCTTGGACAGGGGCCGGGTCTCGCTGATGCGGACCCGGTCGCCCACCTTGCTCTCGTTGGCCTCGTCGTGGGCGTGGATGCGCTTGGTGCGCTGGACGGTCTTGGTGTACCGGCGGTGACGGACCCGCTCGACCACGGCGACAACCGCGGTCTTGTCCATCGCCGCGGAGACCACGATCCCCTCTCGAATCTTGCGGGGGTTGGGACGAGCCCCCTCCGCCCCTTCGGCCTCAGCCATTGCTCTCTTCCTCTCCGCCGCGCGTGCGGCTGGCGGCCACCCGGGCCCGGCGGGCCTCCTGGGCGGCCTGCCACTCGGCGTCGGCCGTGGCCTCGGCCGCCTCTGCGGCGGCGATCTCGTTCTCGCGCAGGATCGTCTCCAGCCGGGCGATCTCCTTGCGCAACTGGCCCAGGCGGGCGTAGTTGTCGAGCTGGCCGGTGACGTGCTGGAACCGCAGGTTGAACAGCTCCTGGCGGGCCTCGGCCAGCCGGGTGGCCAGCTCGTCGTCGGGCATGTCGCGCAGTTCGGCGGTGGGTGACGCCATCAGATCTCCTCCGCCCGCACGATGATCTTGGCCTTGATCGGCAGCTTCTGGATGGCCCGGCCCATGGCCTCGCGGGCCAGCGTCTCGTTCACGCCGGCCAGCTCGAACATGACCCGGCCGGGCTTGACCACCGCCACCCAGTGCTCCGGGTTGCCCTTGCCGGAGCCCATGCGGGTCTCGGCCGGCTTCTCGGTGACGGGCTTGTCCGGAAAGATGTTGATCCAGACCTTCCCTCCACGCTTGATGTGGCGGGTCATGGCGATACGGGCGGCCTCGATCTGGCGGGCGGTGATCCAGCCCGGCTCCTGGGCTTGGATGCCGAAGTCACCGAAGGTGATCTCGCTGCCCCCCTTGGCCTTCCCCGTCATGCGCCCGCGGTGCTGCTTGCGGTGCTTGACCCTGCGCGGCATCAACATGTCACTCGTCCCCCGATCGGAAGTGCGGGGTCTCGTGGTGCTGGCGGGTGCGGCGCTCGATCTCCTCCTCCTCGGCGAGCAGGCGCTCGCGCTCGGGATCGACCTCGGGGATGAGCGGCGCGGCGGCCAGGTCGACCGCATCGTCGTCGGCAGGGGCGACTGTCTCGGGCTCGGCGGCGCCGGTGGCGCTCCCCGGCTCTTCCTGGCCCGGCAGGCGGCGACCGCCACCGGCGGAGATGATCCGCCGCGGCCGGGCCGCCCCACCCGAGGTCTCCCCGACGGCCATGGCCGCCTCCCGGGAGATCTTGTCCTCGGTGGAGGTCTTGTAGGGAAGGATGTCGCCCTTGTAGATCCAGGTCTTCACGCCGATGCGCCCGAAGGTGGTACGGGCCTCGCGGAAGCCGTAGTCGATGTCGGAGCGGAGGGTGTGCAGGGGCACCCGGCCCTCGCGGTACCACTCGCTGCGGGCCATCTCCGAGCCGCCGAGGCGGCCCGAGCACTGGACCCGGATGCCGAGGGCGCCCGCCTTCTGCGCGGTCTGGACCGCCCGCTTCATGGCCCGGCGGAAGCTGACCCGGCCGGCCAGCTGGTCGGCCACGCCCTGGGCGATCAGGGCGGCGTCGAGCTCAGGCTGCTTTATCTCCTGGATGTTGAGCTGGATCTTCGGGTTGCCGCTCATCTTGGCCAGGTCGGCCCGGAGGCGGTCGGCCTCGGCGCCCCGGCGGCCGATGACGATGCCCGGACGGGCGGTGTGCACGTCGACCCGGAGGCGGTCACGGGTGCGCTCGACCTCGATGCGGCTGATGGCCGCGTGGGGCAGCTGCTTCATCAGGTAGTCGCGGATCTGCCAGTCCTCGATCAGGTAGGCCTTGTACTCGCGGTCGCTGAACCACCGGGACTTCCAGTCCGTGGTGACGCCCAGGCGGAACCCGTAGGGGTTGACCTTCTGGCCCATGACTACTTCGACTCCTCTTCGGATTCCGTGGTCGTCTCCTCCGACGTGGTTGTCTCCTCGGACGTGGTTGTCGCCTCGGACGTGGTGGCGATGTCCTCGGCCGGCGGGGCGGCGGCCTCCTCGGCGGCGACCTCAGGCTCGATCGGCAGGGACTCGTCCTCGACGGCCGCGGCGGCGGCCGGGGCCTCCGGCGTGCCCCGGTCCTCGGGACGGCGGCGGGTGGGGCGGCCCCGCTGCTCGGACCCCTCGCCACCGGCGGTGCGGCGGCGACGGTCGCCCACCACGCCCTGGGCCCGGCGGGCCCGGCGCTCCTGCAGCTCCCGGTCGGGGAGGCGGGAGACGATCACCGTGATGTGGCAGGTGCGCTTGCGGATGCGGGTGGCCCGGCCCCGGGCCCGGGGGCGCCAGCGCTTGAGCGTGGGGCCCTCGTCGGCGTAGCAGGCCGACACGAACAGCTCGTCGCCCGCCATCCCGCTGTCGTGCTCGGCGTTGGCCATGGCGGAGGCCAGGACCTTGCCGACGGTGATGGCGGCGTCGCGCTCGCAGAACTTCAGGATGTCCTGGGCCCGCTCGGCGTCGTAGCCCCGGATCAGGTCCAGCACCTCGCGGACCTTGTACGGCGAGATGCGCACGTACTTGGCCACGGCGCGCGCCGACGACACCGGGGTGCGGACCGCCACCGACCGTGACTGGGGCCGCCGGCGCAGGACGGGGGCCTCATTGAGCTTCGGTCCGGGCACTGCGCTACCTCCTCCCCGCCCGCTCCTGGCCGGCGTGGAACCGGAAGGTGCGGGTGAGGGCGAACTCGCCCAGCTTGTGGCCGACCATGGCCTCGGTGATGTACACGGGCACGTGCTTGCGACCGTCGTGGACGGCGATGGTGTGGCCCACCATGTCGGGGATGACAGTGGAGCGGCGCGACCACGTCTTGATGACCCGCTTCTCGCCGCGGGCGTTGAGGGCGTCGACCTTCCGCAGCAGGTGGTCGTCGATGAACGGGCCCTTCTTGAGGCTTCGTGCCATGGTCTCTTCCCTTACCTGCGGGAGCCGCGCGTCCGGCGCCGGCGGATGATCAGCTTCTGGGACGGCTTGTTGGTGTCGCGGGTGCGGCCCTCGGGCTTGCCCCAGGGCGAGGTGGGGTGGCGGCCGCCCGAGGTCTTGCCCTCGCCGCCGCCGAGGGGGTGGTCGACCGGGTTCATGGCCACACCGCGGGTCTGGGGGCGCACGCCCTTCCAGCGGTTGCGCCCGGCCTTGCCGATGGAGACCAGCTCGGCCTCGGCGTTGCCGACCTCGCCGATGGTGGCCCGGCAGTCGATCGGCACCCGGCGCATCTCGGTGCTGGGCAGGCGCAGGGCGGCGAAGTCGCCCTCCTTGGCCACCAGCTGGATGCTGGAGCCGGCGCCCCGGCCCATCTTGCCGCCGGCGCCCGGCTTGAGCTCCACGTTGTGCACCGTGGTGCCGACCGGGATGTAGCGCAGGGGCAGGGCGTTGCCCGGGCGGATGTCGGCCTTCTGGCCGCTCTCCAGCATGTCGCCCACCCGGATGCGGGACGGGGCCAGGATGTAGCGCTTCTCCCCGTCGAGGTAGTGGAGCAGGGCGATGCGGGCATTGCGGTTGGGGTCGTGCTCGATGGAGGCGACCTTGGCCGGCACGCCGTCCTTGTCCCGCTTGAAGTCGATCACCCGGTACTGGCGCTTGTGGCCGCCACCCCGGTGGCGAGCCGTCTTGCGCCCGTAGCTGTTGCGCCCGCCGGACTTGGGCAGGGGGCCGACGAGGCTCTTCTCCGGCTCGTCCTTGGTGATCTCCGAGAAGTCGGAGACGGTCTGGAACCGGCGACCGGCGCTGGTGGGCTTGCGCTTGCGAAGGGGCATGGAGACTGGTCCCTCAGCTCTCGAAGAGGTCGATGCGCCCGCCGGACGCGAGGGTGACGATGGCGCGCTTGGTGTCGGGACGCTGGCCGAAGGTGGCCTGGCGGCGGTTCCGCTTGCGCTTGCCCTTGCGGTTCAGCGTGTTCACCTTGGCCACCTGGACGTTGAAGATCGTCTCGATGGCGCCGGCGATCTCGATCTTGGTGGCCCGGGGGTCGACGACGAAGGTGTAGACGCCGCTGTCGAGCAGCCCGTAGGACTTCTCGCTCACCACCGGGCGGATGATGATGCTGCGGGGGTCGTTCATTCGCTGCTGACCTCCTCGGCGGGCGCCGCATCGGCGGGCGTGGCATCGGCGGGCGCCTCGTCGGCGGGGGCCGCGCCGCCCGGCAGGTTGGCCCGGGTGAAGACCACCCAGTCCGAGCACAGGACGTCGTAGGCGTTCAGCTCGCCCGGGAGGATGAGGTGGACCTCGGGCAGGTTGCGGAACGACTTGGCCGCCGCCTCGTCGTCACGATCGAGCACGACCAGCAGCCGGCCGGTGAGCCCGAGGGCGGCGACGGCGGCCTTGGCGTCCTTGGTCTTGGGCGAGGTGATGTTCCACGCCTCGACCACGGCGATCCGGCCCTCGGCGGCCCGGTCGGACAGGGCCGAGCGCAGGGCCAGGGCCACCATCTTCTTCGGGGTGCGCTGGGCGTAGCTGCGGGGCTTGGGCCCCATGGCCACGCCACCCCCCCGCCAGTGGGGGGCCCGGGTGGAGCCCTGCCGGGCCCGGCCGGAGCCCTTCTGGCGCCACGGCTTGCGACCGCCGCCGCGGACCTCGGCCCGGGTGAGGGTGCTGTGATCGCCGGAGCGAATGCCGGCCAGCTGGGCGGTGACCACCTGGTGCATGACGGGAACGTTCGGCTCGACGCCGAAGATGTCGTCGGCCAGATCCACGGTGCCGACCGACTCGCCCGAGGTGTTGCGCACTTCGACGGAGGCCATCGTCAACCCTTCCCGTTCCCGCGGACCGCGTCGCGTATCAGGACCAGGCCGCCCCGGGGGCCGGGGACGGCGCCCTTGAGGAGGATGATCTGGCGGTCGGCGTCGGCTTGGACCACCTCGAGGTTGAGGGTTGTGACCTGCTGGTGGCCCATGCGCCCGGCCATCCGGGTGCCCTTGAACACCCGGGCGGGGGTGGCGCAGGCGCCGATGGCGCCGGGGGCCCGGTGCTTCTTGTGGGCCCCGTGGGAGGCGCCCAGGCCGGAGAAGTTGTGCCGCTTCATCGTGCCGGCGAACCCCTTGCCCTTGCTGACGCCCGTCACGTCGACCCGCTCACCGGCGCTCAGCACGGTGGCCGTGATCTCGTCGCCCACGGAGTACTGGCCGGCGTCGTCCACCCGCAGCTCCACGAGGCGCTTCCCCGGCTCGACCCCGGCCTTGCCGAAGTGGCCGGCCTCCGGCTTGTTCAAGCGGGAGGGTCGCTGGGCGCCGAAGGTCACCTGCACCGCGCTGTAACCGTCGTTCTCGGGCGTCTTGACCTGGACCACCCGGCACGGCGCAACCCGCACGAGGGTGACCGGAATGGCACGGTTCTGGTCGTCCCAGATCTGTGTCATGCCGACCTTCTCGCCGACGATCGCCTTCTTTGCCATGGCTTCGTGTCTGCCTTCACGCGGAAGCTCCGCTCGGGCAGATCCCGGCGGAGCGATTCGATTGTTGCCTCGGTGTACCGGACCAACGCCGGCGACCAAGGACGTCGACTGGAGGAGGAGCGAACTGCGCTCCCCTCGTGAACCTAGCGAGTATAGCGCCTACCCGGAACCCCTCCGCCGGGGGTCCTGGCCGGGTCTCAGACCTGTTGGATCTTGATCTCGATGTCGACGCCGGCGGGCAGGTCGAGGCGCTGGAGGGAGTCCACCGTCTTGGGGCTGGGCTCGAGGATGTCGAGCAGCCGCTTGTGGATGCGCATCTCGAAGTGCTCGCGGGAGTCCTTGTCCTTGTGGGGGGACCGGATGACCGTGTAGCGGTGCTTCTCGGTGGGCAGCGGCACCGGCCCCCGCACCGTGGCCTGGGTGCGCAGGACCGTCTCCACGATCTTCTTGGTGGACTGGTCGACGATCTCGTGGTCGTAGGCCTTGAGCCGGATGCGGATCTTCTGTGCCACTGCGGGTCAGCCTCTCACTACTTGAGAATCTTGGTGACGCGGCCGGCGCCCACGGTCCTGCCGCCCTCACGGATGGCGAAGCGCAGGCCCTCGTCCATGGCGATGGGGTTGATGAGCTCGACGGTGAGGGTGATGTTGTCGCCGGGCATGACCATCTCGGTGCCCTCGGGCAGGGTGATCTGGCCGGTGACGTCGGTGGTGCGGAAGTAGAACTGGGGCCGGTAGTTCTGGAAGAACGGGCTGTGGCGCCCGCCCTCCTCCTTCTTGAGCACGTAGACGTTGGCCTCGAAGGTGGTGTGGGGGGTGATGGACTTGGGCTTGCAGAGCACCTGGCCCCGCTCCACCTCCTCCTTCTTGGTCCCCCGCAGCAGGGCGCCGATGTTGTCGCCGGCCTGGCCCTGGTCGAGGAGCTTCTTGAACATCTCCACCCCGGTGCAGACCGTGGTCTGGGTGTCCCTGATGCCCACGATCTCCACCTGGTCGCCCACCTTGATCACGCCCTGCTCCACCTTGCCGGTGACCACCGTGCCCCGGCCGGTGATGGTGAAGACGTCCTCGATGGGCATGAGGAAGGGCTTGTCGATGTCGCGCTGGGGCTCGGGGATGTAGGAGTCCACCGCGTCCATGAGCTCGAGGACCTTCGGCGTCCACGCCTCGTCGCCCTCCAGGGCCTTGAGGGCGCTGACTCTGATGATGGGGGTGTCGTCGCCGGGGAACTCGTACTCATTGAGCAGCTCCCGCACCTCGAGGTCGACCAGGTCGAGCAGCTCCTCGTCGTCGACCGCGTCGGCCTTGTTGAGGGCCACGACGATGTAGGGCACGCCCACCTGGCGGGCCAGCAGCACGTGCTCACGGGTCTGGGGCATGGGGCCGTCGGCCGCGGAGACCACCAGGATGGCCCCGTCGATCTGGGCCGCGCCGGTGATCATGTTCTTGATGTAGTCGGCGTGGCCGGGCATGTCCACGTGCGCGTAGTGGCGCTTGGAGGTCTCGTACTCCACGTGGGCGATGGAGATGGTGATGCCCCGGGCCTTCTCCTCGGGCGCCTTGTCGATCTGGTCGAAGGCGGTGAAGGAGACGTTGGGGTTCTGGTCGTGGAGGACCTTGGTGATGGCCGCGGTCAGCGTTGTCTTGCCGTGGTCGATGTGGCCCATCGTGCCCACGTTGAGGTGCGGCTTGCTCCGGTCGAACTTCTGCTTCGCCATGTCTTCTCCCCGGCGGGTCCCTAAACCCGCCTCCTCGCCAAGGATGGGGCCCCTGCCCCATCCGGCGCCGTGTCGGTTGTCTGTCCCTTGCTGTCTTATTCGCCTCGTACCCGGGCGACGATCTCGCGAGCGATCGACTCGGGTACTTCCTGGTAGGAGTGGAACTGCATCGTGTACGTGGCTCGCCCCTGCGTACGCGACCGCAGGTCCGTAGCGTATCCGAACATGTCGCCGAGAGGGACTTGCGCCCGGATGACCTGGCTCGACCCCCGCTGCTCCATGCCCTCGATCCGGCCCCGCCGGCTGGAGAGGTCGCCGATGACGTCGCCCATGTAGTCCTCGGGCGTGACGACCTCCACGGCCATGATCGGCTCGAGCAGCACGGGGTGGGCCAGCCGCGTGGCCTTCTTGATGGCCAGCGAGCCGGCGATCTTGAACGCCATCTCCGAGGAGTCCACGTCGTGGTACGAGCCGTAGACGAGGGTGGCCCGCACGTCGACCATGGGGTAGCCGGCCAGCACGCCGCTCTGGAGCGACTCCTGGATGCCGGCGTCGATGGACGGGATGTACTCCTTGGGGATGATCCCGCCCACGATCTTGTCGACGAACTCGTAGCCCCCGCCGGGGCCGGTGGGCTCGACGTTGATGACCACGTGGCCGTACTGGCCGCGGCCGCCGGTCTGGCGCACGTAGCGCTCCTCGACCTTCGCGACCGAGGAGCGGATGGTCTCCCGGTAGGCCACCTGGGGCTTGCCCACGTGGGCGTCGACCCGGAACTCCCGCAGCATGCGGTCGACCAGCACCTCCAGGTGCAGCTCGCCCATGCCGGCGATGATCGTCTGGCCGGTGTCCTCGTCGGTGTGGCGCTGGAAGGTGGGGTCCTCCTCCGACAGCCGCATGAGGGCGTCGGTGAGCTTGTCCTGGTCGGCCTTGGTCTTGGGCTCGATGGCCACGTGGATGACCGGCTCGGGGAACTCCAGGGACTCGAGGACGATCGGTGCGTTGGCGTCGCACAGGGTGTCCCCCGTGGTGGTCTGCTTGAGACCCACCGCGGCCACGATGTCGCCGGCGAAGATGGCGGTCTTGTCCTCCCGGTGGTTGGCGTGCATCTGGAGGATGCGGCCGATCCGCTCCTTGCGGTCCTTGGTGGAGTTGAGGACAGCGTCGCCCTTCTTCAGGGTGCCCGAGTAGACCCGGAAGTAGGTGAGCTTGCCCACGTGGGGGTCGCTCATGATCTTGAAGGCCAGGGCCGAGAACGGCGCCTTGTCGTCGGCCGGGCGCTCGAGCTCCTCGATGCCCTTGATGTCCATGCCCGTGACCGGAGGGAGGTCGATCGGGCTGGGCAGGAAGTCGACCACGGCGTCGAGCAGGGGCTGGACGCCCTTGTTCTTGAAGGCCGACCCGCACAGCACGGGCACGATCTGGTTGGCGATGGTGCCCTTGCGCAGCGCCTTGCGGAGGTCGTCGGCGGTGATCTCCTCGTCGCCCACGTACTTCTCCATGATCACGTCGTCGTGGTTGGAGAGGACGTCGACCAGCTTCTGGCGCCACTCCTCGGCCTGGTCGACCAGGTCGGCGGGGATGTCCTCCACCTGCCACCGCTCGCCCATGCCCTCCTCCCACATGAGGGCCTTCATGCCGATGAGGTCCACCATGCCCCGGAAGTAGCCCTCGGCCCCGACGGGGATCTGGACCACGGCGACGCTGGCGTCGAGCCGGTTGCAGATCTCCTCGACGGCCTTGAAGAAGTCGGCGCCGATGCGGTCCATCTTGTTGACGAAGCAGATGCGGGGGACGCCGTACTTGTTGGCCTGGCGCCACACCGTCTCGGTCTGGGGCTCCACGCCGGCGACCGCGTCGAACACGGCCACCGCGCCGTCGAGCACCCGCAGCGACCGCTCCACCTCGACGGTGAAGTCCACGTGGCCCGGGGTGTCGATGATGTTGATCCAGTTGTCCTTCCACCGGCAGGTGGTGGCCGCCGAGGTGATGGTGATGCCCCGCTCCTGCTCCTGCACCATCCAGTCCATGACCGCGGCGCCCTCGTGGACCTCACCGATCTTGTACGTCTTCCCGGTGTAGTAGAGGATGCGCTCGGTGGTGGTGGTCTTGCCCGCGTCGATGTGGGCCATGATCCCGATGTTGCGGGTCCGGGCCAGCGGGAACTCTCGGATGACGGGTGCCTCTGCCATGACTTCTTATCTCTCTCCATGAAACCGCCCGGGCGCAGCGCGCCCGGGCGGTCGGACCACGTGGGTGTGCGGACTACCAGCGGTAATGCGCGAATGCCTTGTTCGACTCGGCCATCTTGTGGACGTCGTCGCGCCGCTTGACCGACGACCCGGTGGTGTTGGAGGCGTCGAGCAGCTCGTTGGCCAGCCGCTCGGCCATCGTCTTCTCCCGGCGCTGGCGGGCGTACCCGACCAGCCAGCGGATGGCCAGGGTGGTGGCCCGGCGGGGCCGGACCTCCACCGGCACCTGGTAGGTGGCGCCACCGACCCGGCGGCTCTTGACCTCCAGTTGGGGCTTCACGTTGTCCATGGCCCGCTTCAGGGTGGCGACGGGCTCGGCGCCGGTCTTGTCCTTGATGATGTCGAGGGCGCCGTAGACGATGCGCTCGGCGGTGGAGCGCTTGCCCCGCACCAGCACCTTGTTGACGAACTGGGTGACGAGCACCGACCGGTAGATCGGGTCGGGCATGAGCTCGCGCCGCGGCGGCGGACCTTTGCGAGGCATCTAACTCAGCCTTTCTTGGCGCCGTAGCGGCTGCGGGCCTGCTTGCGGTCGCGGACGCCGGAGGCGTCGAGCACGCCCCGGATGATCTTGTACCGGACGCCCGGCAGGTCCTTCACCCGGCCGCCACGGACGAGCACGATCGAGTGCTCCTGGAGGTTGTGGCCCACGCCGGGGATGTAGGCGGTGACCTCCTGGCCGGTGGTCAGGCGGACACGGGCCACCTTGCGCAGGGCCGAGTTCGGCTTCTTCGGCGTGTGGGTGTAGACGCGCGTGCACACCCCCCGGCGCTGCGGGGCACCTCGGAGGGCCGGGGTCTTGGTCTTGTCGGACTTCGACTCGCGGCCCTTACGGACCAGCTGGGCAATGGTGGGCACGAAGGATCATCCTACCTTGTTCGGGGATACTGCCGTTTTGGCTGCAGTTGGCCGCGCATGCGCGGCCAACTGCAGCCAGTTTGGGTTAGCCGGCCACGTCGGGGGCGGTGCCGAAGAAGCTGTCCTCGTCCTCGCTGGGGCGGTCGGGGGCGACGGTGAGGGTGGCGCCGTCCATCCCGTCGGGGTCGCGCCCGACGTTGGCCAGCCAGGCCGCGGGGTCCTGGACATCCGAGGAGTAGAACGGCAGCGGCTCGTACTCCGGAGCCTGGATCTCCAGGCCCCGGTAGCGGAGCATCCCCGTCCCGGCCGGGATGAGCTTGCCGATGATGATGTTCTCCTTGAGGCCGAGCAGCTGGTCGCGCTTGCCCTCGATGGCCGCCTCGGTGAGCACCCGGGTGGTCTCCTGGAACGACGCCGCCGACAGCCACGACTCGGTGGCCAGCGACGCCTTGGTGATCCCCATGAGCTCGGGACGGCCCTCGGCCGGGGTCTTGCCGGCCTGGACGAGCTCCCGGTTGATCTCGGCGTAGTTGCGGGAGTCGACGCGCTCGCCGGGCAAGAGATCGGACTCCCCCGGCTCGGCAACCAGCACCCGCTTGAGCATCTGGCGGACGATCAGCTCGATGTGCTTGTCGTGGATCGACACGCCCTGGGGCCGGTAGACCTGCTGCACCTGGTCGACCAGGTACTGCTGGGTCTCCCGGATGCCCTTGATCTCCAGCAGCTCCTTGGGGTCCTTGGGCCCCTCCACCAGGGCGTCGCCGGCGCTGACGTCCTGGCCCTCGGCCACGAGCAGCCGGGCCAGGTCGCGGTGGGAGATCGGGTAGGCCTCCTCGCTCCCGTCGTCGCCCACGATGGTGACCGTACGGCCCTTGACCTCGTCGTCGACCATCCGGACCACGCCCGAGGTGCGGGCCAGGATGGCCTTGCCCTTGGGGGTACGGGCCTCGAAGAGCTCGACGACGCGGGGCAGGCCGTGGGTGATGTCGGTCTGGGCGATACCACCGGTGTGGAACGTCCGCATGGTGAGCTGGGTGCCGGGCTCGCCGATGGACTGTGCGGCGATGACGCCCACCGCCTCGCCGAGCTCGATGTCGCGCCCGGTGGCCAGCGAGCGGCCGTAGCACGCCGCGCACACGCCGTGGGTGGCCTCGCAGTTGAGGACGGAGCGGACCCGGACCCGGGTGACAGCGGAGTCGTCGCGCATGGCCGCCATCTCGACGTCGGTGACCTCGGTGCCCCGCGGGTACACCGTGCCGTCCGACAGGGTGACCGGCTCGGCCAGGACCCGGCCGAACAGGCGGGTCTCAAGGCTGTTGCGCCGGCCGGCGGTGTCGGGCTCGACGTGCTCGAGCCAGATGCCCCGCGGCGTGTCGCAGTCGAGCTCGCGGATGATGAGCTCCTGGGCCACGTCGACCAGCCGGCGGGTCAGGTAGCCGGAGTCGGCGGTGCGCAGGGCGGTGTCGGCCAAGCCCTTCCGGGCCCCGTGGGTGGAGATGAAGTACTCGAGGACGGAGAGGCCCTCGCGGAAGTTCGACTTGATGGGCCGCGGGATGATGTCGCCCCGGGGGTTGGCCACCAGGCCGCGCATGCCGGCGATCTGCTGGACCTGCATGATGTTGCCTCGGGCCCCCGACCCCACCATCATGTCGATGGGGTTGAAGGTCATGGCGCCAAGGGTCTTCTCCATGGCCACCCGCACCTCGCGGGTGGCGTTGGTCCACATCTCGACTTCCTTCTGGCGGCGCTCGTCGTCGGTGATGATGCCCCGGCGGAACTGCGACTCGATCTTGTCCGCTTCCTTCTCGTACTTGTCGAGGATGGTGCCCTTGTCCGGCGGGGTGGTGACGTCGGCCATGGAGATGGTGAGGCCCGACTGGGTGGCGTAGCGGAAGCCGAGGTCCTTGATGGCGTCGAGGCTCTTGGCCACCTCGGCCTTGGGGTAGTCGGCGACCAGCCGCTCGACGATGTCGGTGATGTCGCGCTTCTTGACCGGCCGCTCGATGTGGCCGACCTTGGTCGGGAAGTCCTCGGGCAGGGCGCCCTCGAAGAACAGCCGGCCCGGGGTGGTCGTCCGGTAGAGGGGCTTGCCCTCATCGTCCTGACCGTCGCGGATGTCGATCCGGGCGTGGATCCTCAGCTCACCCTCGTCGACGGCCCGCTCGACCTCCCAGAGATGGGAGAACTTGCGACCCTCGCCGGCGGCACCATCGGTCTGCTCGGTGAGGTAGTAGATGCCGATGACCATGTCCTGGCTGGGCACGGTCAGCGGGCGGCCGTGGGCCGGCGACAGCACGTTGTTGGCCGACAGCATGAGCACCCGGGCCTCGGCCTGGGCCTCGGCCGACAGGGGCAGGTGGACGGCCATCTGGTCGCCGTCGAAGTCGGCGTTGAACGCGGCGCACACCAGGGGGTGGATCTGGATGGCCTTGCCCTCGACCAGCAGGGGCTCGAAGGCCTGGATGCCGAGGCGGTGCAGCGTGGGGGCCCGGTTCAGGAAGACCGGGTGCTCCTTGATGACCTCCTCGAGGATGTCCCAGACCTGCGGGCGGCGGCGCTCGACCATGCGCTTGGCCGACTTGATGTTCTGGGCCAGCTCGGTGTCGACCAGCCGCTTCATGACGAAGGGCTTGAACAGCTCGAGGGCCATGAGCTTGGGCAGGCCGCACTGGTGCAGCTTGAGGGTCGGGCCGGCGACGATGACCGACCGGCCGGAGTAGTCGACCCGCTTGCCCAGCAGGTTCTGGCGGAAGCGGCCCTGCTTGCCCTTGAGCATGTCGGACAGGGACTTCAGGGGGCGGTTGCCGGGCCCGGTGACGGGGCGGCCGCGGCGGCCGTTGTCGAACAGGGCGTCGACCGCCTCCTGGAGCATGCGCTTCTCGTTGTTGACGATGATCTCGGGGGCGCCGAGGTCGAGGAGGCGCTTGAGCCGGTTGTTGCGGTTGATGACCCGGCGGTAGAGGTCGTTGAGGTCGGAGGTCGCGAAGCGCCCACCGTCGAGCTGGACCATGGGGCGCAGGTCCGGCGGGATCACCGGCACGGCGTCGAGGATCATGGCCTTGGGCTCGTTGACCCGCCGGCTCGTGGTCTCGTCGCGCCGGTTGAAGGCGGTGACGATCTTCAGTCGCTTGATGGCCTTCTGCTTGCGCTGGGCCGACAGCGGCTTGCGGCCGTCGGACGCGTCGATCATCTCCCGGAGCTTGATCTCCTCGGAATCGAAGTCGATCTCGCCGATGAGCTGGGCGATGGCGTCGGCGCCCATGCCGCCCCGGAAGTAGTCGCCGTAGCGGTCGCGGAGCTGGCGCCAGACGACCTCGTCCTCGATGATCTTGCGGGGGAAGAGGTCCTTGAACTCGTCGAAGGCCCGGCGGGCGAGGTCGATCTCGGCCTGGGCCCGCTCGCGGATCTGGGTGATCTCCTTGTCGGCCTGCTTCTGGCGGGCCTTGATCTCGGAGTCCTTGGCCCCCGCCGCCTCCAGCTCCATGACCTCGGCCTCGAGGCCCTTGAACCGGCGGTCGATGTCGACGTCGCGCGAGCGCTCGATCTCGGCCAGCTCCTCGAGCAGCTCGGACTCGAGCTCGGGCTGGTCGTTGTGGCGGCGCTCCTCGTCGACCCAGGTCACCAGGTTGGCCGCGAAGTAGATGACCTTCTCGAGCTGCTTGGCCTTCAGCTCCTCACGGGCCTCGGTGCCCATGAGCAGGTACGCCAGCCAGCTCCGGGTGCCCCGGAGGTACCAGATGTGGACGACGGGGGCGGCCAGCTCGATGTGGCCCATGCGCTCGCGCCGGACCTTCGAGCGGGTGACCTCCACGCCGCAGCGCTCGCAGATGATGCCCTTGAACCGGACGCGTTTGTACTTGCCGCAGTAGCACTCCCAGTCCTTGGTGGGGCCGAAGATCTTCTCGCAGAACAGCCCGTCCTTCTCGGGCTTGAGCGTGCGGTAGTTGATGGTCTCCGGCTTCTTGACCTCGCCGTTGGACCAGGTGCGGATGGAGTCCGCCGTGGCCAGGGCGATCCGCAACTGATCGAAGTTGTTGACGTCGAGCACTCTTATTCCTCTCTCACACTGCTGCTGACGGGGCGACGGACGGGTTCGCCGGCATCACAGCCGGCTGCTCCGTTCCGCCGCCCGCCGGGCGTCCTCTTCGTCACTCCCTCGTTCCGGCCTCGACAGGTCGATGCCGAGCTCCTCCGCGGTCCGGAACACGTCCTCGTCGAGCTCGCGCATCTCGATCTCTTCCCCCGTCGTCGAGAGGACCTCGACGTTGAGGCAGAGGCTCTGCATCTCCTTGATGAGCACCTTGAAGGACTCGGGGATGCCGGGCTCCGGGATGTTCTCGCCCTTGACGATGGCCTCGTAGACCTTGACCCGGCCGAGGACGTCGTCGGACTTGATGGTGAGCAGCTCCTGGAGGGCGTAGGCCGCGCCGTAGGCCTCCAGGGCCCACACCTCCATCTCCCCGAACCGCTGGCCGCCGAACTGGGCCTTCCCGCCCAGCGGCTGCTGGGTGATCATCGAGTAGGGGCCGGTGGACCGGGCGTGGATCTTGTCGTCGACCAGGTGGAGCAGCTTCAGGATGTAGACGAAGCCGACGGTGACCGGGCGGTCGTAGGCCTCGCCGGTGCGGCCGTTGTACAGGGTCTGCTTGCCGTCGGCCCCGATCAGGCGCACCCCCTCGGGGATGGCCGAGTCGGGGTGCAGCCGCTCGGTGAGGATCTGCTGGATGGTGGGGTGGCGGCCGGAACCGGCCTCGCCCTCCTCGTCCCAGTGGGCCCCGTCGAAGACCGGCGAGGAGACCCAGACCGCGGGCTCGGTGACCGGGCGAGTCTTGGTGGCCGTGGTGGAGGTGGGGGTGCCGTTGACCGCGCCGTCCCAGCCGTAGCGGGCGGCGTAGCCCAGGTGGCACTCGAGCACCTGGCCCACGTTCATCCGGCTGGGCACGCCCAGGGGGTTCAGGATGATGTCGACCGGGGTGCCGTCGGCCAGGTGGGGCATGTCCTCCACCGGGAGGATCTTGGAGATGACGCCCTTGTTGCCGTGGCGGCCGGCCAGCTTGTCGCCCTCGCTGATCTTGCGCTTCTGGGCCACGTAGACCCGGACCAGCTGGTTCACGCCGGGGGCCAGCTCGTGCTGCTCCTCCCGGGAGAACACCTTGACGTCGATGACCTTGCCGGTCTCGCCGTGGGGGACCTTGAGGCTGGTGTCGCGGACCTCCCGGGCCTTCTCGCCGAAGATGGCCCGCAGGAGGCGCTCCTCGGGGGTGAGCTCGGTCTCGCCCTTGGGGGTGACCTTGCCCACCAGCACGTCGCCCGGGCCGACCTCGGCGCCGATGCGGATGATGCCCCGCTCGTCGAGGTCCTTGAGGATCTCGTCGGACAGGTTCGGGATGTCCCGGGTGATCTCCTCGGCGCCCAGCTTGGTGTCGCGGGCGTCGACCTCGTGGGCCTCGATGTGGATCGACGTCAGCACGTCGTCGCGCACCAGGCGCTCCGACAGGATGATGGCGTCCTCGAAGTTGTACCCCTCCCAGGGCATGAAAGCGACGAGCAGGTTCTTGCCCAGGGCCAGGTCGCCGTGGTGGGTGGAAGGGCCGTCGGCCAGGACGTCGCCCAGGGCCACGGTCTGGCCCTCGTCGACGACCGGCTTCTGGTTGATGCAGGTGCCCTGGTTGGAGCGGCGGAACTTGGCCAGCCGGTAGAACTTGCGGCCGAGGGCACGGCCGTCGCGGTCGGTCTGGCCGTCGGCGTACTGGACCACGATGTGGTCGCCGGTGACCTCGACCACCTCGCCGTCGCCCTCGCAGAGGATCACGTCGCCGGCGTCGCGTGCGGCCCGCTTCTCGATGCCGGTGCCGATGTAGGGGGCCTCGGCCCGGACCAGGGAGACGGCCTGGCGCTGCATGTTGGCCCCCATGAGGGCCCGGTTGGCGTCGTCGTGCTCGAGGAAGGGGATCATGGCCGTGGCCACGGAGACGATCTGCTTGGGCGAGACGTCCATGAGGTCGACCTCGGCCGGCGGCACGTAGTCGATCTCGCTGGTGGTGCCGTAGGACGTGCCCCCGGCCCCGATGCGGACGCCCGCGCCCTGGGGGCCGCGGCGGACGAGCACCCGGTCGCCCACGAAGGCGCCCGTGTCGTCGAGCACGGCGTTGGCCTGGGCGATGACGTGCTCCTCCTCCTCGTCGGCCGCCAGGTACATGATCTCGTCGGTCAGCCGGCCGTCGACCACCCTGCGGTAGGGGGTCTCGATGAAGCCGAAGTCGTTGACCCGGGCGTAGGTGGCCAGGGAGCCGATCAGGCCGATGTTCGGGCCCTCCGGGGTCTCGATCGGGCACATGCGGCCGTAGTGGCTGGTGTGCACGTCACGGACCTCGAAGCCGGCCCGCTCCCGGGACAGGCCGCCGGGGCCCAGGGCCGACAGGCGGCGCTTGTGGGTGAGGCCGTCGAGGGGGTTCGTCTGGCCCATGAACTGCGACAGCTGGCTGGTGCCGAAGAACTCCTTGATGGCCGCGACCACCGGGCGGATGTTGATCAGGGTCTGGGGCGTGATGGCCTCGACGTCCTGGGTGGTCATGCGCTCCCGGACGACCCGCTCCATGCGGGACAGGCCGATGCGGACCTGGTTCTGGATCAGCTCGCCCACCGACCGGATGCGGCGGTTGGCGAAGTGGTCCTGGTCGTCGAGGCGGTAGCCCGCCTCGCCGGCGGCCAGGTGCAGCAGGTAGGTGGTGGCGGCGAGGATCTCCGACGGGCTCAGGACGAACTGCGTCTGGCCCGGGCGCTCCAGGTCCACGTTGAGGACCTCGGCGATCTTCTCGATCTCCGGGCCCAGCTTGCGGTTCAGCTTGTAGCGGCCGACCCGGGTCAGGTCGTAGCGCTTGGGGTTGAAGAAGGCGTTCTCGAAGTAGGCCCGGGCCGCCTCGACCTGGGGCGGCTCGCCGGGGCGGGCCCGCTTGTAGATCTCGACCAGGGCCTCCTCCCGGGTGGGGGCGAGCTCCTTCTCCTTCTCCCACTGGCCCTCGAGGAAGTCGAAGTGGTTGACGAAGCGCTCGAGGAAGCCGGGGTGGGCCTCCTGGTCGAAGCCCAGGGCCCGCAGGAGGACGAACAGGGACAGGCGGCGCTTGCGGGCCACCCGGGTGCCGGCGGTGACGTCCTTACCCGGCTTCTGCTCGATGTCGAACTCGATCCACTCACCGCGGTAGGGGTGGATGGTGGCGGTGGCGATGGTCTTGGCGTCGCGGCCGGGCTGGAAGATGACCCCCGGGGACCGGACGAGCTGGGAGACGACCACCCGCTCGGTGCCGTTGATGATGAACGTGCCCTTGTCGGTCATCATCGGGAAGTCCCCCATGAAGACCGTCTGCTCCTTGATCTCGCCCGTGGTGGCGTTCATGAAGCGGGCCCGGACGAAGATCGGCGCGGAGAAGGTCATGTCCTTCTCCTTGCACTCCTCGACGGTGAACTTGGGCGGCGGCCTCAGGTCCTGGTCGGACGCGTCGAACTCCAGCTCCAGGCGGAGCTGGCCGGTGAAGTCCTCGATGGGGCTGATGTCTCGGAAGGTCTCGGCCAGGCCACGGTCGAGGAACCACTTGAACGAGTCACGCTGGACGGCGATGAGGTCCGGCAGGGCGAGGACCTCGTCAAGGTTGGAGAAGGAAAAACGTTCCCGGGAGGCGGGACGAGTGGGCAAAACCTCACTCCTTCGCGAAGAAGTTGTCGGCTGGAGAGATAGCTTGGGCTGGCTGGGGCAGAGCAGGGCGGGCGGTCAACGCCGGGCGCGCGCGGTCAAGCCGGTAAGGAGGGACGGCGACACGCGGGCTGGCACGGCAGATACCAGACTAGCTGCAGCTGCGCGAATGGGCAAGCCAGCTCGGATCAAGCTGGGATGAGGCTATTCGACTCTTCCGCTCCGGTCAAGGGTTGTGGACAACCCTCGGGACGACCGCTCTCCGGGGGCCCGGCGTCCCGTGGCGGCACGCCGGGCCCGCACACGCTCCGGCTACTTCAGCTCGACCTTGGCGCCGGCCCCCTCGAGCTGGGCCTTGGCCTTCTCGGCCTCCTCCTTGGAGACCTTCTCGAGGACCGGCTTGGGGGCGCTGTCCACCAGGTCCTTGGCCTCCTTGAGGCCGAGGTTGGTGAGGGCGCGCACCTCCTTGATGACCGGGATCTTCTGGGCGCCGACCTCGGCCAGGATGACGTCGAACTCGTCCTGCTCCTCCTCGACCGGGGCGGCCTCGGCCCCGCCGCCGCCGCCGGGAGCGGCCACGGCCACGGGGGCCGCCGCGGTCACGCCGAACTTCTCCTCGAACTCCTTCAGGAGCTCGGACAGCTCGAGGACCGTCATGTTGGCGATGCTGTCGAGGATCTCTTCCTTGGTGGCCATCTACTCGGTTCCTTCCTTCTGGTCGATCAGGCCTTGCTTGTCGATGAGGGCCGCGAGCCCGTAGGCGAAGTTGCGGGGCAGGGCCTGGAGCAGGCCCGCCATCTTCTGGAGGGGGGCGGCGAGGGCGCCGGCCAGCTGGGCCAGGACGACCTCGCGGGGGGCGACGTCGGCCAGGGCCCCGGCGTCGGCCGCGCTCAGGACCTTGGTGCCGAGCAGGCCGCCCTTGATGGTGAGGTTGGGGTTGGTGCGGGCGAAGTCTCGGAGCGACTTGGCCACGGCCACGGCGTCGCCGTCGACGAAGGCGATGGCCGTGGGCCCGACCAGCAGCGGGTCGAGCTCGGTGAGGTCGAGCTCGGCCGCGGCCCGCCTGACCAGGGTGTTCTTGTAGATCCGGTACTCGCCGCCGGCGTCGCCGATGGCCCGGCGCAGGGCGGCCAGGTCGGAGACCTTCAGCCCCCGGTACTCGGTGAGCAGGGCGCCGTTGGACGACGACAGGCGCTCGCGCACCTCGTCGACCACGGCGACCTTCTCCGGTCTCGGTTCTCCCATGCACTACCTCCCTGGTATGACGCGCGAACGGTCCCTCGGGAGGTTCACGCCTCGTTGGGCGGGCCCGGTGAGGGGCCGCTTACGCGCTGGGCCTGATGAGAGGCGGCAGCGCACCGAATGTCTACGGCGATCTTGAAGTTGTGGACAAAAGCGTACTACGCCGCCCGGTCTCGGCCGCTCGGGCCTAGCCCGCGCCCGACAGCTCCTCGTCGAGGGCGCGGAGGGGGTTGGGGTCGACCTTGATGCCGGGCCCCATGGTGGAGGAGACGGCCATGCCCCGCATGTACCTGCCCTTGGCCGCCGCCGGCTTGGCCCGCTGGAGCTCCTCGATCACGGCCTGGAAGTTCTGGAGCAGGGCCCGCCGGTCGAAGCTGACCTTGCCGATGGGGACGTGGATGTTGCCGTACCGGTCGGTGCGGTACTCCACCCGGCCCCCCTTGAACTCCCGTACGGCCCGGCCCACGTCGGTGGTGACGGTGCCGGTCTTGGGGTTGGGCATGAGGCCCCGGGGACCCAGCACCCGGCCGAGCTTGCCCACCTGGCCCATGAGGTCGGGCGTGGCGATGGCCACGTCGAAGTCCAGGAAGCCGCCCTGGACCCGTGCGACCAGGTCGTCGGCGCCGACCACGTCGGCGCCCGCCTCCCGGGCCTCGGCCGCGGCGTCGCCGGCGGCGAAGGCCACCACCCGGACGTTCTTGCCGGTGCCGGCGGGCAGGCCCACCGTGCCGCGCACGATCTGGTCGGCCTTGCGGGGGTCGACGCCCAGGCGCACGGCCAGCTCCACCGTCTCGTCGAACTTGGCCGTAGCCAAGCTCTTGACCAGGTCGACGGCCTCGCCCGGACCGTGCTGGCGGTCGCGGTCGAAGCGGCGGACGGCGTCGACGTACTTCTTGCTGTTCTTGTTGGTGTGGGTCATCGGCCGGCCTCGCCCTCCACCGTGTCGGTCTGGGTCAAGGGGGTCATCCCTTGACCGTGTTGGTCTGGGTCAAGGGGGTCATCCCTTGACCGTGTTGGTCTGGGTCAAGGGGGTCATCCCTTGACCGTCAGGCCCATGGACCGGGCGGTGCCTCTGACCTGGCGCTTTGCCGCCTCGAGGTCGTTGGCGTTGAGGTCGGGCATCTTGGTCTGGGCGATCTCGGTGATCTGGGCGTCGGTGACCGAGCCCGCCCCCTCCTTGCCCGGGGCGGCCGAGCCCTTGTCGACCCCCGCCGCGGCCCGCAGGAGGACCGGCGTGGGCGGGGTCTTGATGACGAAGGTGAACGAACGGTCCTCGAAGACGGTGATCTCGGCGGGGACGACCGTGCCCCGCTGGGACTCGGTGGCCGCGTTGTACGCCTTGCAGAACTCCATGATGTTCACGCCGTGGGGCCCGAGGGCCGTTCCCACCGGCGGGGCGGGCGTGGCCGCCCCGGCGGGTATCTGGATCTTGACGACCGCGGCGACGCGTCGTTTGGCCATCTGTGGCTTCTCCTAACGGTGGTCCTGGCGGCACCCGAGGTGCCTCCCACCCTGGGTGGTTACAGCTTCGCTACTTGTGAGAACTCGAGCTCGACCGGGGTCTCCCGGCCGAAGATGTTGACCAGCACCTTGAGCTTCATCTGGTCGTCGTTGATCTCGGCGATGGTGCCGGTGAAGTCGGCGAAGGGACCCTCGCGGACCCGGACGCTCTCCCCGATCTCGAACATGGGCCGGTGGCGGGCCTTCTTGGGCGCCCCCTCGGTGCCCGCCGGCTGCACCTGGAGGATGCTCTCGACCTCCTTGCGGGACAGCGGGGTGGGCTTGGCGCCCAGGCCCACGAACCCGGTGACGCCGGGGGTGTTGCGGACCACCCGCCAGGAGTCGTCGTCGAGCTCGCAGCGCACCAGGAGGTAGCCCGGGAAGACCTTCTTCTGGACGGTCACCCGCTTGCCGCCCTTGAACTCGATCACGTCCTCCATCGGGATGACGCACTCGAAGATGCGGTCCTCCATGTTCATGGAGGCGATCCGGCTCTCGAGGTTGGACTTCACCTTGTTCTCGTAGCCGGCGTAGGTGTGGACCACGTACCAGGAGCCGGGACGGTCGTACGGGCTCTCGACGGGGAGCTCGTCGTCCTCGTCCTCGCCCTCCTCGAACCCGCCCTCAAGGAGCTGGTCCTCGGTCAGGACCTCCTCGGCAGGCGCCGCTTCGTCGACCATCTCCGGGCCGACGGGCTCGCCGGCGGCCTCGGCGGCCTCCTCGGGCGGGCTGGTCGTTTCGTCGGCGTCGCTCATCTGAAGAGGAAGATGACGGCCTTGCCGAACACGTAGTCGAGGCCGAAGATGATGGCGGTGAGCAGGATGAGGGCAATGAAGACGACGATCGAGTAGTTGACCACCTCGGCCCGGGTGGGCCAGGCGACCTTGCGCAGCTCGGCGCGCACCTGGCGGGCGTACTCGGCGGGACCGACGCGCTCCTTGGTGGCAGTGCGCGCCGCGGACGGACGCGGCGCCTCCCGCCGGGCGGGCGCGCCTTCAGCGTCGACCTGCCCCTGACGCTGCATCAGTCGCTTCATCTCACGGTTCACGGCAACTCTCCACTCGAGTCAACGAACGAGCAGGGCAGGAGGGACTCGAACCCCCAACCGCCGGTTTTGGAGACCGGTGCTCTGCCAAATTGAGCTACTGCCCTCTGCTTCCTGGGGCCAGCCCCCTGGACGTACGCCCAGCCAGCGTAGCCCATTGCCGGCGGCGGGCTTCCGGCGCGTGGAGCGCCGGGCGTGGTCCGAAGGACCCGGGTGCCCGTCGCCAGCTAGGACGCGAGGCGGACGCGCCGGTGCCGGGCCCGGGTGGCCAGGATGGCGCCGGCGGCGCCGGCCGCGGTGGCGGCGGCGATGCCGCCCACGTAGGCGACCCGGCGGCCGTTGAGCAGGTGGTGGATGGCCCGGCGCTCGCCGGCGGCGCCGATGGCGGCCAGCACGTCGGGGAGCAGGCCGGGGGCCGGCTCGAGCAGCTCGGTCCGCAGCTGGTGGAGCGTGCGCAGGAGCTTGCGGTACTGGACCAGCTCGGCCTGGCAGCGAATGCAGGCGCCGACGTGGCGCTGGACCTCGATCTCGGCCACCTCCAGCCCGTCGACGATCCCGGGGAGGGCGCCGGCGACCTGGTCGCACGTCACCCCGCCGGAGGTGTTGACCCCTGCGTGTGTCGTCGAACGCACGAACCTAGACCGCACGGGCCTTCTCCTCTCCAGGCATCGGGAACAGGCGCTCCCGTAGCTTGCGGCGGGCCCGGTGCAGGCGCACCTTGGCCGCCGACTCGCTGATCCCCAACTCCGACGCGATGGCGTCGTGGGGCAGGTCGTAGACGTCGCGCAGCACCACCACGGCCCGCAGGATCTGGGGCAGGTCGTCCAGGGCCGCGCTGACCCGGTCCCGCAGGATGCCGGCCTCGGCCATGGCCTCGGGGTCGGACTCCGGGCGCTCGTCGAGCACCGAGTCGTCGTCGGAGAGCTCGTCGTGGCGGCCCTTGGACCGGCGGGTCAGGTGGGTGGACGCGCAGTTGGCCGTGATCCGGTACATCCAGGTCGAGAACCGGGAGTCGCCCCGGAACCGCTTGAGCGACTTGAACGCCCGGAAGAACGCCTCCTGGGCCACGTCGCGGGCGTCGTCCTCGTTCCCCGTCAGCCGGTAGGCCAGGGTGTAGACGTCGGCTTGGGTGGCCCTCACCAGCTCGGCGAACGCGTCGCTGTCGCCGGCCTTGGCCGCGGCGACGAGCTGCGCTTCCTCGGAGGGGATGACCACCGGTGCCACATCCCCTTGGACCGGCTCGCTTACCGGAAGGTTACGGCTATCCGGTGCCTCTAGCGGGTCTCCCGGTGGACCGTGTGCGTCCGGTCCCAGCGGCAGTACTTCTTGATCTCCATGCGTTCCCGGTCGTTCTGCTTGTTCTTCATGGTGATGTAGTTCCGGCGCTTGCACGTCTCGCACGCCAGCGTCACCTTCACTCGCTTCTCGCCCTTGCTTGCCACTGTCCTCGTCGTCCTCTCGGCTCACACGCTCTACTTGAGAATCTTGGTGACGCGGCCGGCGCCCACGGTCCTGCCGCCCTCACGGATGGCGAAGCGCAGGCCCTCGTCCATGGCGATGGGGTTGATGAGCTCGACGGTGAGGGTGATGTTGTCGCCG
>Ga0247708_1000030_pt1 | contig 37895 bp, 38 predicted proteins | sample 42W_NmetaG_FD_189040 | JGI IMG/M metagenome (GOLD analysis project Ga0247708, IMG submission 189040) | Soil microbial communities from hillslope of Landscape Evolution Observatory, University of Arizona, Oracle, AZ, United States - 4-2-W_N | ecosystem: Engineered > Artificial ecosystem >...
GCTTCGCACCACGCCCGCCGGCACGCGGCGGGCGTGGTGCGAAGCACCCGGGTGCCCGCCGCCAGGAACACAGCCGGCGGGGCAGGGCCCCCGCCGGGAGCGGCGGGCGTGGTGCGAAGCACCCGGGTGCCCGCCGCCAGAAACTACGTGAAGATGATCTGGCCTCCGGCGGCCAGGGCGTAGAACTCGCCCACGGTGATGATGTCCTGGACCTGGGGGATGAAGTCGTTCTTCTCCAGCCCGAACAGGTCGACCGACGCCTTGCAGGCGTACAGCCCGGCGCCCGAGTCGGCGATCATCTCGATGAACTCGGGAATGGACGGGATGTCCAGCTTCTCCATCCTGTGGTTCATGTAGTGGGTCATGACCGTCGACACGCCGGGGAGCCCGCCGGCCATGGTCGGGAAGTGCAGGCCGGGGTTGCCGACCGTCGCCAGCTTGATGTGGTCGTGGCGGGCCTTGTGGATGGCGTCCATGCCGAAGAAGGTGAAGAACAGGTTGGCCTCGATGCCCTCGGCCCGGGCCCCGTTGGCCATGATCAGCCCCGGGTAGACACCCTCCAGCGAACCGCGGGAGATGATGATCGAGACCTTGGTGATGGCGTCGCCCATGACGAGCTCCTCCTGTCAGATGCAGCCGCGGGGCTTGGGGATGCCGGCGATGCGAGCGGCGACCTTGGCCGGCCCCTTGGGGAACAGCTCGTAGAGCTGCTTGATCGACACGCCCGACGTCTTGCCGAGCACCCGTACCGTCGGGCCGGCGCCGTTGTTGAGGTAGACGGCCCGCATGAAGCGGATGACCTGCCAGTGGGCGGGCGTCAGCTCGTCGATGCCCTCCCGGCGGGCCAGCTCGGGCACCATCTCCTCGGTCCACTGCTCGGGGTGGACGAAGAACCCTTCGGCGTCGAGCTCGACGTCGTGGCCCAGGGGTGCGATGGTCATGGCTCGGTTCCTCTTGTGGTGGTGGCCGGCGTCTTGCCGGCGCGGGGCATGCCGGCGCCGATGCCGGGGATGTCGCGGCCCGGAAGGAGGCTGTGCCAGTAGAACCACTGGAACAGCAGCTTCCCGAGGTGGTTAAGCCGCGACTCCTTCAGCAGCGGCAGCCCGACGGGCCCCGGGTAGTGCCCGGGCAGGGGCTCGGTCTCGTAGTTGAAATCGATGAGCAGGGCCTTGTGGAACCCGGTCTCGATGAAGCAGTTGGCGTGGCCGTCGAAGCGAGACTCCAACGGCTCGCCGGCGAGGAAGTGGCCGACGTTGGCGACCAGTGTCTCGCCCTCGAAGTGGGTGACGGAGCCGGCCTTGGAGGCGGGGACGTTGGCGGCGTCGCCGATCACGAAGACGTTGGGGGCGGCCGCGGCCTGGAGGGTGTGCTCGTCGGCGGGGACGAAGTTCAGCTCGTCGCCCAGGCCCGGCGACCGGCCGACGTACGGCGCCCCACCGTGCAGGGGGACGACCACGGCCAGATCGAACGGGAGCTCCCGGCCGTCGTAGGCCACGAGCCGGCCGCCCTCGCCGTCCACCTCGCCCGTGTTGAACTCGGTGACGAGCTCGACGCCCTTCTCGGCCAGCATCTCGCCCAGCTGCCGGGACGAGACCGGCTTGGTGAACGCCCCGTCGAGGGGCGTGGCGTAGACGATCTCGACCTGGTCGCGGATGCCCCGGTCGGTGAAGTACCAGTCGGCGAGGAAGCAGAACTCCAGCGGCGCCACCGGGCACTTGATGGGCAGGTCGACGACGTTGACGACGATCCGCCCGCCGTCGAAGCGGGCCAGCGCGCCCTCCAGGGCGGCCGCCCCCTCCAGCGAGTAGAACGTGAAGACCCGCTCCATCCACCCGGGGCCGGTGAGACCCTCGGTCTCCTCCGGCACCAGGACCGCCCCGGTGGCCACCACCAGCACGTCGTACTCGAGGGCGGACCCGTCGGCGAGGTGGACCTGGTTGGCCTCGATGTCGACCCGCTCGACGCCGCGGCGGCGGTACTCGATGCCCCCGCGGAGCTGGCGGCCGCGAGGGCGGACGACGTCCTCGGGATGGGCGAGCCCGAACGGGACGAAGAGCAGGCCTGGCTGGTAGACGTGGCGGTCGTCCTGGTCGACCACGGTGATCCGGGCCTCGTCGGCCGAGTACCGCCGGCGCAGGCGGTTGGCGGTGAGGGTGCCGCCGGTGCCGGCGCCCAGGATCACGACGCGATGGGTCATGCACCCAGTTAGCGCTGCGGCCGGGTCGGCCTCCCAGGGTCGAACGGCCCTTGCCCGCCCGCCGATGGTCGCTCGCAGGGCGGCATCGTGCGGAGCCGGCCGGGGAACCGGGGCAGAATCGGTCCCACATGATCCCGACCCCGATCACCCGCACCCCCGAGTGGAACGCCCTGATCAACCACCGGCGCCAGATCGGCTGGACCGACCTGCGCCAGCTCTTCGCCGACGACCCGGCACGGGGCGAGGCGCTCACCGCCGAGGCCGGCGGGCTGTTCCTCGACTACTCCAAGAACATGGTCACCGCCGAGACGATCGGCCTGCTGGCCGCCCTGGCCGAGCGGGCGGGCCTGCGCCAGCGCATCGACGACATGTTCGCCGGCCGCCACATCAACGTGACCGAGGACCGGCCCGCCCTGCACGTGGCCCTGCGGATGCCGAGGGACGCCTCCCTGGTGGTCGACGGCCAGGACGTGGTGGCCGACGTCCACGCCGTCCTCGACCGGATGGCCGGGTTCTCCGACCAGGTGCGGTCGGGGGCGTGGACGGGGGCCACGGGCCGCCGCGTCCGCAACGTGGTGAACATCGGGATCGGCGGATCCGACCTCGGCCCGGCCATGGCCTACGAGGCGCTCCGGGACTACTCGGAGCGGTCGATGACGTTCCGCTTCGTGTCGAACGTCGACGGCGCCGACCTCTACGAGGCCGTCCGCGACCTCGACCCGGCCGAGACGCTCTTCGTGGTGGCGTCGAAGACCTTCGGGACGGTGGAGACCCTGACCAACGCCCGGTCGGCTCGGAACTGGCTGACCGCAGCACTGGGGGAGGACGCCGTCAGCCGGCACTTCGTGGCCGTGTCCACCAACGCCGAGCGGGTCGCCGGCTTCGGGATCGACCCGGCGAACATGTTCGAGTTCTGGGACTGGGTGGGCGGCCGGTACTCCTTCGACTCCGCCATCGGCCTGCCCCTCATGATCGCCATCGGTCCGGACCACTTCCGGGCCATGCTCGACGGCTTCCACGCCATGGACGAGCACTTCCGGACGGCGCCGTTCGACCGCAACCTCCCAGTGCTGCTCGGGCTCCTCGGGGTGTGGCACGGGAACTTCTTCGGGGCCGAGACCCACGCCGTCCTGCCCTACAGCCACTACCTGAGCCGGTTCCCGGCCTACCTCCAGCAGCTCGACATGGAGAGCAACGGCAAGTCGGTCAACCGCCAGGGGGCGCCGGTGGAGTGGCAGACCGGCCCGGTGGTCTGGGGCCAGCCGGGGACCAACGGCCAGCACGCCTTCTTCCAGCTCCTCCACCAGGGCACGGCCCTCGTCCCCTGCGACTTCATCGGCTTCCTGCAGCCCAACCACGGCGCCGGCGACCACCACGACCTGCTCATGGCCAACTTCTTCGCCCAGACGGAGGCCCTGGCCTTCGGGAAGACACCCCAGGAGGTGGAGGCGGAGGGCGTCGACCCGGAGCTGGTCCCCCACCGGACGTTCCCCGGCAACCGCCCGACCAACACGATCCTGGCCGAGCGCCTGACCCCCTCGGTGCTCGGCCAGCTGGTCGCCCTCTACGAGCACAAGGTCCTCAGCCAGGGGACGATCTGGGACGTCAACTCCTTCGACCAGTGGGGCGTCGAGCTGGGGAAGGTGCTGGCCACCCGCATCACCGGCGAGCTGACCGCGGCGGCCGAGCCCGAGCCGGCCCACGACAGCTCCACCAACTCGCTGATCCGCCGCTACCGGCAGGCGCGGAGCCGGTAACACGCGACACGGAAATCCGGGGCGGCACTACAATAGGCAGTGCGGTCCTCCTCGCCGTTCGTGTGACGTGCAGGTTGCCCAGATGGCTCCGAGGAGGACCGCCTTCCCCGCCCCCAGCGCAGTCATCGGCCGCGGCCGGGTTCCTACCCGGGGCGGGGACCGGACCAGACGACCAGGAGGAGGGTGGCGTCGTCCTGGAGCCGGCCCCGCTGGTGGTCCAGGACGCTGTGGCAGAGCCGGCGCAGCGTCTCGGCGGGAACGTCGCCCTCCTCCTTGGCCTGCAGCCACAGCCGGGCCAGCCGGCTGCGCCCGAACAGCTCACCGTCGGGGGACCGGGCCTCGATCACGCCGTCGGTCAGGAAGAGGACCGCGTCGCCGGGCTCCAGGGTGACCTTGGCCGCGCCGGCCGGCACCGACCCGAGCCCCATGGGCAGCGACGTCTCGCACCGGAGGTCGTCGAGGGGCTGGCCGTCCCGCCACACCAGCGGGTGGGGATGCCCGGCGTTGACCCAGTTCAGCGCGCCCGTGTCCAGGTCCAGCCGGGCCAGCTGCCCGGTGACGAACTTCTCGGATCCGAACTGGTCCGCCACTGCCGAGTCGATGGCGGTGAACGTCGCCAGCAGGTCCAGGCCGTGGCGGCGGCTGTGCCGGTAGGCGCCCACCGCCAGGTTGGCCATGCGGCTGGCCTCGAGCCCGTGGCCCATGGCGTCGAGGATGGCCACGTGGGCCACGCTGCCGTTGACCGCGTAGTCGAAGGCGTCCCCGGCGATCTCGTAGGCCGGCTCCAGCATGCCGGCGACGGCGACCCGGTCGTTGGTGAAGGTGAGCGGCGGGAGCATCGACCACCGCAGCTCGGCGGCCAGATCGGTGTCCCGGCGGCGGCGGGTGAGGATCAGGTGGTCCCCGAAGGCGCTCTTGGAGACGACCAGGCTGGCGGTGATCGACGCGATGTGGCGGGCCCTCCGGACCGTCACCTCGCCGGCCTCCGCCACCGTCACCCCCAGCACGCCGACCCTGTCGGCGCCGTCGATCAGGGGGATCCACAGCCGGACGCCGGCTCCGCCGGGCAGGGTCTCGTGGAGCACTTCCTCGGTGCGGAAGGCCTGCCCGGGAAGCGTGCCGTCGATGTCAACCGGCTCGGGCGACGGCTCGGCGGTCCCGGCCACCGGCACCAACGTGCGCTGGTCCAGGTCGACGATATAGACGCCGGCATCGGCCATCCCGAGCGACGCCAGGCACCGCGACACCGCCGGCGCGACGTCGTCGGGCGCGAGACGGTGCGACCCCTCCAGGAGCGCCCCGATCGCCAGCTCGCCGGCGGAGGGTTCGGTGGGAGGCGAGGGAACGTTCAGGCCCCGCACGCGAGCTTGGTCGGGTGGTCGAGCTGGCGACACACGACGAACGTGGTGACGGCGTACTCGGTCACAGAAGGGCTCCAGGGGCGCTCGACGCCGGGCGAGGACCCCCCCCGGCTGGGGAAGGGCCGGTCGCCGACTGTTGTCCCAGCGTATCGGACCCTCCTTCTTCCTCCGGCAAGGGGTTCGGTGCGGGTCGCAACGGGCACATCTTCCCCATGCTGACCTTGCTGCTTCTCGTCCTGCTGATCGTCCTGCTCGTCGGCGGCATCGGCCCGCGGTACTACCGCGGCCGGGGCCGGCGCACCCGTGTGGTCCGCGAGTACGACGACTTCTAGACTCGGCCGATTCCAACCCGCTGGCAACGCGGGACCCTGCTCCCTGCGAGCGCCGCCCCACCCGACGGCGAACTCACTGAGCAGGTCCTGGCCCATCACCCCCTGATCGTCGAGCAGATCCTGAGCGGGCACAACGAAAGCCGCACCGACTTCCTGCAGGACACCGACGAATGGGTGGTGGTCCTCGAGGGCGCCGCCGTCGTCGAGGTCGACGGCGAACGGCTCGACCTGGCGCCAGGCGACTGGGTCCTCGTGCCCGCCGGGGTGCCGCATTCGGTCGTGCGCACCGAGATCGGAACGAACTGGCTGGCCGTCCACGTCGGCCGCTGAGCCGCGCCGGCCGGTCAGGCCAGGTCCTCGGCCGCCTCCGGCTCGAGGCCCTCGCCCACCTCCACGGGCGGGCGGCCCCGCTCGACCCGCCAGGTGCTGAAGGCCGCCACCGACGCGGCCAGCCAGGCCAGGCCGAGCACGTACCCGCCGAGCACGTCGGTGATGTAGTGGACGCCGAGGGCCAGCCGGGAGAAGCCGATGGCCGCCACAAGGGCGACCGTACCGGCGATGACCAGCGGGCGGTACCTCCGACCGATGGCCGGCAGGAACACCAGGAGCAGCGCGCCGTAGGCCACCGTTGACGACATGGCGTGCCCCGAGGGGAAGCTCTTGCCGTGGGCGGTTGCCACCGGCTCGAGGAGCGACGGGCGGGGCCGCCCCACCGCCTCCTTGACCACCGTGTCGAGCAGGCCGCCCCCAAGCGTCGTCACCACCAGGAACACGGCCAGCCGGGTGTGGCCCCTGTGCCAGACCCACGCAACCGCAGGCGTCACGATCACGTAGAACCACACCGGCGAACCGAAGAACGTGAGGATCTTCAGCTCCCGGACCAGGTCGTCGGACCCACGCACCCAGTCGTGGAGGTGGCGGGCGGCGGAGGTGTCCAGCCGGATCAGCGTCCCGTTCGTCTGGACCTGGTTGAGCAGCAGGCCGAAGGGGATGGCCACGAGCAGGAACGCCAGCCCGAAGAGGGTGACCCGCAGGCCGTAGCGCTCGTCGGGGTCGAGCCGCCGGCGCAGGCGCGCACGCAGGTCGGTCACGGCTCGGGGACGTAGACGACGAGCGGGTCGTCGGCCTTGGTGACGGTGAACTCCTGCGGGCCGTCGAACGTCTCACCGTCACGGGCCAGGCGCAGCTCGCCGTCCAGCGACTTCACGTGCAGGCGCCGCACCCACTGCTGCTCGTAGGCCCCGCACCGGGCCAGCCGCCCCGTCATGACCGAGAACAGCAGGCGCAGCCGCGACCAGGGCCGGGTCCCGTCGACGATGCGGACGTCGAGCAGGCCGTCGTCGAGCCGCTCCCGCCAGCTGGGCGCGAACCCGGCCGGGTGGTACTTGCAGTTGCCGATGAAGACCATCCACACCCGGCGGCGCCGTCCGTCGATCTCCAGCTCGACCGGGCTGGCGTGGCGCAGTACCCGGAACAGGGCGACGACCACCGCCGGCCACTTGCCGATCCGGTCCTCCAGCTTCTCGCGGGCGTCGACCAGGTCGACGTAGCTGCCGATGCTGGCCGTGTTCACGAACGAGTGGCCGTCGATGACCGCCCGGTCCACGGCAACGGCCCGCCCCTCCCGCACCGCCCGGGCGGCGTGGGCGAACGTCTCCAGCCCCAGGGCGTAGGCGAAGTGGTTCAGGGTGCCGCCGGGCACCACGAACAGCGGCAGGTTCCGCTCGGCGGCCAGCGCAGCCGCGGCGTTGATCGAGCCGTCCCCGCCGGCCACGCCGAGGGCGCAGCCGCGGCCGGCGGCGTCGCGCAGCGCCGCGCCCAGGTCCGCGCCCTCCTCCAGCTCGACCACCTCGGCGTCGGGCAACTCCTGCCGTAGCTCGTCCGCGGCGGGCCCGCTCGAGCCGGCGGACGGGTTGATGACGACCACCAGCCCCTTCCCCGTGGGCGACGGCTCCACCTCGGCCCGGGCCAGCGCGGTGCGGACCTGGGCCGGCTCGTGGGGGGCGACCGGCCAGAGCCGGCGGGTGGCGACCGCGGCGCCCACGCCCAGGACTGCGCCGGCTACCGCCGCCGAGGGCTGGTGGCCGCCCGCCTGGACCCGGGCGTACGCCACCAGGCCGGCCAGCCCCACCAGAGGCCCGGCGAGGGCAGGCACCTCCTGGCCCGCGCCCACCGCGAAGGCGAAGCCCGCCGCCGCACCCGAGGGCAACGACGTCGATCCCCGCTCGCTCCCGGGCATCCGGCGGGCCAGGCCGCCGGCGGCCGCCGACCCGAGGGTGGCGGCGAAAAGCCCCCGCAGGGCGGCCCGGCGGCGGAACCGGCCGCCGCTCAGGGCCAGCCCGGCCGCGATCGCCGTCCACAGCCTGGCGCTGTCGGCCGCCCGGGTCAGGACACCAAGGGCCTCGCCTGCCGCCGCTGGAACCCGCCGCCCCCGGCGCCTCAATGGCCGGCGACCCGGCGGAAGCGGGCCTCCACGAAGGAGTACACCCCGTAGGCGGCCAGCCCGAACGCCACCGCGACGAGGAGGGCCGGCCCGAACGACCGGTTGGCCAGCCGTTTGAGGGCCCCGTCGACGCCCACGGCCTGGCCGGGGTCGTGCAGGCGGGCGGCGGTGATCAGCAGCACGCCGATCACCAGCGTCACCAGCATGCGGGCCACCATGCCGACGGTACCGACGCCGCGGGCCCAGCACCGCTCGGCCCTGCCCATTTCCAGCGACTTCAGCCGCTTGCGGAACGTGCCGGACAGGCCCCGCCAGCCGATGTACAGACCGGCGCCCACGATCACCAGCCCGGCGGCCTGCACGAGCCAGGTACCGCCCGGCCAGTTCAGGATGCGGGCCGTCCAGTCGACCTCGGCGTGCTCGTCGACGGCCGCCTTCTTGGACCAGATGAAGAGCTTGATCGCGCTCCCGGCGAAGAAGGCGTAGAGGGCGCCCCTGGCCGCGTAGCCCACCCGCTTGAACATGGCCTTGCGGGGGTCGTCCTCGTCCGCCGGCCCGACCGCGGCCTCGACGAACCGCCACAAGGCGTAGCCGAGGAAGCCGATGGCCAGGAGCAGGACCAGCACCCGCCCCAGGGGCTGGCGCACGACCGTCTGCAGGGCGCCCTGCTTGTCGGCCCGGGCCTCGCGGTGGCCCTGCGCCATCTGCACGGCCAGGGCGGCCACCACCACGTACAGCAGGCCCCGGGCGACGAGCCCGGCGCGGGCCAGCCGTTCGAGCCACGGGCTGCCGGCGGCCCGTTCGAGGGCCTCCCCCGACCGCTCCTTCACATCCTCGATATCCAGGTCAACCCCCATGACCTGTGGTGTCTCCTGCCCTCGCCGGCGGCAAACCGCCGTAGCGAGGCTTCAGTCGCGAACGGCCCGCACGATGGCGTCCACCGCGTCGCCCACGACGATGCTCTCGGCCCGCTCGATCCTGAGGCCCTCGAGGTCGGCGACCAGATCTTCGGGCGTGAAGAGGATGTCCGGGTCGCGGACGCCGCCCTGGCCCTCGGTGCGGTGCCTCGAGTCGTAGCCGGCGATGAGCACCATGCCTCCCGGCGCCAGCGAGCTGGCCGCCGCCCGCAGCAGGCGCCCGCGCTGCGGCTGCCGGAGGTGCACGAACATCATGAGGACCAGGTCGTAGGCGACCCCTCCCGGGTCGAACTCCCGGAGGTCGGCGCAGATCCACTCGATCTGGCCCGAGACGCCGACGTCCTCAGCTCGCTGGCGGCCTCGGTCGAGGGCCACGTCGGAGAAGTCCACGGCCGTCACCTTCCAGCCGTGCCCGGCCAGCCACAGGGCGGTCCGGCCCTCGCCTGCGCCCAGGTCGAGGGCGTGGCCGGGCCGGCGCTCGCCCACCTCCCCGCCCAGGAACGGCCCGGGGTCGACGTTCCAGAGCAGGGGCTGGGCGGCGTAGCGCTCGTTCCATCGGTCACGGTCCATGGCGCAGTATGTCTAGCCTCGATGCCATGGCCGAGACCGACCCCCTGGACGTCTACCTGAACGACCACCTCGCCGCGTCGGCCGCCGCCGTCGAGCTCGTCGAGCGGCTGGTGGCCAACAACGACGACGAGGCGCTGGACACCTTCCTCGCCGACCTGGGGCGGGAGATAGAAGCCGACCGGACGACGCTCAAGACGGTGATGGAACGCCTCGGTGTGCAGCCCAGCACGCCGAAGCAGGTGGCGGGCAAGGTGCTGGAGACCCTCAGCCGGCTCCGGTTGAACGAGCGGATCACCGGAAGCCCGGAGGTCAGCCGTCTCATGGAGCTGGAGACGCTCTCGCTGGGCATCGAGGGCAAGCTCTCCTTGTGGCGGTCGCTCGAGGAGATTGCCGGCCGCCGCCCCGAGCTGGCCGCCTTCGACCTCCCGGCACTGGTGAGCCGGGCCACGCAGCAGCGCAGCGGCCTGGAGCCGTTCCGCCTCGAGGCGGCGGCCAGGGCCCTCGGTCGCCCGTGACCGCGCCGGTCGGCTAGCGCAGCCCCTCGACGATCGTCCGGGTGTTGTGGCGCATCATCGTGAGGTAGGTGTCCGCCCCGCTCCCGGGCGGGCCCAGGGTGTCACCGTAGAGGGCGCCCTCCCCGGCCAGCACCCGGACGCCGGCCTCCCGGGCCACCGTCTCCGCCGTCTTGGGAGGGAGCGAGCTCTCCGAGAACACCGCCCGTACGCCCTGGTCGCGGATCCGTGCCACCAGCGACGAGAGGTCCCGGCTTGAGAGCTCGGCCTGTGAGTCGAAGCTCGGGATGATCGAGCCCACGAAGTCGAGCCCGTAGCGCTCGACGTAGTACCCGAAGGCGTCGTGGTTGGTGACCAGCTTCTTGCTGGCCAGCCCGTCGATCTGGCCGCGGATCTCGGCGTCGAGGGCCTCAAGCTCGGCGGCGTAGGCCCGCTCGGCCTCGGCGTAGGCCGCGGCGTTCCCCGGATCGGCCTCGCGCATCGCCCGAGCGACCGCGGCCACCATGGCACGCGCCCGGGTGGGGTCGTGCCAGATGTGCGGATCGTCCCTGCGTAGTTTCACGCCCGCGCTGGCGTCGACGACCCGCGCCTTGGAGCCCGCGCTCTTCAGGGTGGGCTCGAGCCAGGCATCCAGGCCCACCCCGTTCTTGATCACCAGGTCGGCCCGGCGCACGGTCTCCAGGTCGGCGGGGGTGGGCTCGTAGTCGTGAGGGTCGACGTTGGCGGGCAGCAGGTCGAGGATCTCGGCCCGGCCCCCACCCAGCACCCGTGCGAAGTCGGTGAGGTGGGTGGTGGTGGCGACGACCCGCAGCGGGCGGCCGCCGACCGGCCCGGTCCCACCAGCCACCTCACCGCCACCGCAGCCGGTCAGGACCAACAGGACGGGCACCACGGCGACAAGAGCAAGAATCATTCTCATATACTACGCCCGAGCGGCGGCCGCGTGCTACCCGGCCTCCCGGGCGACCGCCTCCCCCGGCGCGCCCGCGCCGTCGCGGCGCCGCAGAGAGTCGGCCACCTCGCTCACCACCACCACGACGGCGAACCACAGCGTGCCAAGGGCCCATCCGCCCAGCACGTCGGTCAGCCAGTGGACGGCCAGCGTGAGCCGGCTCATCCCCACCAGCACGGCCCCGCTGAGCGCGGCGCTGACGGCCACGATCCGGGACCGCCACGACGGCAGCACGCCCCAGGCCAGGAACGACACCGTGAGCAGGCACGCCGCCGCCTGGGTGGCGTGGGCCGAGGGGAACGCCAGGCGGGGCGTGGCCGCGAGCATGTCGGCCGTGGGCGGCGGCTGGCGCCCGACGGCGAGACCGACCACCTCGGCGAGCAGCCACGACCCTGTCACCGCGAGGAGCGGCAGGACGAGATTCCGGGCCTGCTTCGTGCGCCACCACACCACGAGGGCCACGACCATGGTGAGCACGGAGAGGGCGACGGTGGATCCGAGGGACGCCACGGCCCGGGACACGCTGGTGAGATACGGCGCCCGGCGGTCGAGGAAGAAGCGGTAGACGGTGCCGTCGAGGCCGGCCAGGTCCTTCCGGGAGATGACGTCCTGCACGACCATCCCGAACGCCCAGCCGACGAAGGCCACGGCGGCCAGGCCGGCCGTCAGCGACAGCCCGAAGGCGGCGTTGGGCCGGAGCCGGCGACCCACGTACGCCAGTTGGCGCTCGAAGCGCACGAGGACGCGGGCCACGGCCGGCCGCTCTGCCTGCCTCCGGGCCCAGGTCCGCACGGCGCCCTCCCGCCGGACGACGGCCCGGGCGCCCAGCACCATGCCGACGACGAGCACCACCAGAGTCAGGAGCACGGCGCTGGCCCGGCCCGCCCACTCGGCCACCTGGTGGTACGAACCGCCGGCCAGGAAGCCGAGCAGGACGAACCCCGGCGCCCACACCAGGCCGCCGAGCACGTTCCACGGCAGGAAGCGGCGGTAGGGCATGCGGGAGAGCCCGGCGATCGTCGGCACCATGGCCCGCAGGACGCCTACGAAGCGCCCGAAGAAGACGGCGCGGCCGCCATGCTTGGCCAAGTACTGCTCCGCCCGTTGCCACCGCTCGTCGCCCACCCAGCGCCCGAGCCGGCTACGGCGCAGTGACGGGCCGAGATGCCGGCCGATCTCGTAGCCGATCGAGTCGCCGACGATGGCGCCGATGGCACCCACCGCGCTCATGGCCCCGAGGTCGGCCTCGCCCTGGGACGCCAGGAAGCCCCCGACCAGCAGGGCGGCCTCACCGGGGACCACGAGGCCGATCATGGCCGAGGCCTCCAGCAGGGTGAGCACCCCCACGACGAGATAGCCCCACGGCGACGCCAGGTCGGCGAGCCCGTCGAACAGGCTCTCGATCACCCGGCCCTCCCGTCGCGCATCCGCACATCCTCCGCCAGGCGGGGCGCCGGCGCACGTCACGTACTGTGGGCGCCGGTGACCCAAGTCCTGGACCACGACCCCAAGGTCGCCGCGCCGCCAGCCAAGATCCCCCGGCGGTCGCGGGCGCCGTACCTGCGCACCATCGGGCTCTACGCCATCACCCTCTGGGCCCTGGTCACCGTCGTGTTCTTCCTGCCCCGGACACTGCCGGGCAACCCGCTACGCCACCTCGACGACCCCGACAGCGGCACGTTCATCCACGACCCCGTCGAGCGGGAGCGGGTCGCCGCCTACTACGGGCTGGACAAGCCCCTGATCGACCAGTACTGGTCGTACCTGTCGGACATGAGGCGCGGCGAGTTCGGCTGGTCGATCTCGCAGAACCAGCCGGTGAGCACCCTCGTCAAGAACCGCCTGCCGTGGACCCTCCTGCTGACCGGGAGCGCCCTGGCCCTCTCGTCGCTCATCAGCTTCTTCGCCGGGGTCACCGCGGCGTGGCACCGGGGCCGCTTCGCCGACCGGGCCCTGATCGTGGTGCTGTCGGCCGCCCGCGCCATACCCGAGTACGCCTTGGCCGCCGCCCTGTTGATCATGTTCGCGGTGACCTATCCCATCTTCCCGCAGGCAGGCGCCCACCGGCCCTTCGCCACCTACGCCTCCCCGCTCGACCAGGTCGGCGACATCCTCTTCCACCTCGCCCTGCCGCTCACCGCCCTCACCCTGGGGCTGGCCGCCAACAAGTTCCTGATCGTCCGCAACACGGTGATCTCGACGCTCGGCGAGGACTACATGGTCCTGGCCCGGGCCAAGGGTCTGTCCCGCCGGCTCCTCAAGTACCGGCACTCCGGGCGCAACGCCATGCTCCCGTTCATCACCGCACTGGGCATCCAGGCCGGGTTCGCGGTCAGCGGCTCGCTGTTCGTGGAGACGATCTTCAACTACCCGGGCATGGGCGGGCTGGTCGAGCGGGCCGTCTTCGCCCGCGACTACCCGCTGCTCCAGGGCCTGTTCATCTTCCTCGCCCTGGCCGTCCTCTTCGCCAACCTGCTCGTGGAGCTGCTCTACGTGAAGCTGGATCCGAGGGTGAGGCGGCGGCGATGACGGCGACGATGGCGACCCGGCCGCCCACACCCGCCCGGGACCGGGCCACCCGCTCGACCTACGTCGCCGGCCTCATCGGTGCGGCGATCATCGGGTTCTACGTCGTCCTGCTCCTCTTCGGCGGGCGGCTGGCGCCCTTCCGGGCCACCGAGCTGGCCGGCCAGTCGCTGCTGTCGCCCAACGGGACGAACCGCCTGGGGACGAACCTGCTCGGGCAGGACATCCTCAGCCAGCTGATCCTCGGCGCCAAGGCGTCGCTGACCGTGGCCCTGCTGGCCGGGTTCGGCACCGTCCTGGTGGGTGGGACCATCGGGGTCATCGCCGGGTGGTTCCCCGGCTGGTTCGACGCCGTGCTGATGCGGGTGACCGACCTGGTGCTGGTCGTGCCGAAGCTGCCGCTCCTGCTGCTCATCGGGGCCATCACCGGCGGCTCCGTGCTCGGCCTCTCGGTGGTGATCTCCCTGCTCTTCTGGCCCAACGCGGCCCGCATCCTGCGCTCCCAGGTGCTCACCCTGCGCACGCGCGCCCACGTCCGGGCCGCCACCGGGTTCGGCGCCGGCACCTGGCACCAGCTGCGCCGGCACATCCTGCCGGACCTGGCCCTGCTGTCGGTGGCCGAGTTCATCCCCGCGGCCGGCCGTGGCGTCGGCCTCCAGGCCGGCCTGGCCTTCCTCGGCGTCGGCGATCCCACCCTGCCGTCGTGGGGCGGGATGATCCGCGACGCGGTGGCCTTCCCGGCGCTGTTCATCACCCCGGCGTGGAAGTGGTGGCTCGTCCCCCCGGTCGTGGCCCTGGTGCTCCTCATCGTGGGCATCACCCTGCTGGGCGCGGCGGCCGAGCGCCGGTTCAGCCCCCGCCTGGCCCGCCACACCCGGTAGCGCCGGCTCAGGCGGCGCCGTCGCCGTTCTGGGTGGCGAACAGGAGGTCGCGGCCGGCGGCGGAGAGCAGGGAGCGGGTCACGTCGTGGCGCGGCCGGGCCAGCATGGTGCCGCCCGAGCCCTCCTCCACGATCCGGCCGTCGGACAGCACGAGCACCCGGTCGGCCACCCGCAGGACGACGGACAGGTCGTGGGAGATGAAGATCATCGCCATCCCCTTCTCGATCTGGAGGTGGCGCAGGAGGTGGATCATCTTGGCCTGCTCGCTGGGGTCGAGCATCGACACCGCCTCGTCGGCGATGAGCAGCTTGGGGTCCAGGACCAGGGCCCGGGCCAGCGCCACCCGCTGGAGCTGGCCGCCCGAGAGCTCGTGGGTGTGCCGGGCCAGGAAGGCGTCGTCGACGGGGAGCCGGCAGTCCTCCAGCACCGAGATGGCCTTGGCCGTCCGGGAGGCGTCGTCGCCGATGCCCTGCACCTCCAGCGGCTCCCGCACCACGTCGCCGATCGTCAGGCGGGGCGACAGGGCCTCGAACGGATCCTGGAAGAGCATCTGCACCTGGGCCCGCAGGGCCTTCAGCTCCGCCCCGCCGGCGGCCAGCAGGTCGTGGCCGTCGAAGGTCACCTGGCCGCCGTCGGCGTCGAGCAGGCGCACCAGCAACAGGCCGAGCGTGGACTTGCCGGCGCCGGTGGCGCCGACCAGGCCGACCACCTCGCCCTCGCGGACGTCGAGGCTGATGCCGTCGACCACCCGGACGGAGTGGCGCCGGCCCAGCAGCCCGCCGGAGTGGTAGCTCTTCTCCAGGTCGCGGGCCGCGAGCAGGGAGACCACCCCGCCCCGGGCGCAGGCCACGAGGCGGGGCCCGTCCTCACCGTGGGGGGCGACCAGCGGCGGCGGCTCCGGCCGGCAGACCTCCTCCCGGCCCTGGTGGCAGCGCCCGTAGAACGGGCAGCCTTCGGCCCGGTCGGTGGGGTTCGGCGGGGCGCCCCGGATGCCCCGGAGGTCCTTCACCGACGCCAGCGTCGGCCGGGCGTTCAGCAGGGCCCACGAGTACGGGTTGCGGGGGTCGCCCAGCACCTGGGGCTTGGGCCCCACCTCGGCCAGCCAGCCCCGGTAGAGCACGGCGACCCGGTCGGCGAGGATCTCCAGGGCGTCGGCGTCGTGGCTGAGCACGACGAGCGAGGTGCCGCTCTCGTCCCGCACCCGCCGCAGCAGGTCCAGCACCCGGTTGCGGGTGGCGGGGTCGAGGCCGGCCGTCGGCTCGTCGAGGATGGCGACGTCGGGCTTGCAGGCGAGGGCCATGGCCAGCATCACCAGCCGGCGCTGGCCCCCCGACAGCTCGCCCGGGTACCGGTCGGCCGCCCACGGCCCCAGTCCCACCTGGGTGAGGAGCTCCTCGGCCTGGCGCGCCGCCTCGCCCCGGTCCATGCCGAGGTGGGCCCGCAGCGGCTCGGCCATCTGCTGGCCGATGTGCAGCACCGGGTTCAGCGCCGTCGCCGACTGGAACGACAGCGAGATGCGCTTCCACCGCACCTCCCGCCACCCCTCCTCGTCCAGGGCCCGCAGGTCGAGGTCGCCCAGGCGCACCTCGCCCTCCACCGTGCCCTCCGACAGCAGGCCGAGCAGGCTGCGGGCCAGCGTGGACTTCCCCGAGCCGGACTCGCCCAGCATGCCGAGGCACTCCCCCGGCTCCACGCGGAGGCTGACGCCGGCGACGGCGCGGACCGGAGGGGGCCCGGGATAGGTGACGACCAGATCCCGGATGTCGAGCCCGCCGCGCCGCTCAGCAGGCAAAGAGCACCGACCTGGCCCCTTCACCGGGAAGGTCGACGACCACCTCGTCGACCGCGAATCCGGCCTCACCCAGCCACGCCCGGTACTCGGCCTCGGTGTGGGTGTCGCCGCCGTTGTCGTTGAGGAGCATCTGCACCGCGAACAGGGCGCCGATCGGGTGGCGGCCCCTTACGAAGGTGACCACGGCCACGCCGCCGCCCGGCGCCACCACCGGTCGCAGGTTGCGGTACAGCGTGAGGTTGCTCTCCCCGTCGAAGGTGTGGGTGATGCCGGAGCAGAAGGCCAGGTCGAACGGCCCGGGGGGCACGGCATCGAAGAAGCTCCCGGCGAACAGGTCCACGCCGGCCGCCTCCAGCCGGCCCCGCCGGCGGACCACGTCGATGATCTCCGGCTTGTCCTGCATGGTGGCCCGCAGGCCCCGCCGGGTGAACTCGAGCGAGTACTCGCCGTGCAGCCCGCCGAGGTCGAGCACCGACCTGGCGTCGGGGAACCGGGCCAGCACGGCGTCGACCACGCCCGGCGCCACCTTGCGGGCGTTGTTGGCCAGGGCGTCGTGGAACATCTCCGGGTCGGTGATGGTGCTGGAGCCGGGGACCTCGTCGCCCCGCAGCTGCGGGTCGAGGGCCGAGGACCACCGCCGCAGGGCCCGGGCGTGGTGGCGGATGCTCGCCATGCGGCCGGGCCCCGGGGCGGCCGGCCCCTCGGCATAGCGCCCGTCCCCGCCGGCCTGCACGACGTCGAGCGTGGCCAGGGCGTCGAGCACCACCCGCAGGGCGTGCGGCTGCAGGCCCGTCCTGGCCGCGACCTCGTCCACCGTGCCGGGCAGGTTGTCGAAGACCCCCCGATCGGCGGCGACGTCGCAGAGCACGACCATGCGCCAGTCGGCGATCTCGCCCGGCGGGGCGAGGAAGGTGAGGTCGTTGGCGGTGGTCACCGCCGGTTACGCGGCCGGCGCCGGGTCGGCGTTGCCCGAGTGCAGGTTCCGCTTGTTCCCGTAGCTACCGCAGGGCGGGCAGCCGGGTGTGTAGGCGAAGCCACCGAACTTCTTCGGGTCGACGAACGCGATCTGGTCGGGGACGTACAGGCTGATCTGGGGCAGGTCCTCGGCCAGGATCTGCTGCATCCGGTCGACGAGCTGCCGGCGCTTGGCCAGGTCGGTCTCGGCCGACTGCTCGTTGGCCACCCGGTCGAACTCGGGGTTGTTGTAGCCGTGGACCCGGGTGAAGGAGGTGCTGCGGGAGGTGGAGGTGAACCGGGTGATCAGGCCCGACGGGTCGCCCGAGAGCCCGCCGAAGTGCTGGATGGCCATCTCGTAGTCGCCCTTGGCCCCCCGGTCGTCGGAGGTCTGCTGGTCGACGGCGTTGATGTCGACGTCGATGCCGACGCCCCGCAGGTACTCCTTGACGAGCTGCGCCTCCTGGCTGTCCGACGAGCTCACCGACAGCGGCACCTTGAACGGCGTGCCGTCCGGCCGGTCGCGCATACCGTCGTTGTTGCGGTCGCGGAGGTTGATCTGGTCGAAGAGGGAGGCGGCCTTGGCCTTGTCGTAGTTGTACGGCGGCAGGTTCTTGTTGAGGAAGGCGTTGCCGGGGCCGAGGGCGCCGGCGGGCCCGGGGATGCCCCGCCCGTTGACCAGGCGGTTCACCATGTCCTTGCGGTCGATCCCGTAGACGACGCCCTGGCGGAAGGCCTGCTCGTTGTACGGGAAGCCCTTGCTGCTGTTGAAGAAGAGGGCCAGGTTGTACTCGCCGGGGGCCGTGAGCACCTTGTACTTCTTCGACAGGGCGTCGAACTGGACCTGGGGGATCAGGCCGTTGCCGCCGCTGGCCGCGTCGACCTCGCCGCGCTCGAGGGCGAGCAGGGCGTCGGCCACCGGGACGAGCTGGTACTGGCGGACCTTGGCCGGGCCGAGGAAGAAGTCCTCGTTGGCCACGAAGTTGAAGCTGTTGGTGGTGAGGTCGAAGTTCTCGATCTTGTAGGGGCCGGAGCCGATGAGGGCCTGGGTGCCCTGGAACTTGGCCGGGTCGGTCACGTTCTGCCAGATGTGCTTGGGCACGATGCCCATGCCGAAGGTGCCGGCGATGTCCTGCAGGAAGCTCGGCCGGGTGTTCTTGAGCGTGACGACCACGGTCTTGGGGTCGGGCGCGGTCACCGTGTCGATGTAGGTGAAGCCGGTGTACGCCCCCGTCGTCGAGCCGGCGCCGCTGATGTTGTAGGTCAGGGTGAACACCACGTCGTCGGACGTGAGGGGCGTCCCGTCGTGGAACTTGACGTTCTCGTGCAGGTTGAACGTCCACGTCTTGCCGTCGGCCGACGACGACCACGACCTGGCCAACCAGGGCTTGACCTCCCCCGTGGAGTCGGGGAAGCCGAGGGTGTCGAAGATGTAGGTGCTGACGAGCCGGCCCGGGCCCCGGATAGCCCCGTAGGGGGTCGGGTAGCCGCCGCTCTGGGTGCTCGCCGCCACCCGAAGCGTCGTCCGCTCCTGGCCGGGTGTGCTCGTGGCCGAGGTCGACGTGTCGTCGCTGGAGCTGCAGGCCGAGGCGGCCAAGGCGAGCACAACGGCTCCGGCGGCGATACGAAGCTTTCGGGTCAACATGGCTCGCTCCTTCTCTCGGTCGAACGGGCCGCGAGCCCAGGCGCCGTCGTCACTCGCATTTGGAACCCGTTCGATCCCCACGTCGTCGATTGCCAGCAGGTTCGGTGGCTTGGCATTGTGATCATAGCGGCCCTCCCATTCATCTGGTTTGTCGATGACACCCATCGAAGCTGGCGCGGAATGCCGCCCGCCGGCGCATGGGATGCTGGACCGGTCCCGCCGAAAGGAGCGCGCGTCCAATGATCGACGACCAGACCCTCGACCGCATCGTGGATTTCCACGGGCACATGTGCCCCGGGCTGGCGATGGGGGTCCAGGCGGCCCAGATCGCCCTGCGGGAGATCGGCGCCCACGCCAAGGACGAGGAGGTGGTGGCCGTCGTGGAGACCGACATGTGCGGGGTCGACGCCATCCAGTTCCTGACCGGCTGCACGTTCGGCAAGGGGAACCTCATCCACCGCGACTACGGCAAGAACGCCTTCAGCTTCTTCCGCCGCTCCGACGGCCGGGCCATCCGGGTCACGGCCCGGCCGGACGCCTGGCAGCGGGACCCCGAGCACCAGGCCCTCTTCGCCAAGGTGCGGTCCGGGCAGGCCACCGAGGCCGAGCGGGCCCGCTTCCAGGAGCTGCACGTCTCCCAGTCGCGCCGGGTGCTCGAGCTGGAGCCCGACACCCTGTACCAGTGGCAGGAGCTCAACGCGGCGCCGCCGCGCAAGGCCCGGATCCACGCCAGCGTCACCTGCGCCGAGTGCGGCGAGGCGGCCATGGAGACCCGGATCCGCCGCCTCGACGGCCGCGACCTGTGCCAGCCCTGCTTCGACCTCGCCCTCTCGCCCGTGCAGCCGGTGGCCCTGCGGGGCCGCTGAGCACCACCGGTTCCCGCCGCGCCGAGCCCTCCGTCCTCGCGGCCATCGCCCTGGGCGGAGCGCTCGGCGCCCTGGCCCGCCACGGGGTCGCCCAGCTCTTCGAGTCGGCCGCGGGCGGCTTTCCGTGGGCGACGTTCTGGGTCAACGTCTCGGGGAGCTTCGCGCTCGGGCTGCTCCTCGCCCTCCTCATCGAGCGCTTCCCACCGTCGCGGCACCTGCGGCCGTTCGTGGCCACCGGCTTCCTCGGCGCGTACACCACCTACTCGACGTTCGCGGTCGAGAGCGTGCTGCTGACCAAGGACGGCGACGCGGCGGTGGCCGCCGCCTACGTGGCGGCCAGCCTGGTGGCAGGATTCGTGGCCGTGTGGAGCGGGATGCTGGCGGCCAGAGGAGTTCGGCGGTGAAGCTGGAGGGCCGGCAGCGGCGGCTCACCATCTTCATCGGTGAGTCGGACCACCACGGCCACACGCCGCTGGCCACCGAGATCGTCCAGCGGGCCCACCGGGCGGGGCTGGCCGGGGCGTCGGTGTTCCGGGGCGTCGAGGGCTACGGCGCCTCCAACCACATCCACACCAGCCGCATCCTGTCGCTCTCCGACGACCTGCCCATCGCCATCGTGATCGTCGACACCGACGAGGCCATCCAGGCCTTCCTCCCCCACCTCGATCAGCTCATCGAGGAGGGCCTGGTCATCATCGACGAGGTCGAGGTCGTGAAGTACGTGGGCCGCCCCCGCCCCCAGGCGTGAGCCCCGCCGCCTGGGTGGCCTTCGTGCTGGCCGGGGCGGCCGGCGCCCCCCTGCGCTACCTGGTCGACGGATTCGTCGCCGACCGCACCCGAGGGGCGTTCCCGTGGGGCACCTTGGCGGTGAACGCCAGCGGCTCCCTGCTGCTCGGACTGCTGAGCGGCCTCGCGCTGTACCACGGGTTCCCGGAGGCGCCGGAGGTGGTCCTCGGCACCGGCTTCTGCGGGGCGTACACGACGTTCTCCACCTTCACCTACGAGACCGTGCGGCTGGTCGAGGAGGGCGCCCTCGCCCAGGCGGCCGGCAACGCCCTCGCCACCCTGGTCACCTGTGCGGCCGGCGCGGCAGCGGGCGTGGCCCTCGCCGGGCTCTGAACCCGGCCTACCGGCCGCGGCCGCCGGGGCGCCCCGTGCTGCGCCGGCGCGACCCCCGCGCCGGGCCCCGGCCGGGGGCGGCGGGGCGAGCGGCGGGCGCTACCGGCGCCGGCGCCCGGAACACCGGTTCGGCGAACGGGCCGGTGAGGGCCAGGGTGCGGGCGTCGCCGGGCACGATGCGCGCCGCCGCGGGGCGGATGCCGGCCTGGCGGATCATCGTGGCGACGTCGCGGGCCTGGTCGGGGAGGATGACCGTCACCACCGCGCCGGCGGCGCCGGCCCGGGCCGTGCGACCGGAACGGTGCAGGTAGGCCTTGTGCTCGGTGGGCGGGTCGACGTGCACCACCAGGGCGATGTCGTCGACGTGGATCCCCCGGGCCGCGATGTCGGTGGCCACGAGGACCCGGGCCGACCCGTCCGAGAAGGCGGCCAGGTTGCGGTCGCGCTGGGACTGGGACAGGTTGCCGTGCAGGTCGACGGCCGGGATCCCCTGGGTGTTGAGGTCGCGGGCCAGCTTCTTGGCGCCGTGCTTGGTGCGCATGAAGAGGAGGGTGCGGTCCTTGCCGGACGCGAGGTCCCTGACCACGGCGGACTTGTCGGCCGCGGTCACCGAGAAGGTGTGGTGCTCGAGGGTGGACGGCGTGGCGTCGGCGGGGTCGACGGAGTGCGTGACCGGGTTGCTCAGGTACCGGCGGACGAGGGCGTCGACGGCCCGGTCGAGGGTGGCCGAGAACAGCATGCGCTGACCGCCGGCCGGGGTCTGGTCGAGGAGCCGCTTGACCGCGGGCAGGAAGCCAAGGTCGGCGAGGTGGTCGGCCTCGTCGAGCACGCACACCTCCACGGAGTCCAGCCGGCAGTGACCCTGCTGGATGAGGTCCTCCAGCCGCCCGGGGCAGGCGACAAGGACGTCGATCCCCCGGCGGAGGGCGGCGACCTGCGGGCCCTGGCTGACGCCCCCGTGGACGACGGTCACCCGCTGGCCCATGGCCCGGGCGAGGGGGGCGATCGTGGCCGCCACCTGGGCGGCCAGCTCGCGGGTGGGGACGAGCACCAGCGAGCGCGGCGACTTCAGCCGCTGCTCGCGGCCCGAGCGGTGGAGGGCGACCACCGTGGGCACGGCGAAGGCCACCGTCTTGCCGCTGCCCGTCCGGCCCCGGCCGAGCACGTCGCGCCCGGCCAGCGAGCTGGGCAGGGTGGCGGCCTGGATGGGGAACGGCGTGGGGCAGCCGGCCCGGGCGAGGGCGGCGACGATGGGATCCGGCACGCCGAGGGCCTCGAACGTGGTCGCGGCCGGGGCCTCGATGACCTCGGCCACGGGCGTGCCCTGGGCCGCAGCGGTGGGCGCGACGTGCGGGCGGGAGGTGGGGCGGCGGCGGTTGCGGCGCGGGCGACCCGCGTCGTACTGGGTACCGGGCAAGAGGTTCCTTCGGTTGGTTGGCGGTGGCCGTTGATGCTGGCCACACGCTCCAGGAGCGGGGAACCCGGGCGATCGCGCCCGTCTGCACTCGACCTGCAGGGCGCCGGACGGCGTCCCGATCGAACGACCTTACCGGATGCGGCCCGCCCGGATGGCGGGGCGGCCCTCGCCGCGCCCCCGCCGCGGGCGCCGCTGAATGCTCGCCAACAGTTCGGCCATGGCTCACCCGGCGGCCACCTCGGGTTCAGGTCCGCTCCCTACGGTCTTGCTCAGGAGCCTCGCGGGAGGCCGGAAAGACGGGAGATCGACGATGACCGAGATGACGCTTCCCATAGGCCGGCGCGCCCTCCTGCAAGGGGCGCTGGCGGCCGGTGCCGGCGTTGCCCTGTCGGGCCCGTTCGCCGCGCTCGCGGCCAGGACGGCGGGAGCCGGCGCCCGGGGCGCGGGCCCCTCGGCCACCGCCGGCTACGGCCCGCTCCTGCCGGCTCGGGACCAGACCACCGGCCTCGAGCTGCTCCTCCTGCCCCGGGGCTTCGAGTACCTCAGCTTCGGGTGGACGAACGAGGCCATGGCCGACGGGCGGCCGACCCCCAGCAACCACGACGGCATGGGGGCCTTCCGTTCCGGCGACCTGGTCCGCCTCGTGCGGAACCACGAGAAGGGAGCGGGGGCGCCGTTCGCACCGGCGGACCGCACCTACGACGCGGCTGCGGCCGGCGGCACGACGACGCTGGTGTTCGACCCCGACGCCGGGGCCCTGGTCGAGAGCTACGCCAGCCTGAGCGGGACGATCCGCAACTGCGCGGGCGGGACGACCCCCGCCGGCACGTGGCTCAGCTGCGAGGAGACGACCGATGTCTCCGCCGGCGGGGTGCGGCACGGGTACGTGTTCGAGGTGCCGGCCGGCGGCCCGTCGACCGGCGTGCCCCTCAAGGCCATGGGCCGGTTCTCGCACGAGGCCACGGCCACCGATCCGGGGACCGGGTTCGTGTACCTGACGGAGGACGCCGGCAGCTCTGCCCTGTACCGGTTCCGCCCCAACGCGGCGGCCGACCTCGCCGCCGGGGGCGTCCTGGAGGCGATGAAGCTGACTGGGACGGCCGACACGCGGCTCTGGGGCACCGGCACGTCGGCGCCCGTGGAGGGTTGGGTCGCGGTGGACAACCCGGACTGGGCCCCGGGCGAGGCGAGCTGCTGGGCCCAGGCCAGCGCCGGCGGGGCGGCGCGCATCAGCCGGGGGGAGGGCGCCTGGTACGGCAACGGCGTCGTCTACGTGGTCTCGACCAACGGCGGGCGCGCCGGTCAGGGCCAGGTCTTCGCCTACGACCCGTCCGACGACACGTTCACCTGCGTGTTCGCGTCCCCCGGGTCCAACGTGCTGAACGCCCCCGACAACATCTGTGTGAGCCCCCGGGGCGGCCTCGTGCTCTGCGAGGACGGCAGCGGGCTGGAGTACATGCACGGGCTCACGACCGGCGGCGAGATCTTCCCGTTCGCCCAGAACAACGTCGTGCTCCCGCCCTCCTTCGCCGCCACCAAGGGCTACGCCGGCGACTTCCGGTCGTCGGAGTGGGCGGGAGCCTGCTTCGAGCCCAGGGCCGGAAACTGGCTCTTCGCCAACCTGCAGAGCCCCGGCATCACCTTCGCCATCACCGGCCCGTGGCGGCAGGGCGGCCTGTAGTGCGGCTACTGGATGCAGCCGGTCTGGGCGGCCCGGGCGTGGTCCCGCAGCCGCTCGTCCCGCACGGCGCCGTCCTTCAGCCAGCGCCGGAGGATCGCCGGCACCCGCCCGGTGCGCCGCCGAAGGCATGTAGCGGGCCATCTCCAGGCGGCCGCCCTCCTTCGAACGGCAGGCTGGCGTCGTTGAGGGCCATGACCGCCGGCGCCGCCCGAGTCGAGGAGAGCCGGGTCAGGTGGGCCAGCTCCTGGGCCGGGGGCGGCCAGGGATCCTCGACGTCGGGGGTCGAAAACGGCCACCACCCAGTCCTCGAAGCCGATCTCGGCCCTCATATTCCTGACGGTACCGCTGGCAAATGGGACTTTCGGCCCTGGTCTACCGGACGTCGCGACCGCAGAATGGACGAAGGCCGGTTTTTCGCCGGCTCTGACCGACGAGGGGGTCAACAGCACATGGGTACCGACAAGCAGGTGGACTACCTCCTGTGGGCGGTGGCGGAGGCGCACAGGCTGCGCCAGGAGCAGGAGGAGCAGCGTTCGGTCGCCAGCCTTCCGCGCTTCGACCCGAACCTGTGCGACGAGGCCTTCGTGACCGAGTGGCAGCCGGCCGACGAGGACCGTCCGCTGACGCATAGCGCGCACTGAGCGACTCCCCCGCCCCGGCGGCGGTGGTCCTGGCCGCCGGCGAGGGGACCCGGCTGCGACCCCTGACCGACATCCTGCCCAAGGCGCTCTGCCCGGTGGGCAACGTCGCCCTCGTCGACCTGGCCATCGACCGCGTGCGCCCGCTGAGCACCAGCATCGCGGTGAACGTGCACCACAAGCGCGAGCTCCTGGAGGCACACCTGGCGGGGAGGGTCCACGTGTCCGTCGAGGAGCCGCGGGCCCTCGGCACCGCCGGCGCCCTCGGTAACCTGCGGGACTGGATCGGCGGGCGGCCGGCGGTGGTGGTGAACGCCGACGCGTGGCACCGTTTCGACCTCGCCGCCCTGGTCGAGGGATGGGACGGCGCGCGGGTCCGCCTTCTCGTCGTGGAGGACCCCGACCGGGGCGACTTCGGGCGGTGGCGGTACTGCGGGGCCTCGATCATGCCGTGGGCCGAGGTGGCCCGGCTGCCCGCCACACCGGCCGGGCTCTACGAGACGTGCTGGGCCCGGCGGTGGGCGGAGGGTCGCCTGGAGCTGGTGGCGGTCGCCGGGCCGTACTTCGACTGTGGGACGCCGGCGGAGTACCTGGCGGCCAACCTCGCGGCCTCGGGCGGGGCGAGCGTGGTCGGCGCCGGCGCCAGGGTGGAGGGCGAGCTGGTCCGGTCGGTGGTGTGGCCTGGCGGCGTCGTCCGGGCCGGCGAGCGGCTGGTGGACAGCATCCGCGTGGGTGCCGATCTGACCGTCAGCGGGCGGCCGCCTCCGGCTCCCGACCGCGGCGGGCGATGAGCACCGCCACTGCGCCGGCGAGGACCACCGCGCTGACCACGATGTTCACCCGGAGGCCGAGCACCTCGGTGGCCGGGTCGATGCGGAGGGCCTCGACCCAGAGGCGCCCGGCGGCGTAGCCGGCCACGTAGCCGGCGAAGAGCTGGCCAGGCCGCAGCCGCCAGCGCCGGCCGGCCCACACGAGGAGGGCGGCCAGGGCCAGGTTCCAGAGCGCCTCGTAGAGGAACGTCGGGTGGTAGGTGGCGACGCCGGCCATGCCGTCCGGGCGGTGGTCCGGGTCGATCCGCAGCGCCCACGGCAGGTCGGTGGGCCGGCCGTAGAGCTCCTGGTTGAACCAGTTCCCCAGCCGCCCGATGGCCTGGGCGACAGGGAGGGCCGGGGCCACCGCGTCGAGCAGGGCCGGCACGTCGAGCCCCCGCCGCCGGGCGATGACCACGCCGCACAGCACGCCGGCGAGGATGCCGCCGGGGATCCCGAGGCCGCCCTCCCAGATGGCCGGGATGTGCGACCACCGGCCCCGGAAGCGGGAAAAGTCGGTGACGACGTGGTACAGCCGGGCGCCGACCAGGCCGGCGGGCACGGCCCAGACGGCGATGGTGGAGACGTCGTCGGGGGCGTGGCCGGCGGCGGCCCACCGGCGCCGGGTGATCCACAGGGCGGCCAGCACGCCCAGGGCGATCATGAGCCCGTAGGCCCGCAGCTCGAGCGGCCCGAGGTCGAGGGCGTTGTCGGGCGGGCTCGGGATCGACGCGATCATTGACCCCATGTCGTACCCGGATATTCGATACGCCGGCGACACCGGCGAGATCAGCGCCAGGTTCAGGCCGGCCGGCGCACCACCCGAGCTGAAGGTCGGGGCCTCCGGCGGCGCCAGCTACCTGGCCACCGGCGCCTCCACGGGTGGCCAGTTCGGCCTGTACCGGTGGGACATGGGACCCGAGGGCGGCGGTCCGGGCACCCACTTCCACCGCACGATCTCCGAGTCGTTCTTCGTGCTGTCTGGCACCGTCCAGCTCTTCGACGGCGAGCGGTGGGTCGCGGCGAGCGCGGGCGACTTCCTGTTCGTGCCCGAGGGCGGCCTCCACGCCTTCCGGAACTCCTCCGGGGAGCCGGCGTCGATGCTGATCCTGTTCGCACCGGGAGCGCCGCGCGAGGGCTACTTCGAGGGCCTCGTCGAGATGGGGACGTCGGGCCGCCTGATCACCGAGGATGAGTGGGCGGACTTCTACCGCCGCCACGACACCTACTGGGTCTGACCGCCTGCTGACACCAGGTCGCGCCGTCTCCGGCCCGCCGCGGGGCGGTCGGCAGCGGTCGCCCGGGCGAGGCTGACCGCGTCGCGCCACGAGCCCAGCCGGGCGAGCACGGTGGCCACCGCCGGCCACCCGCCGCCGCGGGCCACGGCCCCGTACCCGGACAGCGACGGTGCCCCACCCTCGGCCGCGACCTGCGCGAGATAGGTGCGCACGGCGGCAACGCACTCGGACCGGCTGACGCGATGCCGGCGCTGGTGTCTCGGGTCGGTGTACCCCGCCGCCGCCAACGCCGCCGACCACGACCCGAACCTGGCCATGACCGTGCTCTGGCGCTGCGGCCAACCCCGCTCCCGGTGCAGCGCGTCGTACCCCGCCACGCCGGGGTGCCGGCCGGCGGCCAACGCCTCGTCGACGTAGGCCCGTACGGCGGCGGCGCACTCCTCCCGCCCGACGTTCGGGCGGCCGATCCGTCCCGGTCCCCGGAACCCGGCCCGTTGCAGCGCCGTCGGCCACGGGCCCAGCTGCGCGGTGACCGTGGGCACCGCCGGCCAGCCCCGGCTCGGTGCCAAGGCCCGGTACCCCCGGACCCCGGGATGCCGGCGGGCGGCCGCCATCTCGGCGACGTAGCGGGTGACGGCGGCCAGGCAGTCGCCTTCCGCCGTTCGCCGCCCCCGCGCCGGGCCGCCGCCGGCCCAGAGGGCGTCGAAGCGGCGCGCACGGCTGACACTTATCTGCGGTTCGACGCGTCGACGACCGCCGGCAGGCGAGAGCTGCGCCATCGCTGACTTCTCCCGGAGAAGGTTGGGACCGGTCCGCCGGCGGTTGCACCTTGCCGGGCGGTTTGTCTGGTTCAAGTGGATTGTACGCGCACACGACCGATGTGGCAACAATTTGTCAATTGTGTCCGGTTTAACTGGTTTAGGAGTAATATACCGATTGTTCCCCGGCGATCGGACACCCCACATGCCTGCTCAGCACGCCCGCTCCCCCTACTGCCGGCGTCGGACCGGTACCGCAGTCCTGGCGGTATCCGGCGCCGTCCTGGCCCACTGGGGGGCGGCCCTCGCGGTCACCGCCACCGCCGCGCCCCAACCGGGCCACCGGGCGGCGACGAGCCCGGTGGCCACGGCGCTCGGATCGGTCCTCGGAGTGGTCGCCCCCTTGGTCGCCCCGCCGCGGCCGGCCACGCCTCCCGGGCCGACCACCGCGCCGCCCGCACCGGACCGGGCGCCGGCGCCCGGTCCGGTGAACACGAGGTGTGCCGCAGCCCGCCAGGACGTCGAGGCCACCGGGCTCGTGCTGCCGGACCGCTTCGAGTTCCGCTGCCCCGGCAATACCGAGCTGTCTCGCGGCGGCCGGCAGCACTGGGGCGTCACCTGCTCCTACGCGTCCCTCTGCCCGGGGGGCGCCTACGTGGCCGTCAACCTGGATCGCATCGGCCCGAGCGAGGCTCGCCTTCGCTACGTCGTGGCCCATGAGATCTGCCACGCCGTCGATGTCGAGGCCCGCCGCCCGCTCCGGGAGCCCGCCGCCGACGCCTGCGCCGCCGCCCACGGGTTCCCCCGAGTCTGAGGGGCCCGCGCCCGGCGGCGCCATGACGGGTCCGAAGGAGACGCCGCTGGGTGTCTACGACAACGGCACGGTCGACGTGCGCTGCTGGTGCGAGGCCGAGATCGTGAACGTGCCGCTGGCGGTGGTGCGCAGCGGCGCGACGGGCTCCTGCAAACACGGGTGCACCCCGGCCGACATCTCCATCCGGGCCCGACCCGAGCGCCGCCCGCAGCCCCGCCGGCGGCGGCCCGACCGCGACCCGAAGCCGGCGGACCCGCCGGGCCGACCGGCCGGCTGAACAAGCGGCCTCGCTCCGGAAACTCGGAAAACCGGACAGAGGGTGACCGGCTTCGGATCCTAGGTTCGAGGTCGACGAAGTGCCCCGGACAGGAGGAGGGACGCATGCTCACGCGCGACGAGTACCCCGCAGGAGTGCCGTGCTGGGTCGACATCACCCAGCCCGACCTCGACGCCACCATGGCGTTCTACGGTGGCTTGTTCGACTGGCAGTTCGAGGTCCGCACGCCGCCCGGCGCGGCCAACAGCTACGCGTACGCCCGCAAGGACGGGTTGCTCGTCGCCGGCGTGGGCGGCGGTGGGGACCCGTCGGACTGGACCACCTATGTCGCCGTCGACTCCGCCGACGAGACGGCTGCCACGGTCACCACCCACGGCGGGCGGGTGATCACCGGTCCCCTCGACGTCCCTCGCGCCGGCCGCGTGGCGCTGTGCGCAGATCCGGCGGGGGCCCGGTTCGGGTTGTGGCAGCCGGGCGAGAACCACGGCGCCGAGCTCGTCAACGCGCCCGGGTCGTGGAACTTCAGCGACCTCACCACGTCCGACGCCAGCCAGGCCGAGGCGTTCTACGCGGCGGTCTTCGGCTGGGAGTGCGAACCCTTCGAAATGAGCGCCGGCGAGAAGGGCTCCATCTGGCGCCTGCCCGGGTACGGCGAGTTCCTCGCCGAGCGCGACCCTGCCCTGCGCGAGCGACAGGCGGCCGCCCAGGCGCCGGACGGGTTCGCCGACGCCGTCGCCATCCTCAACCCGACCCCCGACGAAGGCCCCGGCGACGTGGCCCGGTGGAGCGTCATCTTCGCGGTGGCCGACGCCGACGCCGCGTTCGCCCGGGCCCTCGGCCTGGGCGCCACCGCCGTCACGCCGCTCTTCGACACCGACTACACCCGGATGGGCACCGTGCGCGACCCCCAGGGCGGCACCCTCACCCTGAGCGAGTACCGCCCGCCGGCCTGAGCGCTCCCGGGCGACCGTTGGGGCTAGCCCGCGGCGCCCCGGGCGAGGCGGCGGTCCACCCGTTCCTCGATGCCCATGCCGACGAACGCGAAGCTGCAGACGACGACGGCCACGCACAGCCCGGGCGGGACGATCCACCACTTCCAGGCGCCGGTGAGGAACGCGCCCCGATCGGTCGCGAACTGGATCATGCTCCCCCAGCTTCGCCGCACGGGGTCGCCGAGCCCCACGAAGCTGAGCGCCACCTCGAACAGGATGGCGATGCTCACGACCCTCACGAACTGGGCGATGAGGAGCGGGGCGACGGCCGGCACGATGTGGCGGCGGACCAGGTAGGGGCCCCGGGCACCGAAGGTGCGGGCGGCCAGCACGTGCGTCCGCTCCCGGACCGACAGCACCTGGCTCCTGACGATCCGAGCCGGCTCGGCCCAGAGGAGAACGGCGACCACCACGACCTGGCTGCGCATCCCCCGCTCCAGGTAGGAGGCCACCACGATGAGCAACGGGATGGTCGGCACCACCAGGGCGAAGTCGACCGTCCGCATGAGGGCGGCGTCGACGGCCCCCCGGCGGAACCCGGCGACGACACCCAGCAGGCCGCCGGCCACCACGGCGATGGCCGCCGCCGCCAGGCCGATCATCAACGACACACGGGCGCCGCCGATCAGCTCGCTCAGGATGTCGTGGCCCACGTCGTCGGTGCCGAGGGGGTGGGCCCGGCTCGGTTCGAGGAAGGGTCTCCCCGCCCGCTCACCGGCGTCGTACGGGGCGATGTCGGAGCCGAAGACGGCAAGCAGCCCGAACAGCACCAGCACCACGCCCCCGGCGACGGCCAGGTTGCGTCCGCTCCGGTGCCGCCTTCTCATCGCCGGACCCGGGGGTCGAGCCGCGGGTACAGGAGGTCGCCGAGGAGGTTGACCCCGACCACCAGGAGGGTGAGCACGAACAGGCCACCCTGGAGCACCGGGTAGTCGCGACCGAACGACGCCTCCAGCAACAGCGTGCCGACCCCGCGGTAGGAGAACACCCGCTCGACGATCACCGCCCCGCCGGCCAGGGCACCGACCCGCAGGAGCACGCTCGTGGCGATCGGCAGCGACGCCGCGGGCAGCGCGTGGCGGAAGGCAATGGTTCGCTCGCGCAGCCCCTTGGCCCGGGCCACCAGCACGTAGTCGTCCCGGACGACCCCGAGCAGCGACGCCCGGGCCAGGAGGAACGTGGCGCCGACGCTCGACAACACCAGCGTCGCCCCCGGCAGCACGAGGTGGAGGAGGATGTCCCCCACGCGCTCCAGCCCGGTGGAGCGGTCGACCGAGACCGATCCGAACAGCGGCAGCCAATTCAGGTTGGCGCCGAACCAGATGAGCAGGAGCAACCCGATCCAGAACGGCGGTGTCGACTCCAGGAAAGTGCACACCGCGAGCGATGCCACGTCCCGCCGGCGACCCCTGCGCCACACGGCCAGCGCGGCCAGGGCCACGCCGAGGAGCGTGCTCACGAGGAGGGCGCTGCCCACCAGCAGGATCGTCCACGGCAGGCGCTCCCGCAACAGCGTCGACACCGGCCGCCGGTGCCGGAACGAGTAGCCGAGGTCGCCCTCGACCAACCCGGACAGATAGCGGCCGTACTGGACGACGAGGGGCCGGTCGAGCCCGAGGTCCTCCTTCTCCTTGGCGATCGCCTCGGGTGGCAGGCGGCCCGCATCCTCGCCCAGGAGCACCAGCACGGGATCGCCGCGCATGAGGCGCGGCAGCGCGAAGTTGGCCGAGGCGGCCACGAGGACGATGAGGACGTACTGCGGCACCTTCACGGCCAGGCGCCGCAAGGTCCGGTGCCCGTGGATCGGCCGGCCGCGGCCGGCCGCCCCGTCGCTCACGGCCGGCGGCCGCCTACCTGGGCGCCAGGAGGGTCGCCTTGTTCAGGATGCCGACGCCCTTGTAGTACACCCAGCGGTCGAAGGCCGAGGCCTGGTAGGGGAAGATGTCGTCCGGATAGAAGAGCGGGTAGGCGGGCATGTCCCTGGCCAGGATGTCCTGCATCTGCCCGAGGATTCGGTTGCGGGCCGCCTCATCGACGGCCTTGGTCTGCTGGTCGGCCAGGTCGTCGTACTGGGGGTTCTTGTACCCGGAGCGGTTTAACGTCCCCAGCGCGGTGCTCGAGTGGAACAGGGACCGGAGGAAGTCGGGATCCTGCTGGACGGCAGCCGCCCACGAGAACAGGGCGATGGTGTAGTCGCCCTTCGGCGTCGCCCCGATGGCGTAGTCGGGCCAGGTGCGGCTGCCGGCCGTCGTCTGGTCGAGGGCGGTGACGTTGAGCTTGACGCCCACCTGGGCGACGGACTGGCTGATGAGCTCGGCGGCGCGCACGGCCACGGGGTCGTTGTTGCGGGTGATGAGGTCGAACTCCAGCTTGGTCGTGCCCATCTCGCGGACCCCGTCGTTGTCGGTGTCGCGGTAGCCGAGCCCGTCGAGCAAGGAGCGCGCCCGGTTGGGGTCGTGGCGACCGTCGCGCGTCGCCGGGTTCGCCCACGGTGTCGAGCGGTGGACGAAGCCGGGGCTGCCGGTGGCGCCGGCGCCGAGCAGCGCGGTGGCGACGATGTCGTCGTTGTTCACCGCTGCCGCCATCGCCTGGCGGAACTCGGCCTTGTCGAAGGGGGCCCGGCCCGTGTTCATGTAGAGGTACCAGCCGCGGTAGCCGGAGCCCCCGGCGGTCTTGAGCCCGCCCTGGTTGAACTGCGCCTTCAGCTCCGGGGTGAGCGAGGCGGACGCGGCGTCAGCCTGCCCGCTCTGGACGGCGGTGAACGCGGCCTGCGTCGTGGCGATGTAGGGCATCACGATCTCGTTGACGACCGGCCGCCCCTTGAAGTAGTCGGGGTTGGCCTGGAAGCGGTGGACCTGGTTCTCCACGTACTCCACGAGCTTGTACGGCCCGCTCCCGATGGGGAGCTGGGTCGTCTGCTCGAGGGGCTTCTCGATCGACGACCAGATGTGCTGGGGGATGATCGGCAGGTCGGCCAGCGGGTTCAGCACGAACGACGCCTTCGGCTCCTTGAGCACGAAGATGGCGGTGAGCGGGTCGGGCGTCTCCACCCGGTCGATGTTGGTCAGCACCCACCGGGGCCGGGCGTTCTTCTGGAGGTACTCGACGGTGAACTTCACGTCGGCGGACGTGAGGGGACGGCCGTCGTGGAAGGTGACCCCCTCGTGGAGGCGGACGGTCCAGCGCAGGCCGGCCGAGTCCGCGTTGTACTCCCTGGCCAGCCAGGGCTGGGGCTTGCCGTCGGGGTCGAGCCACGCCAGCGTGTCGTAAACCAGGGTCATCATGTAGTACCCGGGGTACCCCGAGCCCTGGGTCCACGGGGTGATGTTCTTCTCCGCCGACGTGTTGGCGAACCGCAGCGTCGCGACCTGCGGGATCGTGGTGGTGGCGCCCGGCGTGGGCTCCGCGCTGTCCCCGTCGTCCGACGAGCATGCGGAGGCAACGAGGCCCAGCCCGATGAAGAGCGCGATCAGCTTCCGTCTCATGTTCGACCCCCCCTGCCGTCGCCGCGTCCTCGGGCGCCGTCTGGAATGGTCTAGCGCGTTCCCAGCGTCGCCGCGGCGCGGACCAAGGCCCGGGTGACCGGGTGCTGCGGCGCGGCGATGACCTCGGCGCCGGGTCCGGTCTCGACCACCTCTCCCGCGTGCAGCACGACGAGGCGGTCGGCCACCTTGCGCACGAGGGCCAGGTCGTGGGACACCAGCACCATGGCCATGCCCCGGGCCACCTGCTGGTCCTTGAGCAGGACCAGCAGCTTGGCCTGCTCGGACGCGTCGAGCATCGAGGTGGGCTCGTCGGCGAGCAGGAGGCGAGGGCCGAGCACCAGCGCCCGGGCCACCGCCACCCGTTGTAGCTGGCCGCCGGAGAGCTCGTGGGCCCGGCGGGACTGGAAGGCCTCGGTCTGCGGCAGCCCCACATCGGCCAGTGCCGCGGTGACCCGCTGCGCGGCACCGGGCCCCTTCCCGATGTGCTGGACGTCGAGCGGCTCCCGGACGACCTCGGCCACCGACAGCAGGGGGCTGACCGCCTCGAACGGGTCCTGGAAGACCACGGCCACCCGGCGGCGGAAGTCCGCCCAGTCCTGCTTGGCGAAGGTCGCCAGCCCGCGACCCTCCCACTCCACGGTCCCGGCGTCGGGCTCCTCCACGCCGACCAGGGCCCGTACGAGGGTGGACTTCCCCGATCCGGACTCGCCGACGACCCCCACCACCTCACCCTCGCGGACGTCGAGGCTGACCGCCCTCAGCGCCTGCACCGTGCGCCGAAGGCCCGTGCGGTACGTCTTGGTGAGGCCGGCGGCGGCCAGGCGGGTCAGCACGCCGCCACGCAGGCACACGATGTGCCGGCCGGCGACGGCCGAGAGCTCGGGCGACCAGGTCGCGCACTCGTCGACGGCCTGGGTGCACCGCGGATGGTACGGGCAGCCCGCTGGCGGGTCGGCGGGGTCGGGAGCGGACCCTCGGATGCCGCGGAGGTCCTTCTGGGTGGTCATCGACGGGTACGCACCCAGGAGGTCGCGGCTGTAGGGCTGGCGAGGGTCGTCGAGGATGGTCCGGGTCGGCCCGTGCTCGACGATCATGCCGCCGTAGAGGACGGCGAGCTCGTCGGTCAGGTCGGCCATGAGGCTGAGGTCGTGGGAGATGACGAGGAGGGCGAGGCCCTGCTCCCGCCGGAGCCCGGCGAGCGTCTCGGCGACGGCGGCCTTCGTCGTGCTGTCGAGCCCCGACGTGGGTTCGTCGAGGATGAGGAGCGGCGGATCGCAGGCCAGGGCCATGGCCAGCATCGCCCGCTGGCGCTCCCCTCCCGACAGCTCGTGGGCGTACCCCTCGAGCAGGTCAGGATCGAGCTCCACCAGGCGCGCCAGCCGGGCCGCCTTCTCCCGTGCGTCCGGCTTGCCCATGCCGAGGTGCAGGCGCATGGGCTCGGTGATCTGGGAACCGATCGTCCGCACCGGGTTGAAGCCCCGGCCGGGAGCCTGGATGACGTACGCGGCCGTCCTGCCGCGGTGGCGCCGGACGGCTTCGGCCGGCGCCCCGACCAGCTCCTCACCGCCCAGGCGGACGCTGCCGACGATCGACGCCCCGTCCGGCAGCAGGCGCAGCGTGGACAGCGCCAGGGTCGTCTTGCCGCTGCCGGACTCCCCCACGACCCCCAGCGCGTCGCCGGGGTTGACGCGCAGGGTGACCCCGCGGAGGGCTCGGACCGGCGCAGCACCAGCGTCGTAGGTGACGTGCAGGTCGGCCAGCTCGAGGATCGGCCCCGGTCCGTGGTGCCGCTCCCCCGGGCGGGCCTCTGTCACGGGCGGCAGCGTAGGCGGAAGGGGAGGCGCCCTCTCGGCCGCCCGGCGCGAGAATGGAGGACGAGGGGGTCATGCCGAAGTCGATCGACCAGCTGCTCGCCGAAGCCAGGGCCCGGATCGAACGGGTGGAGCCCGGCGATCTCGCCGCCGAGCAGGCCGCCGGCGCCCTCGTCGTCGACACCCGGCCCAGTGAGCAGCGTGAGCGCGACGGCGACCTCCCCGGGGCGGTCTGCATCGACCGCAACGTGCTCGAGTGGCGGCTCGATCCTGCGAGCCCAGACCGCATCGAAGCCACCGGGTACGACCGGCGGATCATCGTCGTGTGCAACGAGGGCTACAGCTCTAGCCTCGCGGCGGCGACGCTGCGAGAGCTCGGGCTCCACCGTGCCGCCGACCTCGCCGGGGGATTCCAGGCGTGGACCAGGAGCGGCCAGGCGCCGCAGGCGCTCGGCTGACGAAGGGCCGGTACGGCGCGGTCGGCTTCTCCGGGCGTCGGCGTCGCTGAACGCCCTCAGCCGCCAAGTGAACGGACGGACGCCGCAGCCGACAACGCCGGCGGAGGCGACGAGCCTGCCGGCGCGTTGTCGAATGGCTACAGGTCGTTGATGACGTTGATGGCGTAGGTGAACGGGCCCGTGGAGTGGTTGCTCCCGCTGTCGCCGACATGGGTCGTGTCGGTCACCACGAGGCTGATCACGTAGGCGCAGCGGGTGCCCCGGGCCAGCTTCCCGGGAGGCACCGGCGGGGGGCCGTTGTGGTCGATGGCGCCCACGATGTCCCAGTCGGCGAGCGTCCCGTCTCCCACCGGCGGGCCCGGCCACACGTTGGGCACTCTCGTGTTGGGCGTGAGCGCGGGGATTGGGAACGCCGCCACCTCCCCGTCCTTCTTGAACGTCAGGCTGTAGGAGCCGAAGTTGTCGTTCGGTCGCTGCTGGGGCGCCGACGGGTCGCACGGCGGGTCGTAGGCCTGGCCCATGATCGACGCCGACCCTCCCACGAAGTCGCTCAGCCGGAGGTCGCCACAGCCCGTGATGCCCCCGATCGAGGTGATGACACCGGTCGGCAGCTCGTTGTCGATCCAGACCGCCACCTGGTCGGTGGCGGCCACGGTGCCGGGGAAGGCACCGGCGGGCAGGGCCCGGTCGCGCGCCTCGAGCAGGATGATGGAACGGCCGCTCGGACCGCTCGCCCAGAACTGGCCCTTGACCTTGGGCCGGGTGTGGGGGAAGGGGAACGGGCAGTTGATCGTGCCCCACACCGCCACCAGGTTGCCGTTGAGGATGGTGTTCGGGGTGGGGACGAGGCAGCCGGACTGCCACGGGTGCGACGGGGTGTCCTCGTAGGGCACCGGCGCGGGCATCAGCAATGCGCCCCCGGTGGCGTCCGGCGGCGTCGGCACGGGAGCGGCGGGAGGCGCCGCGAACCGGACCAGCACGAACTGGCTCAGGATCCGGTCGCAGCCGATCACGTAGGCGCTCCCGTCGACGCTGAACGAGCCGCCCACCGACTGCTCGGGCACCAGGACGCTCGGGTCGTTCACGGCCTTGATCAGCTTGATGGTGGTGGCCGGGTGGAACGGGTCGGGCGCGGTCAGCGCCTCCACCTTGGCCACCTCGGTGATCTCGACCGCCTTGGTCTTGACCTCGAAGGTGGCGGTGTCCGATGCGGTGCCGGCGGCCGAGTCGAACACGTCGAGGTAGACGGTGAACGCGGTCACACCGGGCGGCAGGAGGAAGACGTCGAGGTACCCGAGCGTGCCGTTCACGACGGGCGTCGTCGAGCTGGTCGTCGCCGGGGGCCGCCCGCAATCCGGGTAGACGACGGCTGTGACCACCGGCGGGTTGGCCCCCCAGCTGTAGCGCAGCTCGTAGTGGTCGAACCCCGCGCCGGCAGCGGTGCCCTTGATCTCGATCCCGATCAACGGCGCGCCGTCGGTGAGGCAGCCGGCGACGAGCGTCGTCGCCGCGCAGTCGCCCTCGGCCGGGGTGTCGATGGTGGCGACGAGCGGGGGGCAGACGCAGAAGCAGAACCACCGGCACCGGAGGGAACAGAACCAGTGGCAGAGCTGGAAGCAGAACCGGCCGAGGCCGAGCTGGTTCACCAGCTCGTCGAAGCGCTTCTCGTCGGCTCTGGCCACCGCCGCGGCCAGGCGCTGCAGCAGGCCGGGTTGGGCGGCCAGCCGGCCGCTGGCCTGTGCGAACGCCTCGATCTCCTTGTCGGAGAGGTCGACGTGTTCGGTGAGGAACCGGCGGCAGATGACGAAGCAGACCGTGACGCACCGCCAGCTGCACAGCCAGAGGCAGATGTAGGAGCAGTGTTGGGCCAGGCCGGCGGCCGCCACCACCCGCTGCAGCCCCTCGCAGTCGTCGGACTGGGCCGCCCGGACGGCCCTGCTCAGGGCCCGGGGGTCCGCGGCCAGGGCGCGGATGGCCTTGCCGGCCCGCTGGAGCTCGGTGAACAGGTCGAGGCGGGGCTGGTTGGGCTCGCAGATCCAGCGGCATCGCAGCCGGCAGCGGACGGTGCACAGCCAGTGGCAGAGGAGGTAGCGGAAGCGCTGGAGCTGGAACTCCTCGATGAGCTCGCCGTACGCCCGCTCGTCCCGCTCGTCGACGATGGTCGCCAGCCGGCGAAGGGTGCCCTCGTCGCCCGTCAGCTTGGCCACCACGTCGGCGAACTCCCGCGGGTCGGGCACCGGACCGACCTCCACCGGCGGGCCGGCGAGGTGCAGGCACAGCAGCACGCACTCCTTGCTGCAGAACCAGCTGCAGATCAACCGGCAGTGCTCGGCCAGGCCGACGCGCTCCAGTCCCCTTCGGACCAGGTTCGGATCGCCGGCGCGCAGGCCGGCCAGCGTCAGCTTGAACGCCTCCTGGTCTGCGACCAATGCCCCCACGGCCTGGGCCGTGTCCCGCAACTCCTGCAGCAACGCTGCTTCGTCCACCTTGGCCTTGGCCATGACCCTCCTCGGTGCTCGCAGGACGACACCTCGCTCGACGCGAGGTGAACGCTGGAGGCGGTTTCACGCGGGCAGAGGGATGGCGCGTCGCCGTGGTCGCCGTAAAGCCGCCGCTGTTGCCGAACTGATCGGGGTGACGGGCCTCGTCCCCCGGCGCTTCTGGTTCCTTCCGCTCGAGTACCCCAGCGCCGA
>Ga0247708_1000031_pt1 | contig 37659 bp, 29 predicted proteins | sample 42W_NmetaG_FD_189040 | JGI IMG/M metagenome (GOLD analysis project Ga0247708, IMG submission 189040) | Soil microbial communities from hillslope of Landscape Evolution Observatory, University of Arizona, Oracle, AZ, United States - 4-2-W_N | ecosystem: Engineered > Artificial ecosystem >...
GGTATGACCGGCTCCACGTCGACCTTGAGGAAGAACCGGAAGACCACCGTGAAGATGACCATGGTGGCCAGCGGGTTGAGCAGCGACCAGGTCCAGCCCAGCAGCGACCGCTTGTACTTCCCCCGCAGCTCCCGCAGCGTGAGGTTGACGAACAGCTCGCGCGCTTCGACGAGCTCGGCGGTCGTGCTCACCGGAGGTGAGCGAGGGAGACGGTCACGTGCCGGCGCTCATTCGGCGAGCCGGCGACCAATCGCCACGCCGTAGCGGAGCAGCCGCTTGGTGGCCCGCCTGGCGACCTCCACCGGCCCGCCGGCCTTGAGGTACTCCCGGGCCAGCAGCACGTCCTTGCGCAGGCGGGCACGGGGGGTGACGGCCTCGGCCAGCGCGGTGACGTCGTCCATGCCCACAGGTGCGGCCAGGTCGGCAGCCCGCCTCGGGGCCCGGCAGAACTCCACCAACGGGCCGAGCACCCGGCTCCACGCATGGTTCGGGACGATCTCGGCCAGCCGGTCCTTGCAGGCGGCGTGGAACGCCTCGTCGTCGAGCAGGCGGAACAGTGCGTCCTCGAGCGCCTCGACGTCGCCGGGGGGAACGGTGAGGCCCAGCCCCTTCCCCTCGATGAGGTCGGCGAACGTGTCGCCGCCCGTGGCGACGATCGGCAGGCCGGCCCACAGGTAGTCGAGGATGCGGGTGCGGAACGAGAAGGCCGTCTCGACGTGGTCGAGGTGGGTGCTGACGCCGATGTCGGCCTCGAGCAGGTAGTTCTGGCGGTCCTCGTAGGGGACCCAGCCCTCGTTGAAGAACACGTGCTTGTCGGTCAGGCCGAGGGCGTCGGAGAGGGCCCGGGTGGCCACCGCCATGCGCATCTCGGGCACGTCGGGGTTGGGGTGCTTGAGGCCCAGGAAGAACAGGCGAACCTCGGGCCGGCGGTGGCGCAGGCGGTCGACGGCGTGCAGGAGGGTCAGCGGGTCGAACCAGTTGTAGATGCCGCCGCCCCACAGGATGACCTTGTCGTCGACCCCGATGCCGGGGACGACCCCCTTGAGGGCGTCACGGGTGTGCACCGGCGGGTCGTCGGGCACGCCGAAGGGCGCCACCGCGATCAGCTTCTCCATGGTCTCGTCGGCGTCGTAGTTCTTGGGGTTCAGCCGGCCGACGGCCGACAGCTGGCCGAGCCAGAAGTCCCGCTGCTTCTCCGACGCGCAGAGGAAGAAGTCGCCCCTCGTCAGCTGGTCGTTGAGGGCCGTCGTGCAGTCGCTCACCGTGCGGGCCCGGCCTTCCGCGCCTTGGTCCTTGGCCTGCTCCAGCTGCTCGAGGTGGAAGGGGTTGTAGATGTCGGCGATCAGGATCTTGTCGCTGCCGACCAGCCAGCGGAACATCGACAGGATCAGCCCCTGGAAGACGAGGATGTCGCACCACCGTTCCAGGCCCCGCATGTCGGCCAGGCCGACGGAGCGGCAGGTGAAGCGGGGGTGGCTGATCGTGCACGTGCCGGTGGTGACCAGCTCCACGTCGTGCTCCAGGGAGAGCGCCTCGGCCATGGCCCAGGCCCGGATGGCCGGTCCCGCCATGCGGGCCGAAAGGGTCTCCTGGGTGGCGATGACGATCTTGCGCCGGGTGCTGAACGCCTCGTCGATCCCGAACACCTCCACCAGCACCCGGTGGGCGGCCTCGTAGCGGGGGTGGGCGTAGGCCGGCTCCAGCGCCTGGCGGAACAGGGGCAGCAGCTCGGTGTCGGACCGGCGGCGCTCGGCCTGCAGGCGGCGGCGGTCCTCGGCCAGCGTGGGCAGGTGGTCGAGGAAGGAGTCCATGGCGAAGGTGGCGGAGAGCGTCTCCCGGGAGACCTCGACCGTCTCGGGCTCCGGCCCCGACGGCGGCCGGCCGGCCAGGTCGAGGGCGAGGTTGTCGGCGTCGCCCCGGGAGATGCCGCGCCGGGTGGCCAGGAGGAGCGCGGCGGGCAGGGCCTTGGCCAGCTTCGCCTCGCCCAGGTTCTTGTAGAGGCTCATGAGGGCGTTGCGCTCAAGCAGGAAGTGCTCGCGCCACGGCCCGTAGCTCTTCATCGAGGCGTGGTGACGGTGGTAGGCCAGCGAACGGGGCACGTACCGGACCCGCCACCCGAGCAGGTTCAGGCGCCAGCCGAGGTCGACGTCCTCGTAGAACATGAAGTACCGGTCGTCGAAGCCGTCGACCGCCCGGTAGACGTCGGCCCGCACGAACATGGCCGCGCCCGTGGCGAACAGCACGTCCTTGGGCGTGTCCCACTCGCCGGTGTCGGGCTGCTCGCACTCCCGCTTGTAGCCCATGCCGTACCAGGTGAGGGAGCCGTCGACGAAGTCGATGCGCTCACCCTCCCAGTCCAGGACCTTGCTGGCCACGCAACCGACGTCGGCCTGGGCCCGGAGCACCTCCACCGCGGCCTTGATCCACTCGGCGCCGGGGCGGGCGTCGTTGTTGATGAAGGCCAGGTACTCGCCGCGGGCGTGGGCCGCCCCCAGGTTGCAGCCGCCGGCGAACCCGCGGTTGACCTCGGAGCAGACGACCTGCGCGTGCGCCACCTCGGCCCGGATCCGCTCCACGCTCCCGTCGCCCGACGCGTTGTCGACGACGATGAGCTCGAGCCGGTCGGCCGGCCAGTCGATGCCGCCGAAGGACCGGAGGCAGGTGACGGTGTCCTCCGCGCCCCGGTAGTTCACCAGGACGACGGACACCAGGCCCGGCTCGATCGCCGGCGGCGCGTTCTTGCCTTCCTTGGTCATGCGTCAAAGCTTTCGGACGACCACTGCCCGCCGAGGGCGACGAAGCCGCCGGACTCGCGCGGCGCGCCGTGGTCCACGTCGAAGCGGAGGCAGCGGCGCAGGTAGTCGTACACGTGGGTGGTCGTGTAGTCCACGACCGAGGCGGACAGGTCGTAGGTGCCGGGCTGGAGCATCAGGTGGGGCACGTGCAGCTCGACGGTGCCCTCGCCGGAGACCTCGTCGGGCACGAAGCCGGCGTCGCGGGTGTGGTGGGCCCACAGCCAGGTGCCGTCGAGGGTCTCCAGGGCCAGGCCGAACACCGGCTTGGATAGGGGCGCCGCGGCCCGGAAGCGCAGGCGGAAGGTGACCGCGTCGCCGGTTGCGGGGTGGGTGACCGGCGCGCCCGACCGGTCGAGCAGCTGGACCGCCTCCAGCCGCACCTCCCCGGAGCCCCACCGGCTCTGGGCCTCGGTGGTGGTCTCCACCCGGTCCTCGTGGCCCTGGTCGACGTAGTCGTCGACCACGTCCTGCGGGCGGCCCTCGGCGACGAGCCGGCCGTCCTGGAGCCAGGCCACCTTGTCGCACATGGTGCGCATGGCCTCGGAGGCGTGGCTGACCACCACCACCGTCTTGCCGGCCCGGCGGAAGTCGGCGAACTTCTCGTTGCACCGGCGCTGGAAGACGGCGTCGCCCACGGCCAGGACCTCGTCGACGAGCAGCACGTCGGGGTCGACGTTGATGGCCACCGAGAAGCCCAGCCGCACGTACATGCCCGAGGAGTAGTTCTTGACCGGCTGGTCGATGAAGCGCTCCAGCCCGGCGAAGCCCACGATGTCGTCGAAGCGGGCGGTGAGCTCGCGCTTGGAGAGCCCGAGGATGGACCCGTTCAGGAACACGTTCTCCCGGCCGGACAGCTCGGGGTGGAAGCCCGAGCCGAGCTCCAGCAGGGCGGCCATCTTGCCCCGGGTGCGGATGCGGCCCTCGTCGGGCCGGAGGATCCTGGCGATGCACTTGAGCAGGGTGGACTTGCCCGAGCCGTTCTCCCCCACCAGGCCGTAGGTGACGCCCTCCTCGATCTCCAGGGAGACGTCGCGCAGGGCCCAGAAGTCCTCGTAGCGGGCCCGGCCGCCGCGCAGCACGGTGGCCTTCAGCGACCGGTTCCGCTCGTGGTACAGCCGAAAGCGCTTGCTGACGCCTTCGACGACGACCGCAGCGTCAGCCATCGCTTCCGCGCCGGCCCAGGTCGCGCAGGCGGCCGTAGACCGCACGGGCCTGCTTGGACCAGCGCATGGTGCGGGTGGCGTACACCCGCCGGAGCTCGGCCCGGACCACGTCGAGCTCGGCGCGGGCGTGATCGAGCTCGTCGACGGTGCCGGCCAGGCGGACCTCCAGGTCGGCGGCCAGCTTCTCGGCCAGCTCGGCGGCGGCCACCGCGTCCTGGGCCGCGGCCCGCGCCGCGGCCAGCTCGTGCTCCAGCTGGCGGATGCGGTCGCGCTGGGCCTCGGCGTCGGCCCGGAGCTTGGAGACCGCGGCATCGGCGTCGTCGGGGACGGCCCGGAGGACGAACTGGTACGTCGCCGACTCCGGGTCGGCCAGCACGGCGTCGATGACCTCGGGCGGGAACTCGGCCTCGGAGACCGGCACCGGCGTGTCGAAGAAGCCGGCGGTGGTCCGCCGCACGTCGATCGGCACCATGCCCGCCTCGCGGAACAGGTCCTCGACCGAGGACCGGGTGAAGAAGCGGATGTGGGTGCTGTCGAGCAGGCCCAGGGGCTGGTAGTCGAACCGGCCGGCCAGGAGGGCCAGGCGGACCGAGCCGTGGGCGATGTTCGGGATCGACGCCACCACGCTGCCTCCGTCGGCCAGCAGTTTGCGGGCGCCGCGCAGCACGGGGAGCGGATCCTTGAGGTGCTCGAGGACGTCGCCGAAGACCACCACGTCGAAGCGGTCGTCGCCGAAGGCCTCGGGGAGATCCATCGCCTCCAGGTCGCCGATCACCAGCCGCTCCAGGTGGGGCCGCGCCTCCTCGGCGGCCTCGGCGTCGAACTCGACGCCGGAGACCGTGCAGCCGCGCTCGACCAGGGCCTGGGCCAGGTAGCCGGTCGCACAGCCCACGTCGAGGACGCGCTTGCTCCCACCGACCAGCTCCACCATCAGGGTGTGGCTGTTGTTGCGATTCGAGAGATCGACGTCGGTGTCGTACCGGGGACCGTCCATTCGTTGGCGCCAACCCTACCTGCGAGCGGGATCGGGAACGGTTGAGCCCCCCTCCAGGCGGCGCCGTACCACTCCCGCGGCCGGAGCGGGTGCGGGCCCCGAAGACGGCCCTCGGCCGGCGAACTGGTGACCGAAATGGGGGTCCCAGCCCCCGTTTCGGTCACCAGTTCGCCCGGGGCGCTACGGCCGGTCGGCGATGTAGAGGCTGTTGAAGCCCATCACGAAGCGCTGGCGGACGACGTTGCGGAAGCCGGCGTCCTCGAGGATGTGGCGGACGAGGTCCTCGGACATCCCGAGCAGCTCGTCGGAGTGGTCGATGTGGCGCTGGAAGTGGTCGGGGTCGTTGGCCCGCCGCAGCCAGTGGATGAACCGGCCGAGGGTGGGCGTGATCATGGTCACGAGCAGCCGGCCGCCCGGGCGCAGCACGCGGAAGGCGTCGCGCACCGACGCCTGGCGGTTGGGGATGTGGTTCAGGCAGGCCAGGTAGCTGACGGTGTCGAACGCGCCGTCGTGAAAGGGCAGCTGGGCCGCGTCGCCGATCTGGACGTCGCAGCCCTCCCAGCGCACGACGTCGACCCCCACGCCGTTGCCGTAGCTGCGGACGAAGTTGTTGGCCCCGCAGCCGACGTCGAGCACCCGGCCCCGGGCGTGGGTGAGGGCCATGATGACCCGCTCGTCGTCGATGGGGACGAGCCCCAAGCGGGCCGAACGCTCACGGGAGAGGAGGGAGAGGAGCGGGAAGGCGGCCCGGCTGGCCAGCGTCTTGCCCTTCGACGGGATCTCGACGACGGCCTTCTCGTAGTAGCGGACCGGCTGGTCGGTTTGGGTCATCCGGGGGGCAACTCTAGGCGGGCGGCCCGGCGGCGGCCGTGGTACCAGGGGCCCAGCCAGGCCACCACGAGGCCCAGGAACGCCGGGGCGGCGACCGCGGACCCGACCAGGAAGCTGCGGGGCATGTACGACAGGACCACGGTGTGGCGCCCGGGCGGGACGAAGACGCCCGCCAGGGCGCCGTCCACCGCCACCAGCTCGGCCGGCTCGCCGTCGATGCGGGCGCTCCACCCGGCGGCCAGGTCCTGGGACACGACCAGCAGCGACGTGGCGTCGCCCTCTACCACCGCCCGCGCCGAGTTGTCGACCACCTCGGAGGACACGACTACCGGTTCGGCGCCCGGGCCGGAGCCCGGCCGTTCCTCGCCGACGTAGGCGACCACGCCGGCGTCCTCGGCAGGGCGGGCGGCGACCCACGCCAGCAGCTGCTCCTGGTCCGGGAAGGCCCGCCACCGGCGGTGGGCGCTCACCAGCGGCCATGCGGAGGGCCGCTCGTAGATCCAGGCCTGCTCGGTCGACGCCAGCCGGATGGCCTGGCCCGGGTCCTCGATGAGCAGCTGGCGGGCCACGCGGGGCCCCGTCATCCCGGCCTGGACCGCGCACCCCGGCTCGTCGGCGGTGACCACCAGCCGGTACGGGTCGCCGGCGGCCAGCTCCCGGCCGAGGATGGCGAAACCGGTCCAGCCGCCCCCCACGTCGAACCCCGCCCGGGTGGTGGAGGCCAGCACCCGCCCCCGGCTCTCCAGCGACAGGCGGACGGCGGCCCGCCGGCAGCCCTCCCCTGCGCGCAGAGGGACGTAGACGCCGTTGAGCGGCCCGGGCGCCACCCCCGACATGGCGGCGTCGGCCAGGCCGTCGACGGGGACCCAGCGGTCCCAGCTCAGGTCGGCGTCGTCGGCCACCCGCCCGAAGGGCAGCTCGTCGGTCCCCTCCACGAAGTAGCGCACGGCCAGGTGGTCGAGCAGGGGCGAGGTGAGGTTCCACTCGTCCCGCCGCATGCTGATCTTCAGGGCGTCGTGCCGGAAGGCCTGGGGATTGAAGGCCCGGATCATCGTCCGCAGCTCCTGGGAGCGCAGGGCCACGCCCCGCAGGTCGGGGAGGTCGAGGGCCTGGCCGGCGTTCGGGTAGAAGTGGAACCCGGTGCCGGCGAACCGGTAGCGGTCGTCGAGCAGCTCCCGCAGCGCCCGGTGGCCGGCCACCTCCCCGTAGAAGTCGCCGATCGGCGCCTCGGGCGTGAAGTGGCGCAGCGGCCACCCGAGCTGGACGAACAGGAGGGCGGCCAGCGCCACGGTGGCGCCGGTCCGCACCCGCGGCGAGGCCCGGCGGGCGGCGAGCAGGGCCACGCCGCCGGCGACCGCGGCCAGGGCGAGGGCGACCCCGAAGCCGGTGGCGACGGCCGTCAGCTGGTTGTTCTCGGACGCAGCCCGGGCGAACGCGGGCAGGTTCGAGGCGAAGCCGGCCCCGAGCACGGCCAGCGACAGGCCCCCCGCCAGCCTCGACGCCCGCGCGCCGGACTCGGCCCGACGCCGCCACCAGGCGTCGACGGCCAGGGCGCCGATGACCGCCACCGCGAAGCTGATGAGGAAGCGGGACCGCCCGATCGGGTTGCGGGCGACCCCCGGCAGCTGCGACACCACGGTCAGCAGCGGGGTCCCGAGGAAGTTGACGACGACCGCCACCACCGCCGTCCCGCAGAAGAACGGCCAGGCCCGGGCCCCCTCGGGATCCAGCCGGAGCCGGCCCAGGGCCGCGGCCAGGAGGGCGGCGGCCACGGCCAGTGCGGCGATCATCCCCACGTGCGACACGCTCTCCACCGGGTTGAGGCCGCTCCACCACGGCCCGCCCAGCGGCGGGCCGGTGGCGCTCAGGTCGAGCAGCCCGAACACCTGGATCGACGGGATGTGCCCGCCGGTCGACGCCGATCGCACCTCCAGGGTCCCCCGGTCGATCACCTCGGCCACGAACGGGACCAGGGTCACCGCGGCCAGAGCGAGGCCCCAGACCATCGCCGCCGCCGGGAGGGCGGCCCGCCGCACGGCGTCGCCCACGCCGGACGCCGCCCGCAGGATCAGCCAGGCGGCCCACGCCCCGCTGGCGTAGATGCAGTAGACCCACCCCGAGGGGAAGCCCTCGAACCAGCCCCATGCGACCAGCCCGGCCAGGATGGCGACGCCCCGCAGGCTGGGCCGGGCGTGCAGGCGGTGGACGGCCCAGAACATGGCCGGGAGCAGGAAGGCGGCCTCCACCCGGTGGATGAACACCAGGTTCACCCCGCTGAAGGTGTACGCCACCCCGGCCAGGACGGCCGGCCCCACGCCGGCGCCGAGGCGGCGGAGGAACAGGTAGGTGAAGGCCTGGGAGAACAGCAGGGCCAGGAAGATCCGGAACCCGATGGCGTACCAGGCGGGGAGGAAGAGGAACCCCACGCTGAAGGGCGACATGAGCCCACCCAGCGGGAGGATGCCGGTCGGCTGCCCGGCTGCCATCTCAGGGTCCCACCGCTGGAAGGTTCCCTGGCGGAGGGCCCGGAAGAACGACACCCGGCCGGCCAGCGACTCGGCCTGGTCGGTCTGGATGGGCGAGGTGACATGGGGCGGGCGGCCGATGGCGTCGCGGTACGGCGCCACCGGCTCCATGAGGTCCACGGCTGCGTACGTCCGCTGCCCGAGCAGGGCCTGGGGCATGAGCAGGAAGGCACAGGCGACGAACACCGCGGCCGGCAGCAGGGCCGGCCGCCCCGCTCGGGCCCGGCTCCCCGCTCCCAGGGCCGCTCGGGCCCGGCTCCCCGCTCCCAGGGCCGCTCGGGCCCGGCTCCCCGCTCCCAGGGCCGCTCGGGCCCGGGGGACGGTCTCGCGGGCCATGACGGCCGGATTCTTGCCTGCCGGCCCGGCTGTTGCCGTCCCGCCCCTCCGGTTAGCCTCCCCGCGTGCGTTGGGGCCGGCCGGTCGTCTGGGTCGCCCTCAGCTACCTGGTCGTCGGCACTGCCGCCCTGTGGCCGTCCATCCGCCCGGGCCGCACCCTGGTGCCGGCCGACCTCCTGGTCATCCAGACGCCCTATTCGGTCCTGCCCGGCATGGAGGAGCCCGACAACCTCCAGCTCTCGGACGCCACCTTCCAGTTCTTCCCGTGGTTCCACTTCATGGCGGAGGGCTTCCGGCACGGCGAGATCCGCCAGTGGAACCCGACCCTGCTCGGCGGCGTGCCGGTCACCCCCAACGGCAACGTCAGCGCCTACTACCCGCCGTCGTGGCTCGGGGGGGTGCTGTCGCCCTACGACGCCTACGACCTGTTCGTGCTGCTCCACCTGGTCATCGGCGCCCTCGGCGTCTACGTCCTGGCCCGGGCCCTGGGCGCCCGCCCGCTGCCCTCCTGGGTGGCGGGGCTGCTGGCGTTCATGGCCGCCTTCTGGGTGCACTGGTCGACCCACCTGGGCCACGTCGCCGGCATGGTCTGGGTGCCCTGGGTCCTGGCCGCCACCTGGTGGCTGCTCGAGCGCCCGTCCGGGCGGCGGGTGGCGGCCCTGGCGGGAGTGGTCGGCCTCTGGATGCTGGGCGGCAGCGCCCAGTACGTGTACTACGGCGGTCTGGCCGTCGCGGGCTGGGCGGCCGCCATCGTCGTCGGCCGGCGCGTCGTGGCCGGGATGCCGCTGGTGTGGCCGGCCCTCGCCTTCGCCCTGGCCATGTCCCTGGGCGCCCTCCTCGCCGCCCCGGTCCTCCTTCCGACGGCGGCCACGGCGGGGCAGGTGGCCCGCACCCGGGAGGCGGAGCCGCCCGAGCACGCGCCGAAGCGGGAGGTCATCCGGGCGCTCGTGCCCGACGCCACGGGCAACGCCCCCGACCGCGTCATCCACGGCTCCAACGACGAGCTGCGCATGGACTCCGCGTTCACCGGGGTCACCGCCGTCGTCCTGGCCGGGGCCGCAGCCGGGGTGGGGACGCTGGGCCGCCGCCGGCTCCTCATGCTGGCGGGCGCGGTCGCCGCCGTCGTCGTCCTCGGCTTCACCGGCCTCCCCAACCGCGCCCTCTACGACGTGCTGCCGGGCTACGACCGCTTCCGCGCCAGCTCCCGCTGGCTGTTCCTCCTCCCCGCCTTCGCCCTGCCGCTGGCCGCCCTGGGCCTGCAGGAGCTGCTGGCCGGCGGGCGCAGGGCCCGCATCGCCCTGACCGCGACCGCGGCGGCCGGCGCCTTCGCCGTCGCCGGCTGGTTCGCCTACGTCCGTACCGATGACGGGGCGCCGGTGGGCTACCTCGGCCGGCGGGCGCTCCTGGCCGCCGCCTTCCTGGTCGTCGTGGCCGCGGCCGGCTGGCTGGCCCGGTCCCGGCCGGCGCTGGCCGTCGCCGTGGTGACCGCCGCCGCCCTGGCCGAGATCGGCTTCCACACGCCCCGCTGGTTCCCATCCGTCGAGCAGGCGACGGCGTACCCCGACACCCCGGTGAGCGACATCGCCGCCACCCGCGGCGGCCGGTTCGTGCGGGTCGGCGATCGCAGCGTGTTCCCCACGTTCCCCCCCGACCTGTCGACGCGCTACGGCGCCAACGACCTCCACGGCCTGTCGGTGCTGTTCCCGAAGGACTACGACCGTTTCCTGCGCCTGGTCGACGACTACGGCCTGTACGCCGAGCAGTTCAACGTCGCCCCGCCTCTGCTTGGCGGCGACCTGCTGGACTCACCGCTGCTCGACGTGCTCGACGTGCGCACGGTCGTCGCCGAGCACGTCGTCCCCATCCCCGGCCGGTACCGCCTGATCTCCCCGCCCGGCACCCACCCGTGGGTCTACGAGCGGCCGTCGCCGGGTGGGGCGATGCTCGTGCCCGCCGCCCCCGCCACCGAGCAGCAGATGTGGGCGCGGGTTGCCGCCCCGGGTTGGGACCCTTCGGGCCCGGCGGCCGTGCCCGGTCTCGCCGGCGAAGTGGGCGGGGGTGGCGGTGCCGTCACCGCCCGGCCGGCGCCCGCCGACCGCGAGCGGTGGGAGGTCGAGTCGCCGGGCGGCGGGTTCCTCCGCGTGGGCAGCCGCTGGGACCCCGGATGGTCGGCCACCGTGGACGGCCGTCGGGCGGAGGTGCACAAGGCCGACGGGATCTTCCGGGGCGTGGTCGTCCCGCCCGGGGCCCACACCGTGCGCTTCACCTACCGCAACCACGACGAGATGCGGGGCCGGCTGCTGGCCGCCGCGGCCATGCTCGTGCTCGCCGGGCTCCTCGTGCCGTGGCCCCGGAAACCACGGCGCGGCGTCAACCTCGGAGCCTCCGTGAGCGTCTAGAAGGGGTGGGCGGCTATGGTGACGGCGCCCCGAAGGCGGCTGGCATACGCCTGGGTCCCCTGGTGCGGTCATCCTGATCGCCTGTGAGGGGGGCCTCGGCTCGAGCAGAGGAGACGGGATTGAGGAAGCGGAACGTGCTGGCAGCGCTTGCCGCAGCGGTGATGCTGCTGCCGCTGTTCGCCACGGCTGGGCCGGTGGCCGCGCAGACGACACTGAACTTCAGCTTCACACCGACGTCTGGGCCTCCCGGGCAGATCGTCACCTTCACCGGCACGGGATGCCCGCCGTCTGATTCCCTCGACGGCCTGGTCTTCCTCACCAGGGGCGGCTCGAACTTCAAGGAAACAGAGTTCACCTCGAACTCCGCCGGGGAGTTCACCGCCCAGCTCAACACCTCGGGGTTGGCCGACGGCGAGTACACCACCTTCGCCGTGTGCACGAGCACGTCCACCGGCGGGCCCGGGGAGACCTACACCGTGGCCACGCCCCCGGTGCCCGGCTCCACGTACTTCCCCCTCACGCCTGGCCGGGTGCTCGACACCCGCACCGGAACGGGCACGGGCGGCGTCGTCAACCCGATCGGCGCCGGCGGCCAGCTCGACGTGACGGTCACCGGCACCCAGGGCGTGCCGGCCGACGGTGTCACCGCGGTCGCCCTCAACGTGGTGGCCACCAACGCCTCCGGTCCCGCCAGCTTCCTCACGGTGTGGCCGACCGGCCAGCCCCGGCCGCTGGCCTCGAACCTGAACTTCGTGCCCGGGGTCTCGGTGCCCAACCTGGTCATCGCCCGGGTCGGCGTCGGCGGCAAGGTCTCGATGTTCAACAACGCGGGCAGCATCGACGTGGCCGCCGACGTCCAGGGCTACTTCCTCGGTGACTCCAGCGGCTCCACCTACGTGCCCCTCGTGCCCGCCCGGGTCCTCGACACCCGGACCGGCACCGGCGGCACCTCGTCGCCCGTGGGCCCCGGTGGCACCATCCAGCTCAAGGTCACCGACGCCGGAGGGGTTCCCGCCGCCGGCGGCACCGCCGTCGCCCTCAACGTGACCGCCACCAACGTGAGCGGCGCCGAGAGCTTCCTCACCGTGTACCCCACCGGCCAGACCCGGCCCCTGGCGTCCAACCTCAACTTCATCGCCGGGCAGACGGTGCCCAACCTGGTCATCGCAAGGGTCGGTGAGAACGGGCAGATCTCGATCTTCAACAACGTCGGCACCGTCGACGTGGTGGCCGACACCCAGGGGTACTTCGCGGCGCCGGTCACCGGCGAGACGCCCCTTCCGGGTGCCCGGTACATCTCGTCGTCGCCGGCCCGCATCCTGGACACCCGCATCGGGCTCGGCACCCCCGGCGGGGCCCAGGGCCAGCTCGGCACCAACGGTGTCATCGACCTGCAGGTCACCGGCGCCGGCGGCGTGCCGGCCAACGCCTCCTCCGTCGTGCTCAACGTCACCGCGGCGGACTCACCCGGCCCGGACAGCTTCCTCACCGTGTGGCCCACCGGCAGCCCCCGGCCGCTGGCCTCGAACCTGAACTTCGTGGCCGGCCAGACCGTGCCCAACCTGGTCATCGCCAAGATCGGGGTGGGCGGCAAGGTGTCGATCTTCAACAACCTCGGCTCCACGGTCGTCGTCGCCGACGTCCAGGGCTGGTTCATACCCTGACGCAGCGCTCCGGCAGCGGGCTGGTCCCGCTGCCGGAGATCGCCTCACGCCCCGGGCGGAAGCGGCGGCTGCAGGTGGACGACGCGCGTCCGGGTCAGCTCGTCGAGCAGCTCCGGCCCGTAGCCGAAGCCGTTGCCTGACGCGCCGTGCGGGGTCGCCGCCCCGCCGGGCGCGCCGCCGAACACGGCGTTGACCTTCACCGTTCCCACCCGCAGCTCGCGGGCGGCCCGGAGCGCGTGGGCCATGTCCGGCGTGAGCACCACCGCGGCCAGCCCGTACGGCGTGGCGTCGGCCAGCACCAGGGCCTCCTCGAACGACGGCACGACCTGCACCGCCGCCACCGGGCCGAAGGTCTCCTCCTCGACCACGGCCATGCCCGGCCGGACGCCAGCGAGCACCGTGGGCGGGTAGAACCAGCCGGGACCCTCGAGAGGGGTGCCGCCACAGAGCGCGTCGGCGCCGGCGTCCACCGCCGCCCGGACGTGCGCGGCGACCACCGCCCGCTGGCGGGCGTCGATCAGTGGGCCCATGTCCGTGGACGGGTCCGTACCCGGACCGACCTTTAGCGCCTTGGCCCGGGTGACGAGCTCGTCGAGGAACCGGTCGGCGACGGCCGCGTGCACGTAGATGCGCTCGACCGACGTGCAGATCTGGCCGGCGTTGGCGAAGCAGCCGATGGCGGCCTGCTCGGCCGCCCACGCCGGATCGACGCCGGCGTCGACGATCATGGCGTCCTTGCCCCCCAACTCCAGGAGCGCCTTCGCGCCCCGTGCCGCGCAGGCCGCGGCCACCGAGCGGCCAGTGGCCACGGATCCCACGTGGACCACGACGTCGACCTCGGCGTGGGCGGCCAGGGCGGCACCGAGGCTGCCGTCGCCGGCACCGAACTGCAGGACGCCTGCGGGCAGCTCCTCGTTGAGCAGCCGGATGACCTCGGCCGTGGCCAGGGGTGTCTTCTCGCTGGGCTTGCAGATCACCGTGTTGCCGACCACCAGATTCGCTGCGACCTGGGCGCAGGCGATGGCCACCGGGTCGTTCCACGGCAGGCACAGGGCGGCGACACCGCGGCTGACCGGGAGCATCGTGTCCGAGGCGGCCCATGCGCCCTGGAGGGCCCGGCCCCGGTGCAGCGGCCCGAGTTCGGCGTACTGCTCGATCGCTCCGATGCCTGCGTCCACGCCGCCTCGCGAGTCACCGAGGGGCTTGCCGCCTTCCCGCGTCTGCAGCAGGGCCAGCTCGTCGGCGGCGGCGCGCAGGCGACCGGCCCCGGCCTTGAGCCGGCTACCCCGGGCCGCGGGGTCGAGACGGTCCCAGCCGGGGTGCGCGGCCCGGGCGGTGGCGACGAGGCTACCGGCGTCGGAGCAGGTGAGCCGGGCGAGGAGCTCCCCGGTCGCGGGGTCGTGCACGAGGGTTTCGGCCATGGTGGTCCCCTTCCCCGAACGGGCGCGGGCGACGCCGACCGGCCCGGATTTGGCCGACGAGGCCCGAACCGGCCTAGGGTCTGGCCTGTCATCCGTACCAAGCACCACCACGGGCACGCTCCATCAGGGCCCGCGGTGTACGGACCGGCCTCCGATGGCGCGGGATCTGGGGAGCCGGCGTGTCCGTGCCGGAGGAAGGAGACCGTTCCTGTACGACCGTGAAGGTGCACGAGGCGCAGTCCGGGCGTCACCCGAGCCACGGGTTGCGACCGACGGCTTCGGGGGACGTCTCCATCATGGATCTCGACACCGCACGCGGCCCCGGCCAGGCGCGGTGAGCGTCCTCGGTGGGTGCTGGCCCGCGATCCGAGGCGTGTTCACGGCCGTGCCCCTCGACGCCCCTCCAACGCCCCCCGTGCCGCTCGAGCCCGACGAAGGCTTCGGCACCCGCCTCACGGCGCACCTGCGGCGACGTCCGGGGCGGCTGGTGGCCGCCTGCGTGGCGACCGTCCTGGGCCCGGCCGTCGTCGCCCAGGCCGGGTCAGTCCACTCCCAACCGGCACTCGAGACCCCGGCCGTGCTGCCCTCGCCCCCGGTACCGGCGCCGGTCCCGGGCGACGGCATGACGTGGCTCCCGGTGGCCAGGCAGGCGGCGGCCACGTGCCCCGGCCTCCCGTCGACCGTCCTGATCGCCATCGGCCACGTCGAGAGCCGCCTCGGCCTGCACCTCGGGCCGTCGTCGGCGGGGGCCGTGGGGCCCATGCAGTTCCTGCCCGCGACGTGGGCGGCCTACGCCGCCGATGGGGATGGAGACGGCCGAACCGACGTGATGAACCCCGCCGACGCCATGCACGGCGCAGCACGGCTCCTGTGCGCGAACGGTGGCGCGGACCCGGATCACCTGAGGTCGGCCCTCTGGAACTACAACCGCTCCGACGACTACGTCCGCCACGTGATGGCGCTGGCCCGCTTGCTGCCGGCCGGCACGTAGTAGGCAGGCTTCGCCTGGGGTGCGGGCTGTAGCCTGCACGCCAGTGACCACGGGTGCCGGGGAGGGCGGCAGGCGTCCGTCGTTGCTCCGCCGATGGCCGCTGATCTGGGCGGTGGTGGGCTACCTGCTGGTCGGGACCGTGGCGCTCTGGCCGTCGATCCGGCCCGGTCGCACGCTGGTCGCCGCCGACCTGCTCGCCCTGCATCCGCCGTACTCCGATCTCCCCGACCAGCAGGACGTTCACAACGTCCTCCTGTCGGACTCGCCGTACCAGTTCTTCCCGTGGCTCACGTTCACGGGCGACGCCATCCGGAGCGGCCAGCTGCCGCAGTGGAACCCGAAGCTCGTCGGGGGGCTGCCGGTCACGCCGAACGGCTTCGTCAACGTCTACTACCCACCCACCTGGCTGACCGCGGTCCTCGCGCCCTTCGACGCGTACAACGTCTTCGTGCTGCTGCACCTGGTCCTCGGCGCGCTGGGCGTCTACGTCCTCGCCCGCACGCTTGGGGCAGGGCCGGTCCCGGCGTGGGTCGGCGGGCTGCTCGTGTTCAGCGCCGAGTTCTGGGTCCACTGGTCGACGCACCTCCTCCATGTCGCCGGCATGGTGTGGCTGCCGTGGGCCCTGGCTGCCACCAAGGCCGTCGTCGACAGACCCTCGCCGAGGCGGGTTGGCGGCCTGGCCGCGGTCTTCGGCCTCTGGTGGCTGGGGGCCAACCCGCAGTACGCGTACTACGGGACGTTGATGATGGGCGCCTGGGCCGCCGCCCTTCTCGTCCATCGCCGGGTCACCGGCGCCGGTTCCGCCCTCCGCGCCGCGGCGGGCATCGGCGCCGGGGTCGCCCTGGGCGTGGCCCTCGCCGCCCCCATCCTCCTGCCGACCGTCTCACGGTCGGGGCAGATCCTGCGCGAGCGCGAGGAGCAGGCGTCCACCGGGCACACACCGGGCCGCCAGGCGATCAGGCTGCTCGTGCCGGACGCCTACGGCAACGCCCGCGACGGCATCTACTTCCGATCCGACATCGAGCTGGAGATGGACTCCCCGTTCATGGGCGTGGCCGCCATCGTCCTGTGTGCGGCGTGCATCGGGTCCACCGACCGGCGGGCGTGGTTCCTCCTCGCAGGGGTGGGCGCCGTCCTCGTCCTCGCGTTCACGGGCCTGCCCCACCGGCTCTTCCACGCTGTCGTCCCGGGCTACGACCGCTTCCGGGTGAACTCCCGCTGGCTGTCGGTGCTGCCCGCGCTGGTGGCGCCACTGGCCGCCGTGGGCCTGGATCGGGTCGTGCGCGGCGACCGGCGTTCCAAATGGGGTGTGGCCGCTGCCGGAGGGGTGGCCGCCACGGCCGTGGTGACCTGGTTCTACTCGGTCAGGGGGTTCGCCGATGCGCCCGAGGAGTACTTCTGGCGCCAGGGCCGGACGGCATTCGTCCTGGTGGTGCTGGCCTCCGCCGGGGCGCTCGTGGCCGCCCGCCGGCCCCGGGTGGGCATCGGCCTGCTGCTCGCGGTCATCCTCTTCGAGGTCAGCCGGGTGCCGACCCAGTGGTATCCCTCCGTGGACGAGGCCCGCGCCTACCCGTCCGTGGCCGTCGCCGACATCTCCGAGGACCGGGGTGGTCGGCTCATCCATGTCGGCGAGCGGACGCAGTCCCCGCCGTACGCCCCCAACCTGCCGATGGTCTCCGGAGGTGCGGACAGCCAGGGCCAGACCGTGCTGTTCCCCCGGGACTACGACCGCTTCCTCCGCCTCGTGGACGACTACGGCGACCTGGCCAAGACCGTGAACACGCCGCCACCGCTCGCCGACGCCAGCCTCCTCTCGAGCCGCCTGCTCGACGTGCTCGACGTGCGGACGGTGATCGCTCCCCCCGACGTGGCGGTGCCGGCCCGGTACCCGCTGCTGCAGCCCGGCAATCCGAACGTCTACGCCCGGGCGTCGCTCGGTCCGGCGGTCCTCGTTCCCTCGGCGCGTCCGGCGAGCCACGACGAGATGTGGCGCCACGTTGCCGACGCGGCATGGGATCCGGCGGCGACATCGGCGGTGATCGGGCTGCGCCAGCCGGTGGCCGGCGGGCCGGGGACGGTCGTCGGCGGGGCCACCGACCGCCCGGAGCGCGAGCTGTGGGAGGTCGACGCCCCGCAGGGCGGCTTCCTCCGGGTCAGCGGGAACTGGGACCGCGGGTGGTCGGCGCGGGTCGACGGGCGCCGGCAGCCCGTCTTGCGGGCCGACGGCGTCTTCCGGGGCGTCGCCGTCGGCCCCGGGCGACATGTCGTGGAGTTCACCTACGAGAACGTCGACGAGGCCCGGGGCAGGCTGGTCGGCGTGGCCGCCCTGTTGGTGACGGCGCTCCTGACCGTGGCCACGCCCGCGTGGCGCGCCGCTGTTGCCCGCACCCGCCGCGGAAGACCAGACTCCAGCCGTGGCGACGAATCGGCGCAAGACCATTGATCGTGACCCCTGCCTGTCCGTGGTCATGCCGTGTTACAACGAGGTCGACACGCTGGCGGGCGCGGTCGAGCGGGTGCTCGAGTCCCCGTACCCCCGGGAGGTCATCGTCGTCGACGACGGTTCGACCGACGGAAGCCTCGACGTGGCCCGCAAGATCGACGACGACCGCGTGATCGTGGTCGCCCTCGAGCGCAACCACGGCAAGGGGGCGGCGCTCCGAGCCGGATTCGCCCGGGCGACGTCGCCCTTCGTGGTCATCCAGGACGCCGACCTGGAGTACGACCCGGCCGACTACGAGATCCTCCTCGAACCCCTCCTCGACGACCGGGCCGACGTGGTCTACGGATCCCGGTTCATGGGCGGGGAGCCCCACCGCGTCCTGCACTTCTGGCACTCCGTGGGCAACAAGTTCCTCACCCTGCTGTCGAACGCGATGACCGACCTCAACCTCACCGACATGGAGACCGGCTACAAGGCGTTCCGAATCGAGGCGCTCAAGAGCATGACGCTCGAGGAGGACCGCTTCGGCGTCGAACCGGAGATCACGGCCAAGGTGGCGGCCGGCAACTGGCGGGTCTACGAGGTCGGCATCTCCTACTCGGGCCGCACGTACGCGCAGGGCAAGAAGATCGGTTGGAAGGACGGCGTGCGGGCGCTGGTCTGCATCCTCAAGTACTCGCCGCCCGGCACCCGCGTGCGCGAACTCGGTCGCCGGTGAGGCCAATCGCCAACGTCCCCTGACGGACCTAGATCGTCCCGTTCTCCACGGCGCGGGCGATCCAGGGGATGACCTCGTCGAGGATGGCGTCGAGCGGCGTGGTGGCCTCGAAGCCGAGCACCCGCCTGGCCTTCTCGGTGGACGGCACCCGGCGCTGCACGTCGTGCTCGTAGGGGTCGTCGGAGACGTACCGGAACGCCACGCCGGGCCCCTTGAGCTTGCGCCAGATGGCCTCGGCCAGCTCGAGGACCGTGGTCGAGGTCGCCGTCGACAGGTTGAAGTCCTCGTTGGTCGCGTCCGGATGCTCCATGGCGGTGACGATGCCCCTGGCCAGGTCGCCGCCGTAGGTGTAGTGGCGGACCTGGGAGCCGTCGCCCAGGATGTGGAGCGGGTCCTGGCCCTTGAGCACCTTCTGGACCAGGTCGGGGACGACGTGGCTCATGGCCAGCTTCACGTTGCCCGAGAGCACCTCCACCTCTCCCAGGGCCCGGCCCTCGCCCACGCCGACGCAGTTGAACGGCCGGACGATGGTGTACGGCAGCTGGTACTGGTCCCAGGCCGCCCTGGCGAAGTACTCCACGGCCAGCTTCTGGAACCCGTAGGACGACAGGGGCGGCGGCACCTCGCGCTCCTGGCCCTCGTAGGACGGCCAGGAGCCGGCCGACTCGAAGACCATCGACGACGACATGTAGGTGACCTTCCGCAGCCGCCCGGCCCGGTGGGCGGCGATGGCGGCGTCGCAGCTGGCCGCGGTGATGCGCTCGTTGGCGGCCAGCAGGTCGTAGGCGTAGGCGTGGAAGTACGAGATGCCTCCGATGAGAGCGGCCCCGGCGATGAAGTGGTCGCAGTCCATCAGCAGCGTGGTCATCAGCTCGACGTCGCGGCAGTCGCCCTCGACCAGCTCGTACCCGGGGTGGTCGTCGAAGGACTTGGCCACCCTCCCGTACTTGGAGAGGTTGTCGACGCCGACCACCGAATGGCCTCGGGCCAGCAGCTCCTCGACCACGTAGCCGCCGATGAAGCCCTGGGCCCCGCTGACGAGCACTCTCACGAGACGGTCCTTCCGGTACGCCGGTTGAGCTCCTCGAGGGTCAGCTTCGGCCCGAATGCGAAGAAGTACCAGCGGAGGTAGCGGGACAGCCAGGCGGCGACCTTGAAGCTGGAGACGCCCTGGGTGCGATCGAGCCAGATGGTGGGCAGCTCGGCGACCGGCTTGCGCAGCCGCCGGGCCTTGGCCACCAGCTCGAGCCCCATCTCGAACCCGGCATCGGCCTGGATGCCCACGTCCTCGATGAACGCCTTGGAGTAGGCCTTGAACGAGTTGGTCGCGTCGTGGGTGCCGACCCGCGCGAACCAGCACAGGGTGAGCCCGGCGGTCTTCGACATGGTGCGCTTCAGCGTCGGCACGCCGACCTGCTGGCCCCCCCGGGAGTACCGGGAGGCGGCGGCGACGACCACGCCCCGCTCGACCAGCCGGGCCAGGGCGTCGATCTGCTGGGGGTCGTCGCAGCCGTCGGCCATGGTGACCACCACCACCGGCGCCGCGGCCCGGTCGACGCCGAACCGAATGGCGTCGGCGGGACCCCGGCCGTAGGTGTTGTGCACCGGCAGCACACGGGGCTCGGCCTCGGCGTACTTCTCCAGCCACGGCACGGTGGTGTCCTCAGGCGAGTCGAACACCACCAGCACCTCGCACGGCAGTGTCACCCCTTCGAGGACGCGGTCAAGGCAGGCCACGATGCCGCTGCCTTCGTCGTGCACCGGGATGAGGATCGAGACCCGTGGTTGCCCCCGGCCCGATCCGATCAAACAGCCACCCCGTTGCCGTAGAGGTCCCAGATGTCGACGACCGGCTGGCGGGGCCGGAGACCGGCGTAGGCGCCGTGGGGGGCGCCGACCACGAGGAGGTCGGCGCGGGCGAGGACGTCGTCGAGCGGCAGTAGCTCGGGGTCGGTCTTCACGTGCGGGTCGGTGGTCAGCACCCCGGCCGCCTTGAACCGGAGGATGCGCTTGAGCTTGTAGGCGAGGCTGTCCCTGGCGTCGTCGGAGTCGGCCTTGAAGCTCATGCCCAGGATGCCGACGGTCATGGTGGGCAGGTCGTAGCGCTGCTCGAGCCGGTGGACCACGTACAGCGGCAGCCCCTCGTTGACCATCATCGCCGCGTGGCCGAGGGTGAAGTTGTTGTTGTTGAAGGCGGCCAGCTGCATGGTGTCCTTCAGCAGGCACGGCCCGGCTGCGAACCCGGCGCCGGGCAGGTCGGCCGCCCGCGGGTAGTCGTAGGCCATGGCGCCCCGGATCCGCTCGAAGTCCAGGCCGAAGTCGTTGGCGATCATGTACAGCTGGTTGGCGATGGCGAAGCGGATGTAGCGCCAGGTGTTGGTGAAGAGCTTGGCCAGCTCCGCTTCCTCGGGCGAGAGCGGCACCACCTCGGCGGTGAGGGTGTGGAACAGCTTCGCCGACCGCTCCATGGCCCGGTCGGACCTCGCCGCCACGAGCTGGGGCAGCTCGAAGAGCTCGGTCATGGCCTTGCCCTCGGCGATGCGCTCCGGACAGAACGCCACGTCGACGTCCTTGCCCAGGTCGGCGACGAGCCGCTCGACGAGGGCGGTCACGCCGGGATACAGGGTGCTGCGCAGCACGAGCAACTGGCCGTCGCGCAGGTGGTCCGCCACCGCGGCCACTGCCGACGGCACGACGTGGGGCTCGGGGTTGAGGTGCTCGTCGACCGGCGTGCCGACCACGATCACCACGTGCTCGGCCTCGGCCACACAGGAGGGGTCGGTGGTGGCGTCGAGGGTTCGGTTGGCCACTCGCCGCATGACCTCGCCGGCACCCGGCTCGTCGAAGGGCAGGCGGCCCTCGTTCACGCACGCGACCACGGCGGGGTTGATGTCGAAGAGGGTCACTCGGAGCCCGCGGTCGGCGAAGGCCAGCCCCAGAGGTAAACCGACCCGCCCACAGCCCCCGATGACGACGACGTCTCGGCTGAAATCGTGGATGCGGAACGATACCCCCGAGCCATCGGGCATGATGCGTCGATGGCCAGCTGGGATGAGGTGGAGGCCGCCGCCCCGGAGCTGGCGGCCCAGGTCCGGCGGTGCTTCGCCATCCGCAAGCACGCTACGCTGGCGACCCTCCGCAAGGACGGGTCGCCCCGGATCAGCGGGACGGAGGTGGAGTTCGGCGAGGACGGCAACGTCTACCTCGGGATGATGTCCGGCTCGCGCAAGGCGCTGGACCTGCGCCGCGATCCCCGCCTGGCCCTGCACTGCCCCACCGAGGACGCCCCCGAGGGGGACCCCTCGGCATGGATCGGCGACGCCAAGATCGCCGGCCGGGGGGTGGAAGAACCGGCCCAGGGCCCGAGCGGCCCGGAGAGCGGGGTGGAGGGCCCGAGCGGCCCGGAGAGCGGGGTGGAGGGCCCGAGCGGCCCGGAGAGCGGGGTGGAGGGCCCGAGCGGCCCGGAGAGCGGGGTGGAGGGCCCGAGCGGCCCGGAGAGCGGGGTGGAGGGCGGCCACCGCTTCCGGATCGACATCACCGAGGTCGTGCACACCGCGGTGCGGGGCGACCGGCTCGTCATCCGGTCGTGGCACCCCGACCGGGGGCTCCGGACGCGGGAACGGCAGTGATCGCCGCCCTCTGCGGGGGCGTCGGCGCGGCCCGCTTCCTGCGAGGGCTGGTGGAGGTGGTGGACCCCGGGGAGGTGACCGCCATCGTCAACACCGGCGACGACGTGGTGCTGCACGGGCTCCACGTCAGCCCCGACCTGGACACGGTCACCTACACCCTCGCCGGCGCGGTGAGCCAGGAACGGGGCTGGGGGCTGGAGGGCGAGACGTGGGCGGCGATGGACGCGCTGCGCCGGTACCCGTCGAGCCTGGCCTGGTTCAGCCTGGGCGACCGCGACCTGGCCACCCACCTGTTCCGGACCCAGCGCCTGCGGGAGGGCGCCTCGCTCTCCACGCTGACCGCGGAGGTCGCGGCCGCCTGGGGCGTCGGGGTGACGGTGCTGCCGGTCACCGACGACCGGCTCGAGACCCTCATGGACGTGGCCGGCGAGGGGGAGATCGGCTTCCAGGACTACTTCGTGCGCCGCCGCCACGCGGTGGCCGTCCGGGCCGTGCGGTTCCGGGGCGCGGGGGCGTCGAAGCCGGCACCCGGCGTGCTCGACGCCCTCGCCGACGCCGAGGTGGTCGTGGTGTGCCCGTCGAACCCCATCGTGTCCATCGGGCCGCTGCTCGCCGTCCCCGGCGTCCGCGATGCCGTGGCCGCAGTCCGGGAGCGGGTCGTCGCCGTGTCGCCCATCGTCGCCGGCGCCGCCCTCAAGGGGCCGGCCGACCGGCTGCTGGCCGAGCTGGGCCACGAGGTGTCGGTCGTGGGCGTGGCCCGCCTGTACGCCGGCCTGGCCGCGACGCTCGTGGTCGACGAGGCCGATGCCGCCCTGGCCGGCGCGGTGGAGGCCGAGGGGATGCGATGCGTGGTCGCCCCCACCGTCATGCGGGGCCCGGCCGAGGCCGCGGCGCTGGCCCGGGTGGTGCTGGGCGCGGCGTGAGGCGCCTCGAGATCGTCGCCGTCGAAGGCCTGCCCGAGATCCGCCCGGGCGACCGCCTGGCCCCCCTCCTGGCCCGGTGCGCCGACTTGGCCGACGGCGACGTGGTGGTCGTCACCCAGAAGGTGGTGTCCAAGGCCGAGGGCCGGATGGTGGCGGTCGACCCGGGCGACCCGGCCGCGCTGGCCGCGTTGATCGAGAAGGAGTCGGTGCGGGTCCTCCGCCGGCGGGGCGACCTGGTCATCAGCGAGACCGGAGCCGGCTTCGTGTGCGCCAACGCGGGCGTCGACCGGTCGAACGTCCCGGACGGCTACGTGACCCTGCTCCCCCTCGACGCCGACCGGTCGGCCCGGCGTATCCGCGACGGCCTGCGGGCCTCGGCGGGGGTCGAGGTGGGCGTGATCGTGTCGGACACCTTCGGGCGGCCGTGGCGCAGGGGCGTCACCGACGTGGCCATCGGCTGCGCCGGCATCGCCGCGGTGGTCGACCTTCGCGGCACCGCCGACGCGCTGGGCCGCACCCTGGAGGTCACCGAGGTGGCGGTGGCCGACGAGCTGGCCGCCGCAGCCGAGCTGGTGATGGGCAAGGCCACGGGCGTGGCCGCGGCCGTCCTCAGGGGCGTCGACCCCTCGTGGTTCCGCGCCGCATCGGTGCGGGCCGAGATCGTGCGCACGCCGGGCGAGGACCTGTTCCGCTGATGGTCAGCGGGCGCTCAGGTCCAGTAGGAGATGCTCACCGTGACCAACGTCAGGGCTGGCGTGGCATCGGTGCGATGGATGTCGACCCGGAGGAGGTCGTTGCCATCGACGGCGGACAGGAAGCACACATCTGTCGCGTGTCGCTGGACGCTGACGCCGAACCAGGCGGACACCGCCTGCTGCAACGACGGGCAGGCGGCTGCCGGATCCTCCGCCGTCGTCCATTGCCTCGCCACCATGTAGTCGCCCGAGACGACCGTTGCGGGCTCGACGGAGGCGAAGCCGGCCGGAGGTTGCAGCGCACGGAGGCGGTCGGCACACCGCCGATCGAGCTCGGCCTCGCTCGGCCCCTGCAGCGTGAAGGCGGCGCCCAGGGACAGGAGGATCAGGGCGACAAAAGGCGCCGGCACCCAACGCGGCGCGGACCTCCTGGGGAAGGCCAACCACCACGCCACCGCGCCGGCGCCTGCCGCGATCACCACCACCAGGCACGGCACGATCAGGGGGCGATACAGCTCGGCTTCGACCTGCTGGTCGTATTCGGCGAAGAAGACGACCTGGCTGCCGACACCGGCAACGAGGCCGATCAACGCCAGCCCGCCGAAGGCCAGCAGGGCCGTCCCGTAGACGCGGCGGGGCCAGTCGCTCCCCATGCCGTCGAGCGGGACGGGCGTCGATTCGAACGTGTTGGCCACGGTGTCATGATCGGCCCGAACACCGCGCCGGTAAATGGGGGTTTGCCCTCATCGTGGCCGCGGCCCGAGGCGAGGCGAGCGGCGACATGCGGTCTCAGTGGCAGCGCAAGGCGTGGACGGCGGCCGGGCCGACGCTCAGCGGGAAGCGAACCAGCGGAGGACCTCGGCGGTCCCCTCTTCGAGGGTGGTCCACGACTTCCAGCCCAGGTGGATCTCCGCTCGGGCCGGGTCGAGGGAAGACCGGGCCAGCTCCCCGGTCCGGGGGGGCGCGTAGATCGCCGGCTCGGTGGTGCCGGCGGCGGCGGCCATGGTCTCGTACAGCCGGTTGACCGAGGTCTCGGCGCCCGTCCCGATGTTCATGAGGAGGCCGCTGCCCTTGTGGGCGGCCCGGGCGAAGGCGTCGACCACGTCGTCCACGTAGACGAAGTCCCGGGTCTGCTCGCCGTCACCGAAGATCGTGCACGGCTTCCCACCCAGCAGGCGCCCGGCGAAGATGGCGACCACGCCGGCCTCACCGTGCGGATCCTGGCGGGGGCCGTACACGTTGGCCAGGGCGAGGGCGGTGAACTCGATCCCGTGCAGCTCGCGGTAGGCGGCCAGGTAGTCGCCGGCCGCCTTCTTGGCCACCCCGTAGGGCGACAGCGGCCGCTGCGGGTGCGACTCGCTGACCGGCAGCTTCTGCGGCTCGCCGTACAGGGTGCCGCCGCTGGCCGCGAAGACCACCTTGCGGGTCCCGGCGGCCCGGGCGCCCTCCAGGACGTTCAGCGTGCCCAGGATGTTGACCTGGGCGTCGAACACCGGCCGCTCCACCGACACCCGCACGTCGGCCTGGGCGGCCAGGTGGAAGACGACCTCCGGGCGGCGGTGGGCGACGAGGTCGACCACATCGGCCTCGCGGATGTCGAGGCGGTGGAACGTCAGCTCGTAGCCGGGCGTGGCCCGGGCGTCGGCCAGGTTGGCCAGGTTGCCGCTCGACAGGTCGTCGACCACGTCGACCGCGTGGCCCTCGGCCAGCAGCCGGTCGACGAGCGTGGAGCCGATGAAGCCGGCGCCCCCGGTGACGAGCGCCCTCACTCGGGGGTCTCCGGGAGGCGGGCCCCGTCGAGGCGGGCGCCGGCGCCGACCGCGTACCCGTCGCCGAGCACCGACAGGTTCGTCACCTCGGCCCCCCTGCCGACGGTGGCGCCCCGGCCGACGATGGACCGCCTGACCACCGCCCCCTCGCCGACGTGGGCGCCGGGGAGGAGGACCGAATCCTGCACCTGGGCGCCGGCGTCGATCCGGGAGCCGCCGCCGACCACCGAGCCCTCCACGCACGCGCCCTCGGCGACCACGGCGCCCTCGCCGATCACCGCAGGTCCCCGCACGCCCTCCGGCACCGTCGCCGCCCCGATCGTCCACACACCGTTCGCGGTCAGGCGGGCGCCCGGCGCCGGCGGGCCGGGGCGGCGGCCGGTGACCAGGTCGAGCTGGGCGTCGAGGTACTGCCGGGGCGTGCCGGTGTCGGTCCAGTAGTCGGGCGAGTCGAAGCCGTACAGGCTGCCGGCGGCGGCAAGGGTGGGGAAGACCTCCCGCTCGATCGAGATCCGCCGGCCTTCGGGGATGCGGTCCAGGACCGAGGGCTCCAGCACGTAGGTGCCGGCGTTGATCAGGTGGCCCCGGGCGCTGGCCTGGGCCAGGGCGGGTGGGACCGCGCCCGGCGCCGGCTTCTCGAGAAAGGCGATGACCCTGCCCTCGTCGTCGACGGGCACGAGCCCGAAGGCGGAGGGATCGTCCACGTGGGCCAGGCTGATGGTGGCGGCGGCCCCCCGGCGCTCGTGGAAGGCGACCATGGCGGTGACGTCGAGGTCGGTCAGGATGTCGCCGTTGACCACCAGGAACCGCTCGTCGATGCCGGCAGACCGGGCCGCGAACCCGACGGCGCCGGCGGTGTCCAGCGGTTCCGGCTCGACCGCGTAGGTGAGGCGCACGTGGCCCGACTTCCCGTCCGGGAACAGGTCGACGAAGGCGTCGGGGAGGTAGCCCATCGAGAGGACGACCTCGTCAACCCCGTGGAGCGCGAGGCAGGCCAGCACCCGCTCGATCATCGGGACCTCGACGATGGGCAGCACCTGCTTGGGCGCGGTGAGCGTGAGCGGGCGCAGGCGCGTGCCAGCGCCGCCCACCAGCACCACCGCCCTCACGGGGTGCTGGTGCTGGTGGGAGCGACCGAGGTCGTCGTGGTTTCGACCGTCGAGGAGGTGGTGGCGGCCACCGTGGTCGTGGTCGTGCCCACCGGGGCGACGTCGGTCAGCCTGTCGAGGTTGTCGGCCGACGGCGGCCGGGGGATGTCGTCGCCCTCGGGGACGAAGGCGATGGTGATGAGCTGGCCGTCCTGGGGCCGGAAGTCGGCGGGGTCACCCTCCACGATGCGGCCCTGGTCGGCCGGATCACGCGAGTCCCACACCTTCATCTGGACCAACGCCGGGCGGTCGCCGCACTTGTGCCCGTTGCGCTTGGCGTCCTGGTTCGGGAGGTCGATCTCGTTCTCGGAGACGTCGACGCCGGCGCTGTCGAAGAAAATCCCCAGCTTGGCCCGCTTGCCGGCCGCGGCCGCGCCGAAGGGGTGGATGTGGACGACGTTGTCGCCGTGGCTGTGGATGCCGAGCGGGTCCTCGCCCTCGGGGAGGTTGGGGGCGAACTCCCCGCAGATGTAGAACCCGATGGCCGCGTGCCAGTGGTCGCCGGCCCGGCCGGCGGCGGCGGCGAGGGGCCGGGTGGTGTCCGGCTGGCGCTGGTCACGGCTGTAGACGATGCCCGCGGTACCGAGGACGGCGACGAGGCCCATGACGGCCGGCCAGACCCACGACGTGGTGCCGCGCCTGGTCCGGCCACCGCCGGTCCGAGCGGCCCGAGCCACTTTCTTGGCTGAAGATGCCTTTCCCATTTGGATCCGACCGTACTAGGTGCCCATCGCCCGCTCAGGTCGACGGCGGCTATGCGGCGGCGTCGCGCCCTCCCAGCGCGTGGTGGACCCAGGCGGCGACGGTGCGCACGGCGAGGCCGGCGGCCACCACCGGCACCAGCCCCCGCCGGGGCCCGGTGCTGGTCTTCGACACGAAGCGCAGGAGGGACCGGTGGTGCTCGGCGATCATCCGGTACGGGATCTGCCGGCTGGAGCCCCCGAGGGCGTGGACCACCCTGGCGCCGGGCTCGTAGCCGATCCGCCACCCCGCCTTGCCCAGGCGCCAGCACAGGTCGACGTCCTCCACGTACATGAAGAAGGATTCGTCGAAGCCGCCCACCGCGTCGAAGGCGCGGCGCCGGTACAGGGCGCAGGCGCCACCCACCCAGTCGACCCCGGCCGAGGGCCGGTCGTGGTCCCAGTCGAGCATCCGGTAGCGACGGGTGAAGGGGTTCCCGTGCCAGACCAGGCCCAGGAAGGCGTGCCCGAGGGCCACCGGGAGGTCGGGGAAGCGCCGGACCGACGGGTAGAGGCTGCCGTCGAGGTTCTCCAGCCGGGGCCCGACCACGGCCAGGCCGGGGTCGCGGTCGAGGGCCTCGGCCAGGGCCTTCACCGTGCCGGGCTCGACCACCGTGTCCGGGTTCAGGATCAGCACGTACTCGCCGGTGCAGGCGGCGACGCCGCGGTTTGCCGCCGAGCCGAACCCGAGGTTGGCGCCTGTCTCGACCACCCGCACCCCCGGGTCGGCGGCCCGGATGGCGGCCACCGAACCGTCCGCAGAGGCGTTGTCCACGACGACGACCTCCGTGAGGCCCTCCGAGCGCAGGCTGCGCACGCAGTCGGGCAGGTAGCCGGCAGAGTTGTAGCTGACCACCACGGCGCTCACGCTGCGCGCGCCCCCGTCCATCACGGCATCTTGCCCCAGCGGTACCGAACGAGGGTGACCATGGCCCGCACGCCGTCCCGCCAGGCGAACTTGCGGCCCTCGCTGGCCGGCCGGCCCGAGTACGACACGGGAACCTCGTAGATGCGGTGGCCCTTCCGCAGCACCTTGGCGGTGATCTCCGGCTCGAAATCGAACCGGTCCGACTCGATGGTGATGTCGTCGAGCACCTTGCGGGTGAACAGCTTGTAGCCGCACTCCATGTCGGAGAGGCTCGTGTTGTACAAGAGGTTCGTGGCCAGCGACAGGAAGCGGTTGCCCACCCAGTCGGAGGCGGCCATGCTCCCGCCCTCGCCGCTGAACCGGCTGCCGTAGACGACGTCGGACCGGCCCCGCAGGATCGGGCGCAGCAGGCGGGGCCAGTCCTCGGGGTCGTACTCCAGGTCGGCGTCCTGGATGAGGACCAGGTCGCCCCGAACGTGCTCCAGGCCGGTGCGGATCGCCGCCCCCTTCCCCCGGTTCGAGGGGTGGTGGACCACCTCGACGGTGGAGTCCTCGAGGGCCCGGAGGATATGCGACGTCCCGTCGGTCGAGCCGTCGTCGACGACGACGATCTCCACGTTGACCGGCAGCTCCACCCGCCGCATGCGCCGCAGCACCTCGGCCACGGTGTTCCGCTCGTTGTACACAGGCACGATCACCGACAGCGTCCGCCCCTCGGGGTCCCGGAACTCGCTCAGCGTGTCCCCCGGTCGCTGCGCTCGCCGGCCGGCGTGCTCGCTCACCGTGCGAACCAGGCGGCGGTCTTGGCCAGGCCCTCCTCGAGGGTGACCTGCGGCTCCCAGCCCAGCAGGGTGCGGGCCAGGGTGATGTCGGGCTTGCGCTGCGTCGGGTCGTCGACCGGCTTGGGGTCGAACTGCAGCTCGGAGGAGGAGCCGGTGACCGCCAGCACCTTCTCGGCCAGCTCCAGCACGGTGAACTCGTGCGGGTTGCCGATGTTCACCGGGCCGACGTAGTCGGAGTCGAGCAGAGCCAGCAGCCCGCGCACCTCGTCGTCGACGTAGCAGAAGCTGCGGGTCTGCAGCCCGTCGCCGTAGACGGTCAGCGGCTTGCCGGCCAGGGCCTGCACGACGAAGTTCGACACCACCCGCCCGTCGTCCGGGCGCATCCGCGGGCCGTAGGTGTTGTGGCAGGCCACGCCGCCGGCCCAGAAGTTCTCCCGGCCGGGGACGCAGAAGTCGTAGACGAGCGGGGTCGGTTCGACCTCCCTGACCTCCCTCACGGCCGCCCACACCAGATCACCCCAGCGCTCGGCGTGCAGACGCTGCGCCACGCCCCTGTCCCACTCCAGGGGGCTCCACGGGCGGACGTCGGCAACGGTCACACGCCAGGACGGGTACTCGCGTTCGCCCGTCCGCTGGCGCAACGTCGTCTGGCACCGGCCGACGGACGGGACGAGGCCGAACCGCCCCAGCGCCACGACGAGGTCGTCCTTCAGACCCTCCGATGTCGTCGAGAGCACGTGCCGGATGCCGCCGAGCTCCTCCCCCGAGTGGACTCCATCCCCTTCCCGGTATCCCTCGAGGAACCATTTGAGCCGGTTCAGCGGCAGTCCCAGCACCCAACCCGGTATCCGTTTCGGCCCTGCATGGAAGCCGAGGTGGTCCAGGAGCAGGAGCAGGAGCTTCGAGTGCACGAGGATCGCGGCGCTGCGACGTGGACCGGCGGGCGCCCTCACCACCTGAAGGCCAAGGTCGCGCTCGATCACCTTCCCGGCGCGGCCGAGCGCCTCCTCGTCGCAGGCAACGGTCATGAACGAGCTCTTCGACCCGTCCCGGGAACGGCACCCCGCGGCGACGTACAGCCCCAGGAACCAGAGCAGCTCGTTGCTGATCCGCAGCGTGGCCGGGAGCTCAGCGGCGTGGCCAGCAGTCCGTAGGCGTACGGTCGCGGCAGGAGGGATGGGGAGGCCAAGTCGCCGGACGGCGCCGAGGTGCAACTGGTCACGGTCGATGCAGGCCTTCACGAGGGACGACCTGGCGCGCCGGCGATCGACGGCTTGGCTCGGGACGTGGGTTTCGAAGACCTCGACCAGCTGGTGCCTCACCGGACGGATGAACTCGCCCAGCCCCGGGGCGTGGACCATGAGCCTCCACGGATCCCGGCCCGCCGCGTCCCAGACCGCCGGCAAGGACACGGTGGTCCGGTCCCGTTCGGGGACACGGATACGGCCGCTGATGGCGATCCTGTCGCCCACCGCCAGCCGCGACACGGGCCTGGGCTCGGCCCGCCCGTCGGCGCCCTCTACGAAGAGGCTGTGATCCCCGGTGACGCGAACCGTGCGCCCGTATGCGGTCCGGACCTCGAAGCACCTCGCCGCGGTCGCGTGGCCGACCAGCATGGTGGCCGGGCTCGGCCGGACAGCGCCTTCGGCGTCGAAGGCAGGGACGGCCACATCGTGCAGATCGGCGCAGGGAGCCCCGAGCCGTGTGGCCAAGGCTTCGATGGGCTCGTGGCGCAGCTCCGTCCCGTCGTCGTAGAGCACCAGCTGGTCGGCCAGCACGCTGTTGAAGATGCGCACGATGCGGACGTCGACGCCGTGGTGGCGGTGGTACGCCATGGTCATGGCCTCGGCGAAGCGCTTGGCCTCGTCGTAGACCCCTCGCGGCCCGAGCGGGTTGACGTTGCCCCAGTAGGTCTCGGGCTGGGGGTGGACGAGGGGGTCGCCGTAGACCTCGCTGGTGGACGCCAGGAAGTACCGGGCGCCTTTGTCCTTGGCCAGCCCCAGGGTGTTCTGCGTGCCCCGGCTGCCGACCTTGAGGATCTGGATGGGGATGCGCTCGAAGTCGGCGGGCGAGGCCGGGCTGGCGAAGTGCAGCACCGCGTCCACGGGACCGGGGACGTGGACGAAGTTGCTCACGTCGGAGTGCACGAAGGTGAAGTCGGGGTGGCCGGAGATGCCGGCGAGGTTGTCGATGTTCCCGGTGACCAGGTTGTCCACGGCCACCACGGTGTCCCCCCGGGCCAGCAGCTCCTGGCACAGGTGCGAGCCCAGGAAGCCGGCGCCGCCGGTGACCACGACCCGACGGCCGCTCACCGGCCCACGCCCTCGTAGAGGAAGCCCCGCCGGCGCAGGGCGGCGGGATCGAGGAGGTTGCGGGCGTCGACGATCCGGGGCTGCTCCAGCGCGGTGGCCAGCTTGGTGAAGTCCAGCCGGCGGAACTCGTCCCACTCGGTGAGCACGACCAGCACGGCGGCCCCCTCGCACACGCCGTAGGGGTCGGTGCCCACGGCGATGCCCTCGAGCCTCGGGTCATCGGTTGCGGTCGCGGGGTCGACCGCCGGGTCGTAGGCCCGTACCCGCGCCCCCTTCCCGGTCAGCCGGCGCAGCACTTCCAGGGCGGGCGAGTCGCGAAGGTCGTCGGTGCGGGCCTTGAACGTGAGGCCCCACGCCGCGATCGCCTTGCCCTCCACCGATCCCCCCGCCATCCGCTCCACCTTGGCCACCACCCGCCCGAACTGGGCCTTGTTGACCTCGTCGACGCCCCGCAGGAGCCCGAAGTCGTACCCCGCGTCCTCGGCGATCCGGATGAGGGCGTTGATGTCCTTGGGGAAACAGGAACCACCGTACCCAGGGCCCGGCTTGAGGAACTCGAAGCCGATGCGCTTGTCGTAGCCCATGCCGAGGAGGACGTCGCGGACGTCGGCGCCCACCGCTTCGCAGACGTTGGCCACCGCGTTGGCGAAGGTCACCTTGGCGGCCAGGAAGGCGTTGGACGCGTACTTGATGGTCTCGGCCGAGGCCGGGTCGGTGACGATGACCGGGGCCCGCAGATCGTCGAACAGGGAGGCGACCCGGACGGCAGCGGTCTGGTCGTCGGCGCCGATGACGATGCGGTCGGGGTGCATGAAGTCGTGGACCGCCGACCCCTCGCGGAGGAACTCGGGGTTGGAGACGACGCTGACGTCGTCGCGGCCCAGGACCTCCTCCACCACCCGGGTGGACCCCACGGGCACGGTGGACTTGTTCACGACGACGCACTCGGAGGGCAGGAGCGGGCCGATCTCCTCGGCCGCGGCCCGGATGTAGGACAGGTCGGCCGAGCCGTCGGCGCCTTGGGGGGTGGGAACGCAGAGGTAGACGAACTCGGCGGTCGGCACCGCCGCGCCGGCGCCGAGGACGAAGGACAGCCGGCCCCGCTCGACATTGGCGCGGACCAGCTCGGGCAGCCCCGCCTCGAGGATCGGGATCTCCCCCCGGGACAGGCGCTCCACCTTCTCGGGCACCACGTCGGCGCAGATCACCCGGTGGCCCAGCTCCGCAAAGCAGGCCGCGGTCGTCAGACCGACGTAGCCCGCCCCGACAACGGCGACCGTGCTCAGCCCGGCACCCCTTGCTGCCCGCTCAGGGGGCCGCTCGGGCCCTGCTTCCCGCTCAGGGGGCCGCTCGGGCCCTGCTTCCCGCTCAGGGGGCCGCTGGGGTCCCCGTGGGCCGCCAGCTCCTTGGCCAGGCGCTCGAGGGGCTCGTGGTGGTCGGGCAGCAGCGGGATCCCCGACAGCCGGAGGGCGGCGTTGTCGAGCACGCTGTAGGCCGGACGGGGCGCGGGGCGGGGCGGCTGCATCTCGGCCGTGGTGATCGGCGTGACCAGCGACGGGTCGAACCCGGCGGCCTCGACCGCGTCACGGGCGAACCGGTACCACGTGGTCGGGCCCTGGTTGGTCACGTGGAACACACCCGGCAGCCGGGCCACGACGAGCCGGCGGATCATCCCGGCCAGGTCGTCGGCGAACGTGGGGCACCCGTGCTGGTCGTCGACCACCCGGAGCGGCTGCCCCTGGGCGGCCCGGTCGAGGATGGTCTTCACGAAATTCCTCCCGTAGCGCCCGCAGACCCACGACGTGCGGACCACGGTGTCGCCGGGGGCGAGGACCGTCTCCCCGGCCAGCTTGGACCGCCCGTACACCGAGACCGGGTTGGTGGCGTCCCACTCGTGGTACGGCCGGTCGCCGGTGCCGTCGAAGACGTAGTCGGTGGACACGTAGCAGACCCGGGCGCCGACCATGCGGGCCGCCTCGGCCACGTGGCGGGTCCCGAGGGCGTTGACGCGGTACGCCTGGTCGGGGTCGGTCTCGCAGCCGTCGACGTTGGTCCAGGCCCCGGCGTGGACGATGGCGTCGGGCGCGGCGGCCGCCACCACCTGCAGCACCTCGTCGCGGTCGGCGACGTCGAGCGTGCGCTGGTCGGTGGCCACCACCTCGTCGCCGGCGGACGAGCACAGCTCCACCACCTCGCGCCCCAGCTGCCCGCCCGCGCCGGTCACGAGCACCCGCATCAGGGCGTGCCCGGCGTGTCCTGGTCGTCCCAGGCGGTCTCCTCCACCGGGGCCCGGTCGCGGAGGGGCTCCCACCAGTCGCGGTTGGCGGCGTACCACCGGACCGTGTCGGCCAGTCCCTGCTCGAATGAGATCTGCGGCGCCCACCCCAGCTCGCGCGTGATCTTCGACGAGTCCAGCAGGTAGCGGCGGTCGTGCCCGGGCCGGTCGGGGACGATGGTCTTCAGGTCGGCCGGCTTGCCCAGCGCATCGAGGACGCAGTCGGCGATCTCCTCGATGCTGCGCTCCACCCCGCTGCCCACGTTGTAGGTCTCGCCCACCCTTCCTCGCTCCAGCACGGCTTCGATGGCCCGGCAGTGATCGAGGACGTGGAGCCACTCCCGCCGGTTCTTGGTGGAGGCGTACATCGGCAGGGGGAGGTCGTCGAGGGCGTTGGTGGTGAACAGCGGGATGACCTTCTCCGGGAACTGGTACGGCCCGTAGTTGTTGCAGCAGTTGGTCACCGTGACCGGCAGCTCGTAGGTCTCGTGGTAGGCCCGCACCGCGTGGTCGGCGCCCGCCTTCGAGGCGTTGTACGGGGTGCGGGGCCGGTACGGCGACTCCTCGCTGAACGACTCGTCGGTGTCCAGGTCGAGGTCGCCGTAGACCTCGCAGGTGGAGATGTGGTGGAAGCGCACCACCCCGGCCTGGCGGGCCGCTTCGAGCATGGCTTGGGTGCCCAGCACGTTGGTGCGGAAGAACAGGGCGGGGTCGAGCACGGCCAGGCTGTTGTGTGACTCGGCGGCGAAGTTCACGACCACGTCGATCCGCTCGTCGCGCATGGTGTGCTCGGCCTTGGCCGTGTCGCAGATGTCACCCCGGACGAAGCCCACCGAATCCTCAATGCCGGCCAGGTTGGCCTTGTTCCCCGCGTAGGTGAGGAGGTCGTAGACCACCACGTGGTCGTCGGGGTGGTGCTCGGTCCAGTACCGGACGAAGTTGGCGCCGATGAAGCCGGCACCGCCGGTCACGAGGAGTCTCACGCCTCAACGGTAGGTGACCGAGAGGCGGGCCTGCGACTTTCCGGCTCAGACCTCTCCGGAGGTCAGCAGGGAGGTGCGGTCGTGCCCTGGGGCAGGGGCACGGGGTTGATCTGCGGCGCCAGCGTGGTGGTCGTGGCCACCGTGGTCGGCGACGTCCCGGCCGAGACCGAAGGCTTGATCCCGCTGTAGTCCGCGCCCAAGGTGAGGGTCACGTCGACCGACCTCAGGGTGGCGTCCTCCTTGAGGACGCCCGGCGTGAGCAGGGCGTCCTGGACCAGCTGGGCCTTGGCCTGCTGGCCCGAGGCGTAGGTGATGGTGGTCTTGGGCGCCAGGGCCGGAGCGTCGCCCTTGTCGGCCACGGTGAATCCGGCGCCGGTCAGGCTGGTGGCGGCCCTGGCCGCCGCACCCGCGGTCCCCACCCCGTTGAGCACCCGCAGCTTCACGTCGGACGGCTTGACACCCGTGCCGCCGGTGGTCGATCCGGGCGACGTGGTCGTGGTGCCGGTGCCGGCCACCGTGGTGGGCGTGGTGTCGAGGGGCGCCCGGCCGTTCAGCAGGTCGATCATGGGCTGGGCCTGGGCGGTCTGCAGCTTCAGCACCGACTTGCCGTCGATGTCGGCCGGGTCGGTGGGCAAGGTCCGCAGCACGACCCGGTCGGGGTCGAGGGAGCTGAAGCGCCGGCCCAGTGAGGTCAGGTCCTTGGTGGAGAGGGCGGAGTCGAAGGTGACGTCGCGCACGCCCACGTCGATGAGGCGGTTCAGGGTGAGGGGGTTGGTGATCCCTTGCGACAGGGCCTTCTTCATCATGCGGCGGATGAAGTCCTGCTGGCGCTCGATGCGGCCCAGGTCGCCCCGGCCGTCGGCCTGCCAGGTGCCGTTGATCAGGAACTCCATGTTGCGGCTGCGGACCCACGACAGGCCCTTGTTGCCGTCCAGCTCCCAGCACCCGCCCCGGCCCAGGTCGAGCCCGCTGCCGCTGTCGCGCACGGGGTACGGCACGTACATGGTGACGCCGCCCACGGTGTCGACGATGTCCTTGAACCCGACGAAGTCGACCTGGACGTAGTGGTGGATGGTGATCCCGAGCGCCCGCTGGACCGTGGCGATCAGCTGGCCGGGGCCGCCGAGGGCGAAGGCGGCGTTGACCCGGTCGGAGAAGTTGGTGTCGGCGATCGGCACGTAGAGGTCGCGGGGCACCGAGACGATGGCCGCCTTCTGCTCCCGGGGGTCGACGTGCAGGATCATCATGGTGTCGCTGCGCTGGCCCGAGACCTGGTCGCGCCCGAACCCCGCGGCGTCGGCGCCGGTCAGGTTGGCCCGGCTGTCGGAGCCAACCAGGAGCACGTTCATCACCGAGCCCGGGGTGTCCTCGGCCAGCGCCGGCAGGTCGAGCCGGTTGATCTGCCCCAGCTTGCGCTGCACGTACACGTAGCCCACGCCCACGAGGAACGTGCACATGGCGGTGAAGCCGGTGAATGCCATCAGCAGCCGGCGGCGGCGGCGGCGCTGGCGGAGGACCTTGGCCCGGGCCGCCGAGACCGGCGCAGCTCGCCGAGCCGGTGCCGGGGCGACCCGCGCGACCGGCTCCACGGTGCGGGTGACCTCGGGCGCCGCGCCCTCCACGCGGGTGGCGGCCCGCCCGTTGCGCACCCGCCGCACGCGCCCTTCCGCCGGTGGCGGGGTAGCCCGGGCGACGGGTGCCTCGAGGTCGTCGAGGTCGTACTCGCGGTCGCCGTCGCGCTGGCCGGCGCGGGTCGCGGCGATGCGCACCCCTTCGGTGTCCCCCGACGGCCCGTCGGTCAGCACGACGCAGTGGCGGTCGGCGCCGCGCCCACTACGGCCGGGCGGCGATAGGCAGGGGTCATGACCTCTCTCGTAGGATCCATCGGGTGGACGTGGCCGTCGTGGGCGGATGCCTGCTGACCGGCCTGCGCGACGTGACCCACGACCTTACCGCCCTGGACGCGCCCGGTCACGGACGGTGGGCGGTGATCCTCCCCTTCGACGGCCGGCCGGTGTGCGCCCGCTTCGACCGGTGGACCCCGGGAGGGGGAAACCAGGTGGTCGGGCAGGTACCGGTGCCCGCCGAGGCCTGGACGTCGAGCCTCGACGAGGAGGGCTTCGCCCGGGGTGTCGCCACTGTGCGTGACGCCATCGGCCGCGGCGACGTCTACCAGGTGAACCTGTGCCGCCGGCTGTCCGCCCCGCTGCCCCCCGGCTTCGACGTCCTCGGCCTGGCCGGCGCCCTGGCCCGGGCCAATCCCGCCCCCCACGCGGCCACCGTGCGGCTCGATTCGGCCGGCGTGGCCGTCGCCTCGGCCTCGCCCGAGCTGTTCCTGCGCCGGCGGGGCGACCTGGTGGAGAGCCGGCCGATCAAGGGCACGGCCGCACCGGGAACGGCGTTCCTGGCCAAGGACCGGGCCGAGAACGTCATGATCGTGGACCTGATGCGCAACGATCTCGGGCGGGTGTGCGAGTACGGGTCGGTGGAGGTGCCGGCGGGCGAGCTGTGCCGCGAGGAGCGCCACCCGGGCCTCTCCCACCTGGTCAGCACGGTGCGGGGCCGCCTGCGCCCGGGGGTGGGCTGGGCCGCGCTGCTGGAGGCCACCTTCCCGCCCGGATCGGTCACGGGTGCGCCCAAGCTGGCCGCCATCGACGTCATCCGCCGCCTCGAGCCGGTGCCCCGCGGCGTGTACTGCGGGGCGCTGGGCTGGGTCGACACCGACGCGCCCGCGGGCGACCTCAACGTTGCCATCCGCACGTTCTGGGTGGAGGACGGGCGGCTCCACCTGGGCACGGGCGGGGGCATCACCTGGGACTCGACCCCCGAGGGCGAGTGGCGGGAGACCGAGCTCAAGGCCCGGCGGCTCCTCGGCATCGCCGCACGGGGGGCGGCGGCGGCATGACGGTCGTCTGGGTCGACGGCGCGCTGGTCGAGGAGCGTGCGGCCCGGGTGTCGCCCTTCGACCACGGCCTGCTGACCGGCGACGGTGTGTTCGAGACCCTCAGGGTCACCCGCTCCCGGCCCTTCGCCGCCACCCGCCACCTCGACCGGCTGGTCCGCTCGGCCGGCGGCCTGCGCCTGCCCTGCCCGCCCGAGGCCATGCTGCGCGAGGCCATGGACGGGGTGATCCGGGCCAACGGCATCGGGGAGGGGCGGCTGCGCATCACCCTGACCGGCGGTCCCGCCCCCCTCGGTTCCGACCGCGCGGCCGTCCCCCCCACCGTCATCGTGGCCGGAGGCCAGGCCGGGAGG